>Ga0172375_10009582_pt1 | contig 12736 bp, 11 predicted proteins | sample LakKiv1m_FD_114537 | JGI IMG/M metagenome (GOLD analysis project Ga0172375, IMG submission 114537) | Freshwater microbial communities from Kabuno Bay, South-Kivu, Congo - kab_092012_11.1m | ecosystem: Environmental > Aquatic > Freshwater > Lake | place: Democratic Republic of the Congo... | reverse complement strand
TGATGTGGATACCTGTACATAATTCGTGGCGCCTGAACGAGAGGCATTACGGGGCGCTGCAGGGCCTTAATAAGTCGGAGATGGCTCAGAAGTTCGGAGAAGACCAGGTGCTTATCTGGAGGAGGAGTTACGATATCCCTCCGATGGCGCTTGAAAAAAACGATCCCAGATATCCCGGAAACGACCCCAGATACAAAGGCCTTTCTGAAAAAGACATTCCTCTTACCGAAAGTTTAAAAGAAACAGTTGCCAGAGTAGTGCCGTACTGGAAAGAGACGATTGCGCCTGCGCTTAAGTCCGGGAAGAAGGTTGTTGTGGCGGCGCATGGGAACAGCCTAAGGGCGCTTGTGAAATATCTGGACGGTATATCGGAAGAAGAGATAGTAAAATTAAACATACCTACGGGAATTCCGCTTGTTTATGAGCTTACCAAAGACCTGAAGCCTGTAAAGCATTATTATATTGGCGACCAGGAAAAGATCAGGGCAAAGATAGCCTCGGTAGCCAGCCAGGGCAAAGCCAAAAAATAAAGAGAGACTGCCTCGGAATCGTCCCTGCCCTTGACGTTTTTACAATCGTAGGATATACTTACCCCTTAGAACAGAAAGGGGGGTATGTATATGGACTGGAGTTTGATAGTGGTTGAGCCGGTTAAGGCTATGCTTGTAAGAGCAGCTACGTTTATACCGACTTTGATAGGCATATTGGTAATACTGGTAATAGGATGGATTATCGCGGCGGTTTTGAAAAGCGTAGTTATAAAGCTGTTGAAGATGATACAGTTTGACGCTGCCAGTGAGAAATCAGGGCTTGCCGACGTATTAAGGAAGGGTGGGATAAAAAACACCCTTTCGGAATTAATGGGCGGGCTTATCTATTGGCTGATAATGTTGCTTGTGTTTATGGCTGCTTTGAACGCGCTGGGCATGACGGTCGTAGCGTCTTTGCTGGACAAGGTCATACTTTACATACCTAATGTTATCGCGGCTATCTTTATAATTTCCCTCGGCATATTTTTTGCAAGTATTATAGGGTCAATCGTGATGACTACTTGCATGAACGCCGGCATGAAACAGGCGAAATTAATGAGCCAGGTAACGCAGACGGTTATAGTGATATTCGCTACTATAATGACGCTGGAGCAGTTGAATATAGCCACTACGATATTAAATACGACCATTACGGTTTTATTGGGAGCTGTAGGGCTGGCTTTCGCGCTTGCTGTCGGCCTTGGTTCAAAGGATCTGGCCGGAAAACTTATGCAAGATTTGGTTGAGAAATTAAAGGGCAAATAACAGCGGCCCAATTTTTAAAGATATAAGCCCCGCATCTCTGGAAAAGAATGCGGGGTTTGTATTTGCAACCCCGCAGATGTTTTGTATAATAAAAAAATAAGGTTTAAGTTCAGAAGGAGAAGAACATAATGGGTAAAAAGAATATTAAGGACGTGGCAAGAGAAGCCGGCGTATCGATAGCAACTGTCTCCAGGGTTGTTAACAAGACAACCTCCGTAAAGAAGCATAACAAGGATAAGGTGGAGCTGGCTATCAAAAAATTGAAATTCAGGCCTAATATGAGCGCTCAGCGCTTGGCGTCCAAACGCAACAATAATGCTATAGGGCTTGTTATCCCCAGATACACAGATATATTTCATTCATTTTACGCTCTTCAGATATTGCAGGGGGTGGGAACTGCGGTAGAGCGCATGAAAATGGATTTATTGCTGCATATTTCCAGTGGGGATACATTTTTAAATACCTCTAGTATCGAGGGAGTGATATTCGCCGATATTGTGGGCAATGAAGAACAGGTCGATAATATTATAGAAGCCGGGCTTCCGTGCGTTATAATGAATTATTACACTAAAGACCTCCCTGTGTCGTGCGTATCAATAGATAATTTTAACGCAGGCGTGAATGCGGTTGAATACCTTATTAAATTAGGGCATACCAGGATCGCCACTATTACGGGCGCATTGAAAACTCAGGTAGCGATAGACAGGTTAAGCGGTTATTTGGCGGCGCTTGAAAAACATAAAATCGAAAAGAAAAAAGAATATATAAAATATGGAGATTTCGAAAGAGAATCAGCCGCGGTGCTTACAAAGGAGCTTATTGAAATGAAAACTCCCCCTACCGCGATATTTGTGGCAAGCGACGAGATGGCGGTCAAGGCTATACAGGTGTGCCTGGAAAACGGGGTTAGTGTTCCGGGGAATATCTCGATCATAGGCTTTGATGATAACCCTTTAGCTTTGAATTACAGTCCGATGCCGCTCACGACCATAAGGCAGCCTTTGCATAATATGGCTATAACATCCACCCAGACTCTTAGCGAGATCATCCAGAAAAAGATAAGATCCAATAAAAGGATAATTCTTTCAACCGAGCTGGTGGAAAGAGGCTCTTGCCAGGCGTTGGCTTAAGCAAAAACTTCCTGCCAAAATAAGCGTGTTTCATATACTCGTATCAGATAAATCAGGTAAAATATTCAATATACCGGGGCTAGAAGCCGCTGGAATGAAGGCGGGCTATTTTTTCAGGCCGGGCAAAAAAGAATTTATTAAAATGCCAGAAGGCAGCAAGTTTTTTATGTTGCCCGGCAGACCGCCTGTCGGGTACAATCCAGAAACAGGCGGTTTTGAAGCCTTGAAAGATTGTTTCGCCGTAGCCGTATTCATGGCACCTGCGTTTACGGGCACTTACAGCGCTGCTTATGCCGAACGATTTCCCGATCGCCGATCGGGAAATGGTCTTAATGTTTTGCCGCTTTTTTGTTATACCACGGCCGGTTTTTATAAAGGGGATGTGTATGTTACCGCGGTTAGGGTGGATAAGTCAAACAGGCATAACCCGAAGTTTATAGACATCGGCTTGGTAAGAAAAAATGCCGTAAGAATAAAAAAGATATTTTCCGGTAACAGGCTTGTAAGCCATCTTGCGGATTGCGCTCTTATTCACGGATGCCCGGGTGCGCAGAATTTTTTCTTATCAAGGCAGGAGTGCCCTTTGCCGACATCGCCTTCCTGTAACGCCAACTGCTCAGGCTGCATTTCATTAAAAACCCAGCCCAGGATAAAATTTACGCCTTCTCCCGAAGAGATAAGGGATGTGGCGCTATTTCATACCTGCAGGGTAAAAAACGCCGTGCTGAGTTTTGGTCAGGGATGCGAGGGCGAGCCCCTTCTCCAAGCTGATCTGATTGAAGAATCAATAAGGCTGATAAGAAATAAAGCTTCCGGAGCCACGATAAACATTAATACAAATGGAAGTAAGCCTTACGCAATAGCTAAATTATTCGATATAGGGCTGGACAGCGTAAGGATAAGTTTAAACAGCGTTAGAAAAGAATATTACGAAAGATATTACAAGCCGGCAGGATACGGTTTTCAGGACGTTTTGGATTCCATCAAGATAGCTAAAAGAAAAAAAGGTTTTGTGTCGGTCAATTACCTTACAATGCCCGGCTTTACGGATTCCGAAGACGAGTTTGCCGCCTTAAAGAAATTTACAGGATCTTATAAAATAGATATGATCCAGTGGCGCAACTTAAATTTCGACCCCCTTGCTTATTTCAGTATTATAAAATATTCCGGCAAGCCTTCGGCTATGATAGGCGTCAGGCAATTAATAAAATCCCTGAAGAAATCTTTTCCCGCCTTGAAAACAGGCTATTACAATCCCTCTCTATAATCTTGACACTCTGACAATGTTAGTTTTGTCAAGTTTATGGCGCAAGCGCCAAGGCATAAACTTGACATTGTAACAATGTTGCAATGTCAAGTTTAAATACGTTGATTTTTTTATATATAGTGGTATAATTTGAAAACATATGAAAAGACTGAGCGTAATCGCTGTATTTATATTATATGTATTAGCAGGGCCGGCTTTTGGCTACTGGATCTGGACGCCTGAAAGCGGAAAATGGGAGAACCCCAAATATGCCGCTAAGGATACTCCTGAGGACCAGATTTTGTACGCGAAGAAATTTTATGAGACAAAAAATACCAAAGACGCGCTTAAAGAATTCAAAAAACTGTTGAAACATTACCCCCTTTCTAAAGAAGCGCCTACCGCACAATATTATATAGGCCGCATAATGGAAGATCAGGATAATCTTTACGAGGCGTTCAAGGCGTACCAGAAGGTAATAGACACCTATCCTTACACTGAATTGGTGAATGATGTTATAGAAAGGGAATATAAGATAGCCGATGCGTTTTTTTCAGGGAAAAAGATAAAGATCGTAGGTAAATGGCAGGTGCCTGCGAAAGATAAAGCGATAGAAATATTTAAAGCAGTGGCTGATAACGCACCGTATGGGAAATATGCGGATCTCGCGAAGTTCAAGGCAGGTTTGTCTTACAAGGACATACAGGATTATAGCAGCGCAATGCTTATGTTTAAGGATCTGATAGACAGGTATCCTAACAGCTCTGTCATAGACAAGGCAAGATATCAGCTTGCGGAGTGCTCAAAACTTCTTGCGGTAAAACCGGCCTATGACCAGACCCCTACTAATCTGGCGCGCAAGGAATTTGAAGATTTTTTAAAAAAGCACCCTGACAGTGATATGGCTCCGGACGCAAAGCTGGTAGTGGATAAGCTCAAATCAAGGGAGGCCGAGAACGCTTACGAAACGGGCAAATTTTATGAAGCGCGCCAGGCGCCTGAGAGCGCGATGATATATTATAAAGACATAGTGCATAATTATCCCGATACGGAATGGGCAAAGAAAGCCGAGGAGAGGCTAAATGAACTTGAGAAGAAATAATTTTTTATTGCTGGTAGCGGTATGCGGGATGCTGGCTGCTTTTTCAGGCTGTGGTTATAATACCAGGACGCTTCTGCCGGACGATATAAAGACGATACAGGTAGAAACCTTTACAAATAATATTGATATAACCAAGGAAGTCGGTGCGAAGGATAAATACGAATCATATGCCCCCGGCCTGGAGGTGGATTTAAGAGATGCGATTGTGAACAGGATCTTTTTGGATGGAAATCTCAAGGTAGCCGACAAGAACTCTGCAGATGCGGCGCTTGAAGGCCGGATCGTACAGTATAGAAAAGATCCTCTTAGATATCAGAATGAAATTGTGCAGGAATACAGGATCAGCATTGTGTGCGATGTCAAATTAACAAGCCAGAAAGATTCGAAGGTTTTATTTGAAGAAAACGGCATTACAGGCGACACAACGTACTTTATATCAGGGGCTCTTCAGAAAACCGAAGCAGCTGCTTTAAGCGATGCAATGTCAGATCTTGCAAGGCGGATCGTTAACAGGATAGTGGAAAATTGGTAACAAGCGGGTACCGGTACCTAAATAAAAATGCCCACCAAAGAACTTGCCTCGTATCTTTTCTTAGGAGAAGAAGATTATCTAAAAGAAACAGAGCTTAAGAAGCTGAAATCCAGATTCCTGGAAAATGCCACCAGGGATTTGAATTACAATGTATTTTACGCCAAAGACAAAGACTTCAAGCTGAAAGAGATGCTGGATATCCTGAACACGGCGCCTTTTATGTCTCCTAAGAGGTTTGTGATCTTAAAGGACGCCGACAGCCTGCCGGAAGGCGATAAAGAATCAGTGCTTTTTTATCTCAAGAACCCAAAAGATAGCTCCGTTTTTATAATAGATTCAAAGGCGGTAAAGATAAAGGAAGGATTCATCCTGGAGGCTTCAAAGCTTGCGAAGCTTGTGCGTTCATCCAGGCTTACCGACTCCGAGATAAGCGTCTGGATTTCCAGGCGCGTACATTCATCCGGGAAAAAGATATCCCCCGATGCCCTGAGATTGATAAAAGAAAACCTTCCGAACGATTTGTATGCGCTCTCCTCCAGCGTCGATAATCTTATTCTTTATGCGGGCAAAAGACTTGAGGTGACAAGGCAGGATGTGGAAAAGGTTATATATGTGGCGCCTCTTAAAACCAGTTTCGACCTTTTAAACGCCATAGAGAAAAAAGACGCAAAATTGGCGCTGAATATTTTTACAAGCGTCCAGAAATATAAAAAAAGAGAAACAGAATTTTTATTAGGGCTTTTATCCTGGCAGTTCAGGATGTTGTTAAGGGTAAAAGAGCTTCTTAAGATAAGGACTAAGCAGGAGATACAGAAAGAACTGAATTTGTACAACGCGAAGTTCGACCAGATGTCGCGTTATGCGGCCAACTTTAAGAGGCAGGAGATAATAAGGCTTTTAAAAGAGACATTGAAAGCGGACAACGATATTAAAACAGGGGAGGCCTCCCCCAGGCTTACGCTGGAAAAATTGATACTTAAGATGTGCTCTTAAAAAATCGCTAGGAGGCTTTTAATTTCTTCATCAAGCGGGAAATTTTACGCGAGGCGGTATTATTATGGAGGATACCTTTTGATTTTGCCTTGTCAATTTGCGATACAAGATACTTGAGCTGAGTCTTGGCTTCTTCCGTTTTCTTGGATGACACGAGTTCCAGATATTTCTTTGTCTCTGTTTTCAGCTCGGATTGTACGGATTGATTACGTAAAGCTTTTTTCGCGCTTTTCTTTATGTCTTTATAAGACGCGTGTAATATTGGCATAGATTGCTCCTTTTTTAGTGAAGATAAAATAACATATACCTTGCGGTATGTCAAGAGATAATGTCTAAAAAACATATTATTAAATCAGCCGGAATAATAGGGTTTGGCACGATAATCAGCCGGGTGTTGGGCTTTGTGAGGGATATCATTATAGCCAGGTACTTCGGAACGGCCAAGTATGCCGAGGCGTTCGTGGTGGCGTTTCGCATACCGAATATGCTCAGAGACCTGATAGGGGAGGGCGCTACAAACGCGGCGTTTGTGCCTGTCCTGAGCGAGTATCTTGTAAAGAAAAAAGAAGAGTTCTGGGAGCTGGCAAATGTCATACTGAATCTTTTGCTTATAGCCTTATCCGTTATAACCATCGCGGGCGTCTTGGCGTCGCCTTTAATCGTGAGATTGATAGCCCCGGGATTTTTGGGAGATCCAGAGAAGTTTGCGATAACGGTCAGGCTGACGCGCCTGATGTTTCCTTACATACTTCTGATAGGCCTGGCCGCCTACACAATGGGCGTATTGAATTCTCTGAAGCATTTTTCAGCACCTGCGTTCGGGCCGTGCTTTCTGAATGTAGCGATAATAATATGCGCGATGGTGTGGGGCGAGAGCGTTATGGGCCTTGCGAGCGGAGTTTTGATAGGCGGAGTGTTGCAGCTTGCGATACAGATACCGGTGTTATACAGAAAAGGGTTCAGATTTTCGTTTACAAAAAAATTAAACCATCCCGCCGCGAATAAAATCGGAGTTTTATTGTTGCCCCGTATCCTTGGCTCATGCGTATATCAGGTAAATCTGTTTGTAAATACTATCCTGGCGTCTTTGTCCGGGATCGTAGGCGCCGGAGGAGTCGCCGCTCTTTATTACGCAAATAGAATCTTTCAGTTTCCTTTGGCGATATTCGGGATCGCGATAGCCCAGGCGGTTTTGCCTACTATGTCTCGAGAGGCGCTGGAGAAAGAGCCAGATAAATTAAAGCATACGCTGTCTTTTTCTTTAAGGGTTATAAATTTTATTATTATCCCCGCTTCGATCGGCCTTATAATGCTCGCGGTTCCCATGACGAGGGTTTTGTTTGAGAGAGGGAAGTTTGACCAGGATTCCACCCGCATTACGGCCAACGCACTTGTTTTTTATTCCATAGGTCTTTTTAGTTATTCAGGCATAAAGATCCTTGTGAGTTGTTTTTATTCTCTGAAAGATACGCTGACTCCAGTGAAGATTGCCGGGGCGTCGCTTTTTTTGAATATAGCGCTGAACATCGTCCTGATGTTTCCGTTAAAGATAGGCGGGCTTGCGCTTAGCGCTTCGATTTCCGGGATCTTTAATTTTTTCGCGCTGTTTTATATGTTGAGGAAAAAGATCGGGCCTTTGGAGGGATATGCAATTTTGAGCTCGTTTTTAAAAGCGCTGATGGCGAGCCTGGCTATGGCCGCGGTAATCCATATATGTTCGTTCAAAACAGGCTTGAACCTTTTTGTTGTTATAGCGATAGCTATGGCCAGTTATATTGCAGCGGCGTTTATTTTTAACGTGAGAGAAGCGAAAGATCTTTTGTCATGGATATTAAAGAAAAAATAAAAAACATCCCCCATCTTCCCGGCGTTTATATCATGAAGGACGCCTCAGGCGAAGTGCTTTATATAGGCAAAGCCAAGGATCTTTCAAAAAGGGTGTCCAGCTATTTTCAGGAAGCGAGGCCGAAGACGGCAAAAAATATGTCGCTGCTGGAAAAAGTGAAAAGCCTGGATTATGTGATCACAAGCTCGGAAGAAGAGGCGCTTATATATGAAGCAAGCCTCGTAAAAGAGAAAAGGCCGAGATATAATGTCGAACTAAAGGACGACAAAAGTTTCCCGTTTTTAAAAATCTCGCTGGGCGATAAATTTCCAAGGCTCACTATAACAAGAAAAAAGATTGACGATGGCTCCCTGTATTTCGGGCCGTATACAAAGGCCAAGCTTTTAAGAAACGCCGTAAGCATATTAAAAAATATATTTCCCCTCAGGATTTGCAAAAACCTTCCTAATGAGCCATGCCTGGCGTATCATATAGGGCAGTGCCTGGGGCCGTGCGTAAATAAGATAGACGGTAAAGCGTATAACGAGATAGTCAGGCAGCTGGTCTTGTTTTTGGAGGGCAAAAAAATAAAGCTGATCGTGGAATTAACGGAAAAGATGAAAGACTTTGCGGATAAAAAAAATTTCGAGCAGGCGGTAGTTATACGCAACAGGCTTTCGGCTTTGCTGGAAGTGTCGGACAGGAAGACGGCTGATTACAGCTCGTGGGGGAATATCGCTTTGAAGTTAAAAAAGATCCTGGCCTTGCCTGGAGTGCCTCTTAAGATAGAAGCGTTTGATGTGTCCAATATATCCGGCAAAGAAGCTACAGGCTCAATGGTTTATTTTAATAACGGCCTGCCCGATAAATCAAACTATAGAAAATTCAGGATTAAAAATGTAAAAGGCGTTGATGATTATGCCATGATAAGGGAGGTTGTAGCCAGGAGATACAAGAGATTAAAAGAAGAGGGTAAAGAGTTTCCGGATCTTATTATAATAGACGGAGGGAAAGGCCATCTGGGCGCAGCCTACGAAGAACTTTTGAAACTAAACGCCGGCCATATTCCTGTAATAGGCATCGCGAAGCGGGAGGAGAAGATATATACGCTTGGTTCCCGGGAGCCGTTGGATATAAACAGGGATTCGGAGATCCTGCATTTCATACAAAGCGTAAGGGACGAAGCCCACAGATTCGCGCTAAAATACCACCACACCCTCCGCCGTAACCAAATCCCAAAAACTTGACACTCTGACAATGTTAATTTTGTCAAGTTGTTGGGGATGAAGCAGGCATATGGTAAAAGAATTGACACATTTTGAGAAAAAGGTATATACTATTGTAAAGAAAATACCCGCCGGAGAGGTAAAAACCTATACTTGGGTGGCTGAAAAAGCCGGAAGGCCCGGAGCTGCCAGGGCTGTGGGCAACGCGCTTAGCAAGAATATCTTTCCCTTAATAGTTCCGTGCCACAGGGTGGTGAATTCAACCGGCGCTATCGGAGGATACGCGTTTGGGCGGGATTTAAAAAGAAGATTATTGGAGGCAGAGGATGCTTTCAGGGATAAAGGAAAAATTAAAAGCCGCAGAAGCTAAGTTATCCAATTTAAAGCTGTACCTCGGAGTGGATAAGAATGAAGAGCGGCTTAAAAAATTAGAATCGCAGCTTGCAAATCCCGGTTTTTGGGACGACCAGGAAAAGTCAATGCCTATTATCCAGGAATTAAAGGTAGTCCGTTCCACGCTGGACCCTTATTCTGAAGCAAGAAAAGAATTTGACGAGCTGACCGAGCTAGCCATTATCTTGGACGAGCAGGACAAAGGTTCAATAAAAGAGGTCTCTGATTTGCTGGATAAGCTTGCCAAAAAATTGGAAGGCCTGGAATTTAAAAGCCTTCTAAGCGGGGAGACCGATATAAATAATGCTATCCTGAGCATCCATTCAGGGGCGGGAGGCACAGAGTCCTGCGACTGGGCCAGCATGCTTTTAAGGATGTATTCGATGTGGGCTGAAAAAAGAGGGTATAAGGTTGAGATGATTGATATGCTCCAAGGGGAAGAGGCGGGCTTGAAAAGCGCGGATTTGATCATAACCGGGCCTTACGCATATGGGTATCTTAAATCTGAAAAAGGCGTGCATCGCCTGGTTAGGATTTCTCCGTTTGATTCAAATAAAAGGCGGCATACGTCTTTCGCTTCAGTTGACGTTATACCCGAGATTGCGGACGATATAAAAATAGATATAAGCGATGCTGATTTAAAGGTTGATACGTTCAGGGCAGGCGGCGCGGGCGGCCAGAATGTAAATAAGGTGGAAACAGCCGTCAGGATTACCCATGTACCTACGGGTATTATAGTTCAATGCCAGAAAGAAAGGTCTCAGTTTAAAAATAAAACTACTGCGATGAAGATATTGAAGGCGAAACTTTACGAGCGAGAGATGGAAGAGAAGAAAAAAGAGCTTGAAAAAGAGTACGCCAAGAAACAGAAGATAGAATGGGGCAGCCAGATCCGCTCGTATGTCATGCACCCATATTCAATGATAAAAGACCACAGAACCGATCATGAAACGTCAAATGTTGACGCGGTAATGTGCGGAGAGCTGAATGAATTCATGGAAACGTTTCTAAAATGGAAAGCAAAAACTTGACAAAACTAACATTGTCAGAGTGTCAAGTTTTTGGGATGAGGGCGTGCAAGGTATGATGAATTGGGTGTTAGGCAAGATTATAGGGACGCAGAACGAGAGAGAGATCAAAAAGATCAGGCCTTTGGTAGAGAAGATAAATTCTCTCGAACCGGATATTCAGAAACTTTCTGATGCTGAACTTTGCAAGAAAACAGCCGAGTTTCGCAAGAGGCTGTCCTCCGGCGAAACCCTGGACGATATTTTGCCAGAGGCTTTTGGTGTGGTGCGTGAAACTGCTAAGCGCACCGTGAATATGAGGCACTTTGATGTCCAGCTTATAGGAGGGGTGGTGCTTCATCAGGGAAAGATTAGCGAAATGGCGACAGGCGAAGGTAAAACTCTCGTTGCGACATTGCCAGCTTATCTAAACGCATTGAGCGGCAAGGGCGTGCATATCATAACGGTAAATGACTATCTTGCGCGGAGAGACAGGGAATGGATGGGGCCTATATATGAATTTTTGGGCCTTACAGTCGGTACAATCCAGCATGATATGGATCCTCTGTTAAGGCAGATAGCTTATGGAAGCGATATTACTTATGGAACAAACAATGAATACGGCTTTGATTATCTCCGGGACAATATGGTTGTCAGAAAAGAGGACAGGGTCCAGCGCGAGTTGAATTATGCGATCGTGGATGAGGTGGACAGTATCCTTATAGACGAGGCGCGTACCCCGCTTATTATCTCAGGGCCTTCGGATGAGTCTACCGATAAATATTATATATGTGATAAGATTGTCCCCAGATTAAAAGGAAGGATTATTCTGGAAAAAGACGAGATCGACGCGAAGTTCAAAGGCATAGATTTGTCGCAAGGCTATGATTATATAATTGATGAAAAAGCGAATACTGCTCACCTTACGGAAGACGGAGAGGCGAAGGCAGCTAAAATGCTGGGCATAGATAACATGCACGATATCTCTACGATGGAATATCGGCACCATATGATACAGGCGCTAAAAGCCCACAGTGTTCTTTTTCAGAAAGACGTGGACTATGTTGTAAAAGACGGAGAGGTTATTATCGTGGATGAATTCACGGGCCGTCTAATGCCGGGAAGAAGATGGTCTGACGGGCTTCATCAAGCGGTCGAGGCGAAAGAAGGGCTTAAGATAGAAAGAGAAAATCAGACACTCGCTACAATCACGTTTCAGAATTATTTCAGGATGTATAAAAAGCTGTCCGGCATGACGGGCACCGCGATGACAGAAGCGCAGGAGTTCAGCCACATCTATAAGCTGGATACCGTATCGGTGCCTACAAACAGGCCTCTTATAAGGGTGAACTACCCGGATGTAATTTATAAAACAGAGAGAGAAAAATATAACGCGGTATGTAATGAGATAGAGGAGTTTTATAAAAAAGGAAGGCCTGTGCTTGTCGGTACTATTACCATAGAAAAATCAGAGCGTCTGAGTTCTATCCTGAAAAAGCGCGGTGTTCCGCATAATGTTTTAAACGCGAAATATCATGAGATGGAAGCGATCATAGTGGCTCAGGCAGGCAGGTTAAGCGGCGTTACAATCGCTACGAACATGGCCGGCCGCGGCACGGATATTTTGCTTGGAGGCAACCCGGAGCTTATGGTCAACGACTGGTTGAAGGCAAAAGGCATGGGGCCTAAAGACGTGAGCCAGGAGGAGCGCGAGAAGTGGCTGGTTGAGGCGAGAGGAAAGGTGAAAGAAGAGCATGACAAGGTTGTAGGCCTGGCAGGGCTTCATATCATGGGGACAGAGCGCCATGAATCCCGCCGCATAGATAATCAATTGCGGGGCCGTTCCGGCAGGCAGGGCGACCCAGGCTCGTCCAGATTTTATATATCTTTGGAAGACGACCTTATGCGGCTTTTTGGTTCGGACAGGATTTCTTCAATCTATGACAGGCTTGGCATAGAAGAGGGCCAGGACATACAGCATCCGCTT
>Ga0172375_10009579_pt1 | contig 12736 bp, 12 predicted proteins | sample LakKiv1m_FD_114537 | JGI IMG/M metagenome (GOLD analysis project Ga0172375, IMG submission 114537) | Freshwater microbial communities from Kabuno Bay, South-Kivu, Congo - kab_092012_11.1m | ecosystem: Environmental > Aquatic > Freshwater > Lake | place: Democratic Republic of the Congo... | reverse complement strand
TTCCAGTGATGGAGTTTATTTACCCTGCCCGGGGAGTGAAGATCTTTATTCCTCGCGACCAGTCCGGTACGCTTACAAGAATAATTCCTGAAATCGCTCATCGCAATCCGTCGAAGAAGATCTTCTGGCATCTTGATAACAGGTATACGGGCACAACAAAGTATATCCATCAGATTGAAATACTGGCAAAGCCGGGCGAACATATATTGACAGCTGTCGATGAAGACGGCAATTCAATTAATAGTACATTTACAATTACTGGAGACATAAAAAAATGAAGAATTACACAGAGGTCTTCGCTTCGCTCAGACTGTCAAAGAGTTACACAGAGAATAGTCTCTTTGGCTCTCTGTGTCCCGATAGCTATCGGGGCTTTGCGCCCTTTGCGTAAAACCTTTGCGCCCTTTGCGGTTAATGGATTTTGTCTTTAAAGATTCTCCTCGTTCTCCTGCTACTCGAAGGTTCATATCATATTACTATAATCCCTATTTTTGCAATAGATGAAATCTTCAGTCACAGTCGAAATATTTCCGGTTGTTGATAAAGATGGCCATGAGATTTTCCGGGCTCCCAGAAGTGTTTGTCATGATGGGAAAAGCATGTTGCTTCACCCCGTGGTTCATCTTCATCTTTTCAACAGAAATGGAGAACTCTTCCTTCAGAAACGTGCAATGACAAAAGACCTGCTTCCCGGGATGTGGGACACATCAGTTGGCGGACATATGAGTCCCGGTGAAAAACCTGAAGAAGCCCTGAAAAGAGAAACCGGGGAGGAGCTGGGAATCAAACATTTTAATTATGAACTCATAAAGAAATATATCTGGGAATCAGCCCGTGAAAGAGAGCTTGTATATTCATTCCGGGGAACATCTGATGAGACTCCTCTTATCGATCCCGGAGAGCTTGACGACGGCAGGTTCTGGACCCTGCAGGAGATCAAATCGAAGATCGGGACAGGGATTTTTACTCCGAATTTTGAGCATGAATTTGTTATGATACTTTTTTAACCACGGAGTTCCCCGGAGCTGAACACGGAGTAACACTGTTTAGGGTTGTTATTACTCTGTGAAAAACTCCGTGAAACCCTGTGTTACTCTGTGGTTAACCTGTTTTAATCCTTTTTCTTGTATTTTTACATCATGAAAACAACAGTTAAAATCCTCACCCTCAAAAGCGAAGCGGAGGCCATGCTCCTCTCGGGAATTCTTGATCAGGCGGCTATCCCACATTACCTGAAGTCGTTCCACGATTCTGCCTACGACGGAATGTGGCAGACACAAACCAGCTGGGGAACTCTCTGGGCCGACGAGATAAACAGGGAGGCTATCATGAAGATCTATAATGAAATGTCACCTCCCGGGACTGAATATGAGGAGTAATAATCAAAAAAATTATATTTGCAGAGTCATCTTGCACGGGGAAAAATGGAAAATAGTAAGGACAAAAAGCAGGGAATACTATCTTTTTTTTCAGAGATCTTCTCTTCTCTGATTCCGGCTCTGAGGAGTAAATATTTCTACATCGGACTGCTGATGCTTGCAACAGGAGTCAGCGTGAATCTGCTTTCTCAGATTTATCTTCATGCCAATATGAGCAAGGGAGCGATGTTCCCTACATTGTCTGATCTGATCCTCGACAAGCTGCCGGTAATCGATGTCTCCCTTATTTATGACCTTACCTGCATAGTAATTTTTGTTTTTGTCATCATCTATATTATCCATAAAAAAGATTATGAAAGGATCCCGTTGATCCTCCTTCTTACAGGGATCTTTTATACTTTCCGCGGAATTTTTGTTGTCCTTACACCTCTTGGAAATCCTGCAGATTTCAATGGTTCGGATCCGCTTTTCAATGGCTTCATGAAATATGAACTCGGCGTTTATCCTTCAGGACATGTTGGAAATTCATTCCTTCTCCTGCTTCTTGTTAACGATAAAATATACCGGTATATCCTTTCATTCTGCCTTCTTATAGTGGTTGTAACACTTCTTCTGGCGCACTGTCATTACAGCATTGATATCCTGTCGGGGTTTTTCTTTGCCTATGCTATAAAGGCTTTCGGCGATAAACATCTATATATGTTTGTTCTGCAAGATCCGGAAAAAGCAGGAACTGATTAGTCTTTTGTCAACTGTTTTTCGCTTCTCTTTTCAAGAATCCTTATCAGCAGAAAATTAAGAAGAGCCACCATTGCCATTCCCAGTATAAAAAGGGGATAGGCCAGCTTCCAGTTTCCCTGGCCGGTCATCATTGTCCACTCCGACATCCCTCCGATGCTGGCCAGCAGCGTAAGCGGCATGAAGATCACTGTGATCAGAGTTAACCGCCTTACGGAATCGTTTGTCTTGTTCGATACTCTTGTCATCTGGTTGTTGAGCAGTGATGTGTACAGCTCCATAAGACTTGTAACTATTTCACGGTTTGTCTCTGTGAGCTCGAAAAATTTAGCCAGGTGGTCATATATGTCGCGGAAATGGAAGATCGATTTTTCGGGGACAAACGGGCAATCCATCCTGCAGATCTTTACAAGTATCTCCCTCTCGTGAAAGAGGCTTTTCCTCATGTTTACAAGATATTTCTTAAGTCTCATCAGTTCTGTCGGTCTGAAAACTGCAGGATTATTAAGCACCTCATCTTCTGCTTCCTCAAGCTCATCTTCAAGCGATTCGAAAGCCTGGAGCTTTTCGTCAACAACATAGTCGAGAACCACATGCATCAGGAAGGCCGGGCCCGAGCTTGCCAATGTAGGATCTGTTTCTATTATCTTAATTATTCCGCTTAACGGCTTCCTCTCTTCCGAATTAATTCCGCTTATTGTAATGAGAAAATTCCTGCCTATAAATAAATCTATCTCATCGATGTACAACTGCTTCGCCTTATAACTATAGGAATTAAATATTATAAAAGTATTGCCAGGGAAGTGCTCGATCTTTGGCACCTGGCTGCTGTCGAGACAGTCCTCAACCGACAGGGGATGAACACCCATCGTATCGACAAGTGAATGTAGCTCCTGTATTGAAGGATTATAGAAATTTAACCATATAAATCCCCCTTCGTTTGAAGCCTTGACAGCCTCCTCAACCGAATTGACACCATAAAAATGGCCGGATGGTGCAAAATGATAGAATTTTGATTCTGACATAATGCGATGATTTGAATATGAGGTGAAATCAAAGACTAAATTAACTTTTTCTTTAATACATTGTTATAAGTTTAGTATCAAACTGATAAGAAATGAACAACGCGATATACAACTTCAGGGAACCAAAAAATGAACCTGTTCTTACATATGCTCCCGGAACACCGGAACGGAAGAAGCTCATTGAGGAAATAGAAAGACAGTATAACACAACTGTTGAGATCCCACTTATAATAGGGGGAAAAGAGATACGCACCGGAAATACCGGGAAAGTGGTAATGCCGTCTGAACATGGTCATATCCTCGCCACTTATCATATAGCCGGCGAAAAAGAGGTCGCGATGGCAATCAATTCTGCACTGGAAGCAAAAAACTGCTGGATGACTCTTGGCTGGATGGAGAGAGCTGCGATAATGATAAAGGCTGCAGAGCTGATTTCCAAAAAATACAGGTTCCTGCTCAACGCTGCCACAATGCTCGGGCAGGGCAAAAATATTTACCAGGCAGAAATTGATGCGGCCTGCGAAACAATAGATTACCTGAGATTCAACTCATATTTTGCATCTTTGATCTATGCTGACCAGCCGCTTTCCGAAGAACACAGCATAAACAGGATTGAGTACAGACCTCTCGAAGGATTCGTGTTTACAGTTACTCCGTTCAATTTCACGGCAATAGCCTCAAACCTCAATACAAGTGTCGTCCTTATGGGTAATACAACAGTCTGGAAGCCGGCCACAACATCTCTCCTGTCAAACTATTATTTAATGAAGATCCTTAAGGAAGCAGGATTACCCGACGGTGTAATAAATTTTATCCCCGGCCCGGGAGCCATGATAAGCAATATAATACTTAAACACAGGGAGCTTGCGGGTATTCATTTTACCGGATCCAATGCGACATTCAACACTCTCTGGAAACAGGCTATAGAAAACCTGGCAGAATACAGATCGTATCCTAAAATAGTAGGGGAAACAGGAGGGAAAAACTTTATTTTTGCTCATAAATCGGCTGGTCCACTCGAACTTGCTGCAGCAATAGCACGCGGAGCATTCGAGTACCAGGGACAAAAATGTTCAGCAGCCTCGCGTGCATATATTCCCCGTACTCTCTGGGAAAAAACAAAATTCAATCTTCTCGAAATGCTTAAGGGAGCAAAGATTGGAAGTGAAAAAGATTTTAAAAATGCTGTCAATGCAGTTATTGATGAGCACTCCTTCGACCGGATTATGTCGTATATCAAAATTGCGGAGACATCCGGTTCGGCAGAGATCATTGCGGGTGGAAAAGGTGATAAGTCAACAGGATACTTCATCGAACCAACTGTGATTGTAACCACGGATCCTCATTTTTTAACAATGGAAGAGGAAATCTTCGGTCCGTTAATGACAGTTTATATTTATGAAGATGAAAAGTATTCCGAAACCCTTCAACTCTGCGATGAAACTTCACCGTTCGGCCTTACTGGTTCAATTTTCAGCAACGACAAATATGCAATGATGGAGGCATGCCGGATTCTCCGTTATGCTGCCGGTAATTTCTATATCAACGACAAACCGACAGGAGCTATGGTAGGGCAGCAGCCGTTTGGAGGATCAAGGGCTTCGGGAACAAACGATAAAGCAGGCAGCCATCTCAATCTTATCAGGTGGGTGAGCCCCAGAACAATCAAAGAAACTCTTATCCCGGCAACGGATTTCAGATATCCCTTCCAGGAATCATGACTTTCGGGGGTGCAAGCCAATAGGATAAGTCGCATCCTATTTGAAATAACCAGATAATTTCACCACCTTCGCTCTGATTTTAACAGGGAAGGGTAATTTCTGGTTTTATGGAGGCGTGTAAGGTAAAAAGATCTCTTTTTATTCTAAATCCTGCTGCAGGTATACAGCCCGTAAGATTTATCCTTTCTGCTGAGCTCCAGCGGCGCAGGAATGAACTTGCTACTTTCAAATCGCTCAGCATTGACGATTCGGGATTACACATTAAAAAATCATTTGAAGATTATGACATTTTCGTGGCAGCCGGCGGCGACGGAACGGTGAGAAGTGTAGCATCTCAGTTGGTGGGAACAAAAAAAGTTCTTGGCGTGTTACCTATGGGTTCCGGTAATGGTTTTGCCAGGGAATTCGGATTCAGAGCTAACATTCCGTCACTGTTAAAGGATATTAATAAGTCAGAAAGTTTTCCTGTTGATGTTATCGAAGTAAACGATCTCCTTTGTCTGAATGTGGCAGGTATAGGTCTCGACAGCTTTGTCGCCCACTCTTTCGACGAGCTTGGAACCAGGGGCTTGTGGTCTTATGCCTATGTTACTTTTAAAAATCTCTTCGACCTGAAACCTGTTCATGTAACAATCACCCTTTCGGAAGAAACGATCTCAGCCGACCTGTTCACACTTACCATTGCCAATACACGGCAGTTCGGCAATAATGCATATATTGCCCCCGAAGCCAGGCCTGATGACGGTATAATTGATATCGTTCTTCTGAAACCCTTCCCTAAGTTCAAAGCTCCTCTGATTGTCTGGAGGCTCTTCAGGGGGACTCTCAATAAATCAAAATATGTAAAGTATATCAAGACAGATAAACCATTTACTATTGAGAGTGATGAAACCAGGTATCATATCGACGGTGAACCTGTTAAGTTTTCCGGAGCTGTAAGGGTGCGAATAAAAAGAGATGCCTTGTCAGTTCTTAAAACCAGGCGCAATAAATTAAGGCCCCTTGCCTGAAAGGCTTGTTTATTTCAGTGTAAAAGTTATCGGAACCATATACCATACATTAACCGGTTCTCCTCCCTGTTTTCCGGGAGTAAACGCCGGCAATGTGCCAACAACCCTCAGGGCCTCTGCATCGAGTAAAGGATCAACACCTTTCAGTATTGTGGCCCCTTCAGCTTTACCTTCCGTGTTTACAATAAACCTTACAATCACTCTTCCCTGTATACCTTTTGCTTTAGCCGAATCGGGATAATGTGTGTTTTCCCCTATGAACTTCAGCAACTCGGCATCTCCACCGGGAAACAATGGCATCTGTTCAACAACGACAAACGGCGCCTGTGGCAATATCTGATCCGGCAATTTAAACCTAACCATCAAATTAGAGGTCAATGGTTCATCAACATTGGGATTCTTAGGCGGGTCCCATTTAGGTGATGATTTGACTACATTCACCACTGCCTCACTGATAACAGGAATAACCGGCACTGCTGATTTTACATTAGTGACGGTACCATCCAATTCAACTTTATAGGTAACAGAAACCCATCCTTCTATATTCTGAGCTTTTGCTTCGGCAGGATATTTTACCTGACCGGCAACCCAGTTGGAAAACTTTGAAGATCCCTCTCCCTGAAAAGTCGGATAATCATCTTTTGCCAGTCTGGGGAATGGAGGTTTAAGACCCATTTCAAGAGCTTTCTTCCTGGTAGTTATCTCCATTACACCGTCAGCACCTTTTTCTCCGTACTTACTGATAGCTTCCTGCCCCATTACGATCTTTGACATGCCGAAGTTATAACCAAGTTCTTTCTGTACATCACGGTAGCTCTTATCGGTTAACACTCCATCAACGGCAGCAACTAAAACCGTTCCCTGCGGTCGGGGAGTTCTTATTTGTTCCGTGGGAGGGGCGGTGGTTGTGGGAGGCGGCGGTGGCACATATTTCCCTGATGACTCCGATTTTTTAGTTGTGACAATTATTACCCCGTTTTTACCTTTATCTCCAAATACCTTCGTTGCTGAAACATCCTTCAGCACACTCAATGTGCTAATACTGCCGGGATTGATCTTTTTCAGCTCCTCCATGTTGCTCTCCTTTCCGTCAACCATAATCATGGCATCAGCCAGAGCCTTCCCTGTTTCATCTATTTTTAATGAGATTTCTGATGGGGCCTGCCCGCTTGTAATTTCGATCTCTGTTTCTTTATAATCAAGATCTTTAAGCAGCTTCACACTCATCGTTGAAACAAAGTCGGCCTTCAGGAATTGCGTCAGGTATCCTTTGCATGAAAAAACGATAAACGAATCTTCAGGAACTTCTGCCAGATTGAAATTACCAGAACCATCGGTGGTTGTCCTGATCTTTGTGCCGGCAACCAGTATAGCTGCCCCGGCTAAAGGAGTTCCGTCTTCCTTCAGAACGACACCCTTTACATTTTTAACAATATCTGACGTGTTACCGGTTATTGCTATTCCGGTTTCTGAAGTATTTATATAACTGTACTCAGGTGTTGCAAAAGCATAGAAAACGAGAGCAAAAACCGGAAGTACAAGCAATACTTTCAGTTTCCTGTAAGGAGAAATGACTATTTTTTTCATCATGTCGAAGCGTTTTTTGTTTATTGAATAAGAAAATGAGTTGGAGAGGCATATTACGGGAGCATTGAATATCTGGTTCATGAGGGTTGCCCTGTAATCGGCAGGGTTTTTCGCCCGTTCAATGGCTGCCTCATCAGCCAGGTACTCGTGATTCTGCCTTATGAAACCGGCATAAATCCATGCAAAAGGATTTGCCCACTGTACCATCCTGACAACTTCTGCGAGAATGAGGTCGAACCAGTGCTTTTGCTCCACATGCACCTCCTCGTGGTTCAGTATCTGTTCGGCTTCTACCTCCTTAACTGAATGACTGATAAATACATAATTGAAGAATGAGAATGAAGAGGGGATGCCGGAACTCTTTACGATCCTGACTTTCCCCCGGCTTGAGATCTGTGATTTTCTTATGATCCCCGAAAGGGCCTTCATATGCTTTATCATCCTTAAGGCCAGGAAAACAATTCCTGTGATATAAAGAAAGAGCAGCACATGGCGGTAATCCGGTGAGTTCCTCAGAGGAACCGGATCAACCAGTGTGCCCTGGATTGTCTGTAACCCCTGATCAGAAATAATTGCAGGCGCCGCAGGCATTTCCACCTTGTAATGAAATGCAATAAGAGGAAATATGAATGAGGCAAGCATTCCTGCAATAAGGTAAAACCTTTTGATCCTGAAAAAGCGTTCATTCCTCAGGAAAAGGAAGTAGATCATTGAAAAGCCTGTAAGCCAGACTGCCGATCTGAGCAAATAACCTGAAAATGATTCCATTATTTTCTTTTTTTACTCCTTTTGAGCTCTTTCCTGGTAATATCGAGGAGTTCATCGAGCTCCTTCATTGAGAGGTCCTTCTCCATGGCAAAGAACGAGGCCATGGCCGGGAATGAGTTGTCGAAATACCCTTCGAGCAATCCGAAAAGCTGCTTCTTCGAGTAATCGCTCTTTGATACTTTCGGATAATAAAGGTGCACATTGCTGTAAGCCCGGTGGTCTACGAAGCCTTTCTTTTCGAGCACCCGTACCACCGTCGAGATGGTGTTTCTTGCAGGCTTGGGATCTTCGAAGCGCTCGCGGACATCTTTTACAAGTCCCTCGCCAAGATCCCACAGGATCTGCATTACCTGTTCTTCTGCCTTTGTTAGTTGCATAATAGTGAATTTTAAGGCTACAGGCGCCGGGCATCGGGCATCAGGAAGAATTGGTTCTTACCTGACGCCTGACGCCCGCCGCCTGTCGCCTGTTTATTATATAATTATTATTCCTTTATTCGCTTCCATATCTCTTCTATCCTGTAGCCGCTTGTAAAGAACCCTGACTGAAAAAGCATGTCGCCTTCCACCTTAACCGTAAACTGCGGACTGCTCTTCAGGTATGTATCCATGCCAAGTCCAAACTCAAGGATTTCAGTATATGCATCTTCAGTAAGAGTATATTTCCCTCCGGCAGATTGTATCACTTTACCTGAGGTGTCAACATCAACCCATATAAAATGAGTCTTGTTAATCACTTTAATTCGTGATAAACTTTCGCTGCGATCGACAAATGCAGACTGGGCTGAACCATATTTGTAGGAAACAAGCTTCCAGGTGCCTTCAACAGAAACTGCTTGCTTCTTTGATTCTGAAGTGACCCCGGGAATAGCACTGGTTGTCAGTAATGATATTGCAATCAGTGTTAATAAAACTACGGAGAATTGTTTTTTCATTGTTTTGGTTATTTGGGAATTACTGATTGAGTATGTTATATCTGGGTTCTTTCATCAAAGTTACGACTATTTTTATAGTCGTGCAAATATTTTTCAATAAAAATGACTATGCTTTTAGTCGGAGTCCTGGTTTTTGATGCAACCACTCCGTGGTTAACCAAAATTTACCGCGTAGCGGTTCCATAACAATAGAACAACGAATCTTAATCAGATCTTTACCGCGTAGCGGTTCCATAACAATAGAACAACGAATATCAATTTGAGTTTTACCGCGTAGCGGTTAAATATTAATAGTTAAGATATGTTAAGTGCCAGTAAAAAGAAGCGCTGATGCAGGTAAAGTCATGTCTATTTTTTCTTAATTTGCATAAAATTCTTTAAACCTTCCTGTTATGAAAAAATACATTGTAACCTTCGTGATTTTCACTATGTTATTACTTATTTCGTCCCCGTCTTTTTCCCAGAAGAAACCCAATAAACTTACAGGCAAGGATAAAAAAGCCGGATGGGTGCTTCTTTTCAACGGCAAAGACTTTACCGGCTGGCGCCAGTGCAATGGCACGGAAATGCCAAAAAACTGGACTATAGAAGATAATGCCATGAAGGTTTTTACGGGTGAAGGCAAAAATCCCGGACAGGGAGCTAATGGCGATATAGTATATGCAGCCAGGAAATTCAGCAACTTTGAGCTTTCAATAGACTGGAAGAGCGCCGACATGGGCAACTCCGGGATCTTTTACAATGTTCGCGAAGTGCCGGGAAAACCTGTTTACTATGCCGCCCCGGAAGTACAGGTGCTCGATAACGTCAATGCAACTGATAATAAGATCGCCAGCCATCTTGCAGGCTCACTTTATGATATGCTTGCTGCCGATCCGGCAACAGTGCACCCTGCAGGAGAATGGAACAATATTGTGATAAAAGTGAAGGATGGCAGGGTTACTCATGTTCAGAATGGAGTAAAAGTTGTTGAATATGAACTGTGGACACCCAAATGGGACGAGATGGTTGCCAACAGCAAATTCAAGACATTCCCCGGATTCATCGAAGGAATTGCCCGCGAAGGATACATTGCCCTTCAGGACCATGGCTATGCAATCTGGTTCAGGAACATAAAAATAAGGGAATTATAAAAAGATTTTTTAACTACAAGGGAATTTTTCGGACAGCAAGATTGTCTGTAACATATTAATACGACCCTCTAAAAATGAAAAGAACAGTTATTATTACCTCTGCAGTTGTTGCTTTTGCAATTGTGGCACTCTTTGCCTTTAACAAAATCTTTTCCAAAAAAGATAAGGTTAATCTGTATGCAGAAGCCCAGAGAGGGCTCTTTGAAATAACAGTTTCAAATTCAGGAGAACTGCTTGCCGAAAACTCTGTTGATATTCGTGGTCCGGAACTGGTTCAGCAAACATCACAGCAGGGCGGAGGAGGCGGTCGCCAGGGGGGCGGCAGCGGTGGCGGTCATGGTGTTGAAATCCGTATGATGGACTATAAAATTACTGATATTGTTCCTGAAGGCACAACAGTAAAAAAAGGTGATTTTATAGCGACTCTCGACAGGTCAACTTATACAAACACACTGAATGATGCCATTACATCCCTTGCAACCCTGAAGAGCGACCTTGAACTGAGAATCCTTGATACGGCAATGTCGCTCACAAGCCTCAGGGATGAAATTAAAAATCAAAGATATACTGTCGAAGAGACGGCAATAACTCTTGATCAGTCAAAATATGAACCACCGGCTACTATAAGAAAAGCCGAACTGGACCTTAACAAGCAGAAACGTGCTCTCGACCAGAAGATCCAGGCATATACTCTCAGAAAAGTCCAGATCAAAAGAAATATAGATTATCAAAGATCACGCCTTGAAAGTCAGGAAAGGCTTGTCCAGGACTTGCAGAATTTTCTGGCTCAGTTTACAATCAGAGCCCCGTCAGACGGAATGGTAATCTATAAAAAAGACCGCCTTGGAAATAAAAGAAAAGCTGGTTCATCAATAAATCCCTTCGACAACGTTGTTGCAACTCTTCCCGACCTTACCTCCATGCTGTCAAAAGTCTATGTGAGCGAAATAGAAGTCACGAAGGTGGTTAAAGGACAAAAGGTAAATGTCTCTGTCGACGCATTTCCCAACAAATCCTACAGTGGAACAGTGATGAATGTGGCCAATATAGGCGAAGTGCTCCCGAATTCCGATGCAAAGATGTTTGAAGTTATGATAAAAATCGACGGATCGGATATAAATCTACGTCCGGCTATGACAACCTGGAATAAGATAATCCTCAAAAGCGTACCTGACGCTGTTTATATACCGCTGGAATGTGTTCAGGCAGGAGCAGACAGTGTACAGTATGTATATAAGAAGAATAAAACACGGCAAATTGTGGTTCTGGGCGATGTTAACGACAAAAACATTGTTGTTGAAAAAGGACTCGACCCGGGGACATCAATATTCGTAGTGCCGCCGGAAGATGCTTCCTCCTTCAGGCTTGTAGGGGAAAATCTGATTACTGAATCTAAAAACTGACCACTTCCTTTACTAATTCTGGCTGTTGCAGTAACCGTTGGCGGCTGCAAAAAGGGACCTGTATATCCGTAAAGGTCCGGGAATAAACTACGATATTGTCGGTAAAGCGGCACACAATTCAAATGTGCAGCTTATCAAAAAAATGTACAACGGCTGGTTCTATATCAAATCAGAAACCGGGGTTGAAGGATTCTGCTCAACCGATTACCTGGCACAGGTATAACAGATTGAGTGTTCGTGTGAGAGTGAGGGTGAATGTGAGCGAAGCCGAACATTCACTCTCACTCTTTCTTCTGTGGGTTGTACTGGAGTCGAACCAGTGACCCCTACCCTGTCAAGGTAATGCTCTAAACCAACTGAGCTAACAACCCATACGGCCACAAAAATAATAAAATATTATTTCCCTGCTATTTTTATAAGTCTTCCTGCTGTCACTTTATCGGTAAGCTCCATATTGTTAAGAAGTGCCAGCTCTGCCATCTTATCCTGCTTAACTCCCAGAGCAGTAAATGCCTGGGAAAGAGTCCCTGACGAAGGTACGGCTTTAACAATGATCTTGTTTGGTATCACATTTATCTTTGCAGCATCTGTAAGCTTTGCAAAACTGTTCATCGTTGATTCAAAGGCCGGAGAATATGTTGCAAAATTAGCATCAGCGGATACTCCGAAAAACACATAAATAGCACCATTGTAATTAATAAAATACGACAATACCTTGTTGGTAGATGTTGCACCGGTCGATTGATCCTGCGATGTTTGTGTCGACAGGGTGGCCAGCGCAGGTAATGTATTGACGGTAATGTCCTTGCTGCTCACAAGGGTTAATCCATACTGCCTGAGAGCTGAGTCAGCAGCAACTTTCAGTGTTTTTTCCGGTGACAGCGAAAACAGAATAAGTGCACTTCCATCCGAAGGAGCCATAGTTACCTGCAGCGGAGAGTTCTGAAACTGCCAGCTGGTAGGATGAGTGAACTTAAATTTAAGTTCCGGATGGTAAAAAGTGGTCCCTTAAAAATAGAAATGCCTGGGATCCTATCA
>Ga0172375_10009578_pt1 | contig 12737 bp, 12 predicted proteins | sample LakKiv1m_FD_114537 | JGI IMG/M metagenome (GOLD analysis project Ga0172375, IMG submission 114537) | Freshwater microbial communities from Kabuno Bay, South-Kivu, Congo - kab_092012_11.1m | ecosystem: Environmental > Aquatic > Freshwater > Lake | place: Democratic Republic of the Congo... | reverse complement strand
AGTCAAAGTCGGTCACGGAACGCACGCCTCGCACCACCACCTGCGCGCCGTTGATCAACACAAAATCACGCAACAAGCCGTCAAACGCCGCCACCTCGACACCCGGGCAGTCGCCGAGCGCCGTGCGCGCCATCGCTAGCCGCTCATCCGTGGAAAACATCGCCTTCTTGTGATGCCCCACCGCCACGGCAACGATGACACGCCCGAACAGGCGCGCACTGCGGCGCAAGATGTCCTCGTGCCCCAAGGTGATCGGGTCAAACGTACCGGCGTAAACCGCAGTCAAGGGTGAACTCATGTCAGGCATCTTTGCGCAACTGTCGTGCAGCCATTATCACGCTGCATGGACGCAATCAGTCAACGGGGCTAAGCGGCTGGTACAACTATCAACAATTAGCCGGAACCACTGCTCGTCGCAACAGGTGCGCATGCACCGCGCCCGCCTTCAGATAACGGTGCACCACCAAACCCGCTGCGGCAATGCGTTCGTCCGGCCAGTGGCGTGGGGCTTCCAGATAGACCCACCCTGTGTCAGCAACTGCCCTACCTGCCGCAAGCAACGCCGGGTCAAACAGTTCTGAATCAAACGGCGGGTCCAGAAAAACCACGTCAAACGACGCGGGTACGGCCTGCGCCAAATGCAGCAGTGCGTCACCACGTACCAGCTGCACCGCTTTCGCGCCCAGCTTGTTGCGAACCTGTTCCAGCTGGGCAAACGTGCGGGCGTCGCTTTCCACCATCAGCACGCTGGCCGCACCGCGCGATGCGGCTTCGAACCCCAGCGCGCCGCTGCCGGCAAAGGCGTCCAGACAGCGCCAGCCGCGCAGGTCTTGCCCCAACCAGTTGAACAGCGTTTCGCGCACGCGGTCGGGCGTGGGACGCAAGCCGGGGCGATCCAGCACCGTCAGGGGGGTGCGCTTGAAATCGCCGCCAATGATGCGGACCTGATGTGTGGCGGAATGCGGGCGTGTCATGCCGCTCATCGTAGCGCAGCCCCAAGCGCGTTCTGCTGGCGGAGCTGACAACGCGCCAACGGGCCTCAGGGCACCTGCGGCCCCAGCACCACCGTCACCATGGCCTGGGGTTGCAGCTTGCGCGCAAAGGCGGCGCGAATGTCGGCCACGCTGACCTGGGCCACCTGCTTTCTCCAGGTGTCCAGATAGTCCAGCGGCAAGCCGTTCCAGGCGATGTTGGCCACGTTGCCCAGCAGCTTGCGGTTGCTGTCAATCAGCAGGGCAAAACCGCCGATGAGGTTGTCCTTGGCCGCCTTCAGCTCGGCTTCAGTCGGGCCGTTGGCCACGAAATCGGCCAGCACCTGACGCAACACCTTGACGGCTTGCTCGGCCTGGTCAGGGCGCGTTTCCAGGCCGATGGTGAAGGCCCCCGCGTGCAGCCCGGGGCCAAAGGCGCTGTAGACGCTGTAGCTCAAGCCGCGCTTTTCACGCACCTGATCGGTCAGGCGCGACACAAAGCCGCCGCCGCCCAGGATGTAGTTGCCCACCGTCAACGCAAAGTGGTCGGGGTCAGCGCGCTTGTAGCCGGGTTGGCCGATCAGCACGTGCGCCTGTGCCGACTTGAACGGAATCTTCAAGTCCGCGGCCTTGGCCAGCGCTGCCACCTCGGGCAGCTGGGGCAAGGCCGCACAGCCTTGCGCACCAGCACGGTCGACCAAGGGTTTCAGCAATTGCTGCACCAGCGCGTCGGCCTGGGTGCGGTCCACCGCGCCGACCACCGTCACCTTGGCGCGACAGGACCGGATCAGCGCGCGGTAAAACGCCTGCATGTCGGCCACGCTGATGCGCTTCAAGGTGTCTTCGGTGGTCTCATAGCCATACGGATGGCTGCCGTAAACCGCCTGTGAGAACGCGCGCCCGGCCACCGTGCCAGGGCGGGTGTTGGCCTCTTGGATAGAGGCCACCAGCGACTCGCGCTCGCGCAGCCAAACGTCTTGCGGGAACGTCGGGTTGGCCAGCTGGCGCGCCGCCAGTTGCACGGCGCGCGCCAGCAAATCCGGGTAGGTGAGCGTGCGCAGCGAAAAGCTCATGCGGTCGGCACCCGCATGGCCGCCAAAGCTGGCACCCAGATCAGCCCACGCCTCACCCAGCGCGTTTTCGTCCAGCGCGGCCTCGCCCGCTGCGCCCGCACCAACGCCTTTGCTCACCATCGTCGCGGTCACGCTGGCCAGACCAGCCTGCGCGGCTGGGTCGCGGCGGCTGCCAGCGTCAAAGTCCAGCTGCACGTCCAGCATCGGGATGGCCGGGCTTTGCACCAAAAATACCTGTGCGCCAGAGGCTTGTGTCCAATGGTCGATGGGGATGGCCGCCCCTGCGTCTTGTATGCAAAAAAGGGTTATAGCCCCTAAGAATAAAGGGCGAATAGCTCTGTTTATCATAGTGATCCTGATCGCTTTAACGGGCTCAGTGACGCATACCGGCAGCGGCCGGGCGGGGCTTGCGGTTGGCGTCCACCGGCTGCGGCAGCAGGTGCGCCACGGTCAGCTGGTCGTCGCCAAAATAGCGCGCTGCCACTGACTGCACCTGCGCTGCGGTCACGCCGCGCAGGCGCTCGATCAGCCGGTCGTCTGCGTCCACGCCCCAGCCCTGCACCCACTGCGACCCCAGCTCGCGCGCCTGGTTAAAGAGCGAATCGCGCTTGAACACCTGGCTGGCCACCCACTGCGTCTTGACGCGCGCCAGCTCGGCTTCGGTGACGCCTTCTTTGGCAATGCGCTGCACCTGCGCGCGCAGGGCACGCTCCACCTCGTCGGCCGATTTGCCCGCTGCGGGCACGCCCATCAGCATGAACAGCTGTGGCCCGCGACCCCACAGGCCGTTGTCCGAGCCGACGCTGTCGGCCACCTTGCCCGGCCCTTGCGTCAGCGCGCGCTCCAGCCGCGCGCCCTGGTAGCCGTCCAGCACAGCTGACAGCACCGTCAGCGCCAATGCGTCTTCATCGTCAGCGCTTTGCGCCGCCCCGGTGGGGTTGAACGACGGCACCTTGAACGCCAGCACCACGTTGGCTTGCGATGCCGGTGCCTTGAACGCCAGCCGCTTCATGCCCGCCTGCACCGGCTCCAGATGCGGCTTGCGCGCGGGCACGCTGCGCGCTGGCAAGGTACCGTAATATTTTTCAGCCAGCGCACGCACCTGATCCACATCCACCTCACCGGCCACCACCACCGCAGCGTTGACTGGCACGTACCAGCGGCGGTAAAAATCACGCGCGTCGTCGGGGGTGAGCGCGTCCAGATCACTCATCCAGCCGACGATGGGGCGGCGGTACGGTGCCGTCACAAACGCGGTGGCGTTAAGTGCCTCGTGCAGCAGGGCGACGGGGTTGTCTTCAGTGCGCATGCGCCGTTCTTCCTTGACCACCTCGAGCTCGCGCTTGAATTCATCGTCAGGCCACTGGTTGTTGGCAAACCGGTCAGACTCCAGCTTCATGACGTCTTCCAGACGCGCGGCCGGAATCTGCTGGTAGTAGCCGGTGTAGTCGTGGCTGGTGAAGGCGTTTTCGCGCCCGCCCAGCGCAGCCACCCGGCGTGAGAACTCACCCGCAGGCACAGTAGGTGTGCCCTTAAACATCATGTGCTCCAGCACGTGCGCCACGCCCGAGCTGCCGTCCACCTCATCCATCGACCCCACGCGCACCCAGACCATGTGGACTGCCGTGGGCGCACGCCGATCGGGCTTGACGATCAGCGTCATGCCGTTGGTCAGGGTGAACTGCTGCGCGGCCTGCGTTGTGGCAACGGGTGCGGCCCGCGCACTGACCGTAGCCAGCACTATCAACCATAAAAAAACAAAAATCCGAAAAATTTGAGGATGCCAAAGTTGGCGGTGGGTGTGTCGTTTCATAGAATGCATTGATACCACGAATCACCCAAATGTTCAGTTTTTTCAAGAAAAAGCCCCAGGCGGTTGTGACCCCTTCAGCGCCTGAAGCGGCGCCAGCCGCTACGCCCGAGGCTGCACCGCAGCAGCGCCAGTCCTGGCTATCGCGGCTCAAGGCGGGCTTGCGCAAGACCGGCGCCAGTATCTCGTCGGTCTTCACCGGCGCGCAGATCGACGACGCGCTGTACGAAGACTTGGAAACCGCCCTGCTGATGGCCGACACCGGCGTCAAGGCCACCAGCCACCTGCTGGAAGACCTCAAGCGGCGTGTCAAAGCGTCTGGCACCACCGACCCGGCAGCAGTCAAGGGGCTGCTGGTCGACGCGCTGACCGAGTTGCTGGCGCCGCTGCAGAAACCGCTGGAGATCGGCCGCTTCAAGCCCACGGTGATTATGGTGGCTGGTGTGAACGGCGCGGGCAAGACCACCTCAATCGGCAAGCTCACCCGGCATTTATCCGGATCGGGTGCCAGCGTGTTGCTGGCCGCAGCTGACACCTTTCGCGCAGCCGCGCGCGAGCAGTTGGGCGTGTGGGCCGATCGCAATACGGTGGACATCATCAGCCAGGACGGTGGTGACCCGGCGGCGGTGGCGTTTGACGCGGTCAGCGCCGGCAAGGCGCGTGGTCGGGATGTGGTGCTGGTGGACACGGCCGGACGCTTGCCCACGCAACAGCACCTGATGGAAGAACTGCGCAAAATCAAGCGCGTGGTGCAAAAGACCGGGCCGCTGACTCCCTCAAGCGGCGACGCGCCAGCCGACGCCGGCTTGCCGCCGCATGAAGTCTTGCTGGTCATCGATGGCAACACCGGGCAGAACGCGCTGCACCAGGTCAAGGCGTTTGACGATGCGCTGGGCCTGACCGGACTCATCGTCACCAAGCTGGACGGCACCGCCAAAGGTGGCGTGCTGGCGGCCATTGCACGCGAGCGTCCTGTACCGGTGTATTTCATCGGCGTCGGCGAAAAGCTCGAAGACCTGGAAACTTTTAGTGCGCGCGAGTTCGCGCAGGCCTTGCTGTCATGAGCGACCTTGTTGGCCAACTGGCAGACCTGACCGCGCTGCGTGACCGCCCCTCCCTGGACACGGCTCTGGCAACCACGTTGAACGACCTGCTGCCGTGTCAGCGCATCACGATTGCCCGCTGCGTTGGACCAGAAGGTAACGAACGCTGGCTAAATAGCAGCGACCTGCTCGACGGTGTGGAACAAATCGGAGACGCGCACAGTTGGACCGAACTGGAAGATCTGCCCCGTTTTGGTCAGTATCCCGTGCGCCAACAAGTACTGGCGCAACGTCAACCCGTGCTGGCCCCAACGGCCTCCGATCCCCACGTCTTTCCACTTTTCAGCACCAATGAAAATGCGGCAGTGTTGGAACTGTGCTGTAGCCATACGCTGTCAGCCGAGCAGGTCCGCCTGGTCGACGGCATCCTGCGGCTGTATCTGAATTTTTGCAATCTGCTGGACTATGGCGAACGCGACGCACTGACTGAATTGTTCAACCGGAAAACTTTCGACCGGGCTTTCATGAGGGCAACCTTGTCACCTGTTCCGGCCGCTGCACCGGCAGCGGCAGACGACCGGCGTCACCCTGCGAGGGATGAGTCCTCGCGCGGTGCCAGATTCTGGCTGGTGATGCTGGACATCGATCATTTCAAACACGTCAACGACAACTTCGGCCACCTGATCGGAGATGAGGTGTTGCTGTTGTTGGCGCGCCTGATGCGCCAGACCTTTCGCATCCACGACCAACTTTACCGATTTGGTGGTGAAGAGTTTGTGGTGCTGATGCGTTGCCCGCACCGGGAACAGGCACATAGTGCGCTGGAGCGTCTGAGGCAAGCCACCGAGACCTATCGCTTCTCGCAAGTGGGCCACATTACTGTCAGCATTGGCTTTACCGAGGTGCGTCATGGTGACTCGCCCAGCAGCGCCATTGAACGGGCCGACAAGGCCGTGTACTATGCCAAGGAGCACGGTCGCAATCAGGTCTGTGGGTTTGAAGAGCTGCAGGCTCAGGGAAAATTGGCTTCCGAGCCGGAAAAGGTGGGCGACATCGAACTGTTCTGACGCAGACGTCGCAAATTTACAATTTCAAGCGCTTGTTTCAGGCTTGACCGGGGCAAACGCTTGCTCACGTAGTACATTCGAAACTATGAGTACTGTGTTGATGCCGTTGAACGAGTCCTCCGACAATACGTTGCCGGGATTGGGCCGTACACTGGTCATGGCCGGCAAGTTGGAGCAAAAGGCAGCGGAAGACATTTTCAATAGAGCGAAATCCAAGCGTACCAGCTTCATTGCCGAAATGACAGGCTCGGGCGCGGTTTCTGCGGCAGATCTGGCGCATACCCTTTCACTGGCCTTTGCCGTTCCGCTGGTTGACCTGAGTGCCATCAACCCAGAGTTTCTGCCCAAAGGATTACTGGACAACAAAATTTGTCAGGAATTCCGGTTGGTTGTGCTTGGCAAACGCAACAACCACCTGATTGTCGCCACGGCCGACCCGTCCGACCAGGAATCTGCCGACCGCATCAAATTTTCCACACGTCAAAGTGTTGATTGGGTGGTCGCGGAGTACGACAAGTTGCTCAAGATGGTCGCTGCCAACTCGGTTACCGCCAGTGAGTCCATCGACAATATCATCGGTGACGATTTCGAGTTCGACGAACTGGTCTCGGAAGCGTCCATCGACAGCGCGAACGTCACCTCGGCCGAGGTGGACGACGCCCCGGTCGTCAAGTTCCTGCACAAGATGCTGATCGACGCCTTCACCATGCGTGCGTCGGACCTGCATTTTGAGCCGTACGAGCACAACTACCGCGTACGTTTTCGCATCGATGGCGAACTGCGTGAGATGGCGTCACCCCCGATCGCCATCAAAGACAAGTTGGCCTCTCGCATCAAGGTCATCTCCAAGCTTGACATTTCGGAAAAGCGGGTTCCTCAGTACGGCAAGATGAAGCTCAAGTTGGGGCCTGAGCGCGTGATTGATTTCCGTGTCAGCACCCTACCCACGCTGTTCGGTGAAAAGATCGTCATCCGCATCCTTGACCCGAGCAGTGCCCGCCTGGGCATTGACGCACTGGGGTACGAGGCAATTGAAAAAGAACGTCTGCTCAACGCCATCAATCGACCCTACGGCATGGTGCTGGTCACCGGCCCCACAGGTTCGGGTAAAACGGTGTCGCTCTACACCTGTCTGAACATCCTCAACAAACCCGGCGTCAACATCGCTACGGCCGAAGACCCCTCAGAGATCAATTTGCCCGGGGTCAATCAGGTCAATGTCAACGAAAAGGCTGGGCTGACCTTTGCGGTCGCGTTGCGCGCCTTCTTACGCCAAGATCCTGACATCATCATGGTCGGCGAAATTCGCGACATCGAGACCGCCGACATTGCCATCAAGGCTGCTCAAACTGGTCATTTAGTGCTATCAACTTTGCACACCAATGACGCACCGTCAACGTTGACCCGGATGCGCAACATGGGTATTGCGCCTTTCAACATTGCCTCCAGTGTGTTACTCATCACCGCGCAGCGATTGGCGCGGCGCCTGTGCCAGGTCTGCAAGAAAGTGATCGACATTCCGGACAAGGCGCTACTTGAGGCGGGCTACAAGAAGTCAGAGCTGGACGGCAGTTGGAAACCCTATCACCCCATCGGATGCAATGCCTGCAACAACGGGTACAAAGGTCGCGTTGGGCTGTATCAGGTGATGCCTATCACCGAGGAAATTCAGCGCATCATCCTGCGCGACGGCAGTGCGCTTGAAATAGCCGAGCAGGCCAGACGCGAAGGTGTCAAGACACTGCGCGAAGCGGGTCTTGAAAAGGTCAAGGCAGGGCTGACATCACTTGAAGAAGTACTGGCCGTTTCCAACGAATAAACCGCGGGCACACACACCTTATGGCTACTGAAAAGTTGAAACCCACCAAGGAATTTGTCTTCGAGTGGGAGGGGAAAGACCGCAACGGCAAGCAAGTTCGCGGAGAAACCCGCGCCGCAGGTGAAAACCAGGTGCAGGCAGCACTGCGGCGCCAGGGCATCGTTTCGATCAAGCTCAAGAAGCGGCGCATGAGCGCTGGTCGTGCGATCAAGCCAAAAGACATGGCGATCTTCACCCGCCAGTTGGCAACCATGATGAAAGCAGGTGTCCCGCTGCTGCAGGCGTTTGACATTGTGGGCCGTGGCAACCCTAACCCAAGCGTCACCCGTTTGCTCAACGACATTCGCAGTGACGTGGAAACCGGAACCTCACTGTCGGTCGCGTTCCGCAAATACCCCATGTACTTCGACGCGTTGTATTGCAATCTGGTTGAAGCCGGTGAGGCCGCCGGTATTCTGGACCAGTTGCTCGATCGGCTGGCGGTCTACATGGAAAAGACCGAAGCGATGAAGTCCAAAATCAAGTCGGCGTTGATGTACCCGATCTCGGTGCTGATCGTGGCGTTTGTGGTCACCGCAGTGATCATGATTTTTGTCGTGCCGTCATTCAAGGAAGTGTTTTCCAGTTTTGGCGCTGATCTGCCAGCGCCCACGCTGGTGGTAATTGCCATGAGCGAATTTTTTGTGCAGTACTGGTGGCTTATTTTCGGTGGCATAGGTGGAGGGCTGTACTTTTTCATGCAGGCGTGGCGACGCAATGTCAAGGTTCAGCATTTCATGGATCGACTGCTGTTGAAGATGCCGGTTTTTGGCGTCCTGGTAGACAAGTCTTGCATCGCCCGTTGGACGCGCACGTTGTCGACCATGTTTGCCGCCGGTGTGCCGTTGGTGGAAGCGCTTGATTCAGTCGGCGGAGCGTCCGGCAACTCAGTCTATGAAACGGCCACCCTCAAGATCCAGCAGGAAGTCTCCACCGGCACCGCGCTGACGGCAGCCATGACCAACACCAACCTGTTCCCCAGCATGGTGCTGCAAATGTGCGCCATCGGGGAAGAATCCGGGTCTATCGACCATATGCTGGGCAAGGCAGCCGATTTCTACGAATCCGAAGTCGACGACATGGTGGCCGGAATCTCCAGCCTGATGGAACCCATCATCATCGTGATTCTGGGTACTGTCATCGGCGGTATTGTGGTTGCGATGTACCTGCCCATCTTCAAGCTGGGGCAAGTGGTTTGATGCTGGTTGTCACCGGCTTCGATGCAGCACTGAGCGGGTTGCTGGGACTGTTGATTGGCAGCTTCCTCAACGTGGTGATCTATCGGCTGCCGGTCATGCTGGAGGCGCGCTGGCAGGCCGAATGTGCCGAATTGAGCGGAAAGCCCGCGTCGACCGGGGCCCATTTCAACCTGATGGTGCCGCGCTCGCGCTGCCAGTCTTGCTCGCACACCCTGTCGTGGTTCGAGAACATCCCGGTACTGAGCTATGTGCTGTTGCGAGGGAGCTGCCGACACTGCCGGGCGTCGGTGAGCCTGCGCTACCCGACCATTGAGCTAGCCACGGGCGCACTGTTTTTCTGGTGCGGCTGGCGTTGGGGTATCAGTGCAACTGGGTTGGCCTGGTGTGGATTTGCTGCAGCATTGGTCGCAGCGGCCATGATCGACTGGGACACAACCTTGTTGCCTGACGACATCACGCTGCCGCTACTGTGGGCGGGCCTGATCGTTGCAGGTCTTAGGGTGACGGACGTTTTGTTGCTTGATGCGCTGTGGGGTGCCGTCGCAGGATATCTGTCTCTGTGGCTGGTGTACTGGGGTTTCAAACTCGTTACGGGCAAAAAAGGCATGGGATTTGGTGACTTCAAGCTGTTTGCGGCGTTGGGGGCCTGGTTCGGATGGCAAGCCCTGATTCCGATCATCCTGATGGCATCGGTCATCGGTGCCTTCGTAGGCATTGCCATGAAAATGTCCAGCCGGTTGCGCGAAGGCGGCTACATTCCTTTTGGACCTTTTCTGGCAGGTGCCGGATTGACCGCCATGTTGGCGGGGCCGCGGGCAATTCTGCACACCATCGGGTTGTGATCCATGGCGCGGACCATGCGCTGGGGCCTGACGGGGGGCATCGGGTCCGGTAAGAGCACGGTCGCAGGCCTGTTACAGCGGCTGGGCGCCGCAATTATCGACGCCGACGCGATCGCCAAGTCTGTCACCGCAACCGGCGGGGCTGCCATCAAACCCATCCGCGACGCTTTCGGGGCCGAATTCATCGACGCCACCGGTGCCATGGATCGTGCGCAGATGGGCAAGCTGGCCTACGCCGAGCCAGAAGCTCGCAAGCGGCTTGAGGCCATCATCCACCCACTGGTGAGCGAGCAAACCTGGCAGCAGGCAGCCGCCGCAGAGGCAGCAGGACACCGTCTTTTGGTCTTTGACGTCCCCTTGCTGGTGGAGTCGGGGCGCTGGCGCGAGCGGGTCGATCGTGTGCTGGTCATTGACTGCAGCACCGAGACCCAGATCGCCCGAGTCATGGCCCGCAACGCGTTGAGTCGGGCCCAGGTTCAAGAAATTCTGGCGGCACAAGCCGGGCGCCCGCAGCGACTGCAGGCGGCCGACGCAGTGATCTGCAACGACCACATCGCACTGGACACCTTGGCTGCACTGGTGAGGCAGTTGGCGCACCACTTCGGGCTATCATCACCCCACTTGACAGCCACCGAAACATCAGCGTGATTCTCTACGAATACCCCCTGCAAGAGCGCATTCGCACCTATTTGCGCTTGGAACACCTTTTCAACCGGCTGGGACAGCTGATGGTGCGCGTAGACGCGCTGGATCACCACTTTGCGCTGGTGACCTTGTTCGAAATCATGGACGTTGCTGCGCGTGCCGACCTCAAGTCTGATTTGTTGAAAGACCTGGACAAGCAAAAGCACACACTTGAGGGGTACCGCGGAAATCCGGCGATTGCGGAAGAAGCGCTCAACCGCGTCATTGCAGATTTTGATCGATGTTTCAACAGCCTGAGCGCGCAGCCCGGCAAGGCGGGGCAATCATTGACAGAAAACGATTGGTTGATGAGTATTCGCAGCCGTATCAGCATACCCGGCGGCACCTGCGAGTTTGATCTGCCGTCGTATTACGCCTGGCAGCACCGCACCGGTGTCAGCCGTCAGGAAGAGCTGCATCAATGGGCTGCTCCGCTGGCTCCGCTGGCTGAAGCGGTACGTCTGTTGCTGAAACTGCTGCGGGACTCAGGGGCACCCCAGAAAGTGGTCGCCAATGCCGGACAGATCCAATACAGCCTACCCGCAGGGCGCACCTTTTTGCTGTTGCGTGTTGCGCTCGGCGCGTCGCTATCGTTGATTCCCGAAATCAGCGGCAACCGCTTGATGGTTGCGGTGCGCTGGATGCGCTTGGGCGATGGCGAGCGCCCGCAACCGGCCACCGAAGACGTGGCCTTTGAGTTGACGCTTTGCGCATGATGCAAGCTGCCCCGGTTGGCGTACCCCCACGCACTGTTGCGTGCCCTGCCTGTGGCGGGCCCAGCGTCTACGCCAGCAGCAATCGCTGGCGCCCATTCTGCTCTGCACGCTGTCGTCAACTTGACCTGGGTGCCTGGGCCAGTGAGCGTTTCAAGATCGCCGCAAGCTCTGAGTCGGCCGTGCTCGAGGACGAACAAGCACCGCGACTGCCCCACTGACGGGTACACCATGACCGACCTTGCCTTATCGCTGCAGTTTGCCGGATTGACCAACGCTGCCCCGCACCGCAGCGCGCTGCCGCGCCACAAGGTTCAACGCTGGCTGCGTGCAGCCATGCAGCGCAATGCAGAGCTCACCGTCAGGGTGGTTGACAGCGCGGAGGGGCAGGCGCTCAACCGCGACTATCGTCACAAGGACTACGCCACCAATGTGCTGACATTTGCGTACACACAAACGCCGGTGGTGTGTGCTGACTTGGTGCTGTGTGCGCCTGTGGTAGCACAGGAGGCGCAGCAGCAGGGCAAGACATTGCAACAGCACTACGCCCATCTGCTGGTGCACGGAGCCTTGCACGCGCAAGGCTGGGACCACGACACCGACGCGCAGGCGCATGCCATGGAACAGCGCGAGCGTGAAATTTTGGCTGGCCTGGGCTTCGACAATCCGTACTGATGCACGACCGGCGTGAGACGACCCCGCGCGCCACGGGGACCTTCGTTGTCAGGCCAGCCGCTCCAGAATCAGCACAGCGAAGAATCCAAACGCGGCCAGCAACGTCCATTTCAGCACCGTCAACCCCCAGCGCTTGAAGTGCGGATGTCCAGTTCCAATGAAAAATGCGAAGCAGCCGATCGCGCCCAACAACAACAGCAAAATGACCCAGCGAAACAGCAGCATACGGCAGACGTTTACCAGGCCAGCGCGGGTTGCGCAAAACCCTGTGGCGCCAGGCGTTCGTCGTCAAAGGTGACCACGTCCCAAGCCTGAGTTTGTTGCAACAACTCTCGCAACAGGAGATTGTTGAGCGCATGTCCGGAGCGAAACGCGCTGTAACTGGCCAGTAGGGGTTTGCCCAGCAAATACAGGTCACCCATGGCGTCCAGAATCTTGTGTTTGACGAACTCGTCGTCGTAACGCAGACCCCCGGCATTGAGCACCTTGTAGTCATCCATCACGATGGCGTTATCCAGACTGCCGCCCAGAGCCAAGCCGTTGGCGCGCATCATTTCAACGTCTTTGGTAAAGCCAAAGGTGCGTGCACGGGCGATGTCTTTGGCGTAGGACCCGGTGCTCATGTCAAACAACACGCGCTGACCGGTGGAATCGACCGCCGGATGACTGAAGTCGATCTCAAAGCTGAGCCTGTAACCATGAAAAGGCTCCAGCCGAGCCCACTTCAACGCCTCATCCGTGCCTTGGCGCACCTCGATGGGCTGGTTGACTCGAATAAAGCGCCGCGGCACGTTCTGTTGCT
>Ga0172375_10009577_pt1 | contig 12738 bp, 6 predicted proteins | sample LakKiv1m_FD_114537 | JGI IMG/M metagenome (GOLD analysis project Ga0172375, IMG submission 114537) | Freshwater microbial communities from Kabuno Bay, South-Kivu, Congo - kab_092012_11.1m | ecosystem: Environmental > Aquatic > Freshwater > Lake | place: Democratic Republic of the Congo... | reverse complement strand
TTCGATCTCGTCGCGAAGCTTGACCAGCTCCTCGTCACCGAGCGTGTGGACCCGGGCGTTCGGGTCGACACCGGTGGCGGCCAGGAGCTGCTGGGAGCGGGTACGGCCGATGCCGTAGATGTAGGTGAGAGCGACCTCGATGCGCTTGTCGCGCGGGAGGTCAACACCAACGAGGCGTGCCATGTGGCGGTTTCCTTCTCTGTCTTCGCATCGGTTTCGGTTCGTGTCGCGTCCCATCCCGCCTCGGGTGGGCTCCGGCCGGTGCTCCGGAGGTGACTTCGGCCCAGGCGGTGCCTGGCCTAGCGATCACGTTGTATGGAGTTGCTGCTGGTCCTGCTGGTTCGGGCCCGCTTGCCGCAAGGGGCTGCGCGGCTCGCGCCCTCGTCCGGCGAGCCGGACGAGATCGCTCAGCCCTGCCGCTGCTTGTGGCGGGGGTTCTCGCAGATGACCATGACCCGGCCGTGACGGCGGATGACCTTGCACTTGTCACAGATGGGCTTGACGCTCGGGTTGACCTTCATGTCAACGTTTCCTTGCTACTCGGCTGGCGCCTGCGCAGACGTGCGATCTCGCAGGCTCGATCACTTACTTGTAGCGGTAGACGATCCGACCCCGGGTGAGGTCGTACGGCGAGAGCTCCACCACGACCCGGTCCTCGGGGAGGATCCGGATGTAGTGCTGTCGCATCTTGCCGCTGATGTGCGCGAGCACCTTGTGCCCGTTGGCCAGCTCCACGCGGAACATGGCGTTGGGAAGGGCCTCCACGACGGTGCCCTCGATCTCGATCACGCCTTCTTTCTTCGGCATGTCCTCCACAATCTTCTCGTCAGTTGTCTACCGTGGCCCGGGAACCGCCCGGCCCCTGCGAACAGGTGGCCGGTGGACCTCGTGAGGCGGATCCGGGGACCTCTTCCCGGGGCACGCGCGCGAACATCTGACGACGTTCACACGAGATCCCGGGCAGCCGCGAGGCACCACGAAACACAGCCCACGTTGGGCCGACGCACCAGTTTAGGCAGGCGTACGCCGAGAACGCCAATCAGCGAGGCCGCGCAGCCGGCCGGCGGCGGACGCGACACGCCCGGTTGCGGGGGTCGGCCCACCGCCCGCGGTCGGCGTCGTGGCGTCGGGAGCCGCTCCCCCGCCCGGAGGCGTACGCCGCAGGGACCGCAGGCTGATCGCGGCACGGAAGCGCTGCCAGCGGCCGACCTCGCGCGACATCGCCCGGCGCTCCGCGTCGATCGACTCCCAGTAGGTCGTCGCCGCCGCCACCTCGGGTGCACCCGGCCCGAAGACGAAGCTGTCGGCGCGTCGGGCGAGCACGCCTGCCTGACCCGACACGATGCCGACGGACTGCTCGCGCCGGGTGACGGTCGGGCCGAGCGGGACGACCTGCCCGAGGTCGCGGGCGTGGTCGACGAGCTCGCGCCAGGCCCCGACGAAGCGCGCCGACGGGGACTCCGCGCTGCGGCGGCGGTGCCGGCGCCACGCCTTGAGCCCGACGACGGCACCCAGGAGCAGCGCGGCCAGCAGCAGCGGTCCGCCGACGTAGGTCAGGACGATCCCCACCCAGGCCGGCAGGCCCGGGATCAGGCTCTCCTCCTCCTCGTCGGCCTCCTTGCGGGTGGCCTTGCGCTCCTTGAGGTCGGAGTCGCTCTGCTCCCCCGCGTCGGACGGTGGCGGGATCGGGTTCGGGGGCGGGATGACGGTGCCGGACATCGGCGTGTTGGTCTCGGGCACCTGGTCGGAGGGCGGGGTGGTCGACATGAACCGCTCGGTCGGCAGCGTCTTCCACGAGCCGTCCGCGGCCCGCAGCTCCACCCAGGCCGACACGTCCTTGCCGGTGACCCGACCGCCCTCTGGCACCACCGCACCGAGCACGACGCGCGCCGGGACTCCGATGTCGTTGGCGATCAGCGCCATGGTGGCGGCGTACTGCTCGTCGTTGCCGACGATCTGCGGGGCGTTGACGAACTCGTCCGACAGGCGCCACACGCTGTGACCGGCGACGTAGATGCGCTCGGTGCGCCCGATGCCGTCCGAGTACTTGCCCTCCGACCTCAGGTGATCCGCCGCGGCCAGGACCCGGTCCATGGGGTCGGAGCCCGCGTCCTCGGTCCACTTGTCCGACGGTCCCTGGATGAAACCCGCCCCCGTCGGCAGCGGGGTCAGCTCGGCGGAGCCCACGGTCTCCTCGGTCAGCTCGTCGTCGGGCTGCACGGCGGTGAAGGAGTAACGGTCACCCGGCTGCAGGCCGCTCGGCACGACCGCGGTCGAGGTCGCGAGGTTGTAGCGGAAGACCTCAGCCGTCGCGCGCGGGTCCCCGGTCTCGAACGCCATCGACCGCAACGCCCCGACGGTCGGCAGCCACACCCCGCTCCAGCCCTCGCCGAGCGTCACGGTGGCCTCCACCTCGGTGCCCTCGACAGGGTTGTCGATGGTCGAGGAGACGCGCTGGAAGGAGTCGTCGGCCGGTCCGGGGAGGGCGTTGTCGGTCGCGCCCCAGACCATCCCGTCGTAGCGGTCCATCGTGGCGAACCGGACCCGCGTGTCGGCCGGGACGCCCTCGATGTCGAGCAGCGTCTTGTCGTAGACGTTGGCGGGGTCGGACTTGCCCTTGAGGTCGACGTACTTGCGGAAGCCGGCGAGCGGTGAGGGGTAGCGACCGATGTCGAAGGGCGGCTCCACCCAGTTGCGCGCCACCGCACGGTCGTCGTCGTCCTCGGTGAACAGCGCGCTGACCGGGTAGGCGACCGCGGCTGCGAGGCCGAGCATCGCGACGGCGCCGACCCCGCGGACGTACGACGTGCTGCCGCCCTGCACCGTGGCACTCGCCCGGCGGGCCCTGACCGCCAGCCACGCGAGGGCCAGCGCGGCGAAGACCGACCCCTGGACCAGCAGGGACTGCGGGTGGCGCACGCCGAGCAGGATCGCGCCCGAGAGCAGCACCGTCATGCCGACGACCGGCAGCATCGCCGCCAGCCACGCGCGGCGTACGGCCAGGTGCGCGAGCGCGAGGCCGACCAGGCCGGCGAGCATGCCGGAGAGCCACGGCAGGACGAGCAGCGGCCCGTCGCCGTCGACGGGTGGCAGCGTGGTGAGGAGGTCCTTCCACCCGAAGACCGCCTGGTCGGCGACCCGGGCCAGCGTCGCGGCGCCGGGCAGCGCGTAGGTGTCGCCCAGCGAGCGCAGCGTGAGCGGACCGCCGAGCAGGAAGAACAGGACCAGGCAGATCACGACGGCCGAGATGATGGGCCACCCGGCCGCCCGCGTGAGGTGGGTGACGGTCACCGCGACGAGGGCGCCCAGCAGCCCCACCACCAGGTGGGTGCTGCCGGTGAACGAGGATCCGAACGCGCTCAGCGCCACACCGGCGAGGGCCAGTGTGAAGGCGATGTCGACCCACGAGTGGCGGTCGGGCACGAGCGCGTGCGGGCGTACGCGGGTGCGGGTGCCGGTCGCGCCGGCGGTGCCCCTCACCTGACGCTCCAGCGCAGGAGGCCGCCGAGGTCCTCCTTGGCCGCGAGGTGCAGCACCGGCAGACCGGCGGTCTCGGTGACCCGGCTGGTGCCGGCGGGATCGACGACGATGCCGAAGCGGCGCACCTCGGGCGGGAACGCGGCCGCCGCGCGCAGCAGGTCGGTGAACGCCGACTCGCTGCCGGCGACGAAGAAGGCCAGGCTCGTGTCGGGCGCCAGCATGGTGGCCTGGCGCCCGGACTCCACGATCCCGCGATCGCCGAAGTCGGCCCGACAGACCGCGTCGAGCGCGAGGTGGCCGTCGGAGCCGGAGGAGGCGTGGGCGCCGCAGACGAACGACACGTCGAACTCGTCGAGCACCGCGCGGACCGCGATCGAGGCCGCCACGGCCATCGCGGTCTCGAAGTCATCGGGGTCGGCCCACGAGGCGAGCCGGTCGTCGACCACGATCGTGGCGTGGCTGCGCCGGGTGTCGAGGTACTGGCGCACGAGCAGCGCCGACTCACCGGTGGACGCCATCACCTTGGCCGACGACCGCCAGTGGATGTGCCGCAGGTCGTCACCGGGGACGTACTCGCGCAGCGCGTGGAAGGCCAGGTCGCTCTGGCTGACGGCGTCGGTGGAGACGCCCTCGAGGTCGCGGAGCAGGCCTGCGCCGAGCGACTCCATCGGCACGAGGTGCGGACGCACCAGCACCTCGCGCACCGGTGTCCACACCACGTCGCGGGAGAAGATGCCGACGGGGTCGCCGCGCCGGGTCATGGCCGGACCGACCGCGATCACCCCGCGGCGCTCGGTGCGGATGGTGAACGACTCCTCGTGCGTGGCACCGGGCGCGAGCGAGCTGATGCCGTAGCGGTGCACGGCCGACCCCACCGGCACCTCGAGCGTGGTGGGGACCAGGCGTGAGCTCGCGCGGTTGACGACGAGCACGCCGGCCGCCACGGACTCCCCCGCCGCGACCCGCTCGGGCTGCAGCCGCAGGTCGACCGACACCGAGGTGCGGCCGAGGAGGAAGGGCAGCGCCAGCACGATCAGGGCCAGGCACGCAGTGCCCAGGACCGCCAGCTCACGCCAGTGCGTGAGCGTGGCGACCAGGAGCGCACCCAGGCCCAGCGCGAGGACCAGCCAGCCGATCGGCTTGATGACCTCCAGCGCGTCGTTCAACCGCTGCCTCATCGGTGTGGTCAGGCCCCCACACGATCGGTCGGCGGGGCCACGGCGTCGAGCAGCCGCGAGATGACCGTCTGCACGTCCACGCCGCTGAACTGCGCCTCGGCGTCGAGCAGGAGCCGGTGGGAGAGCACCGGCTCGGCGAGGTCCTTGATGTCGTCGGGCACGACGTGGTCGCGACCGTCGGCGGCCGCCCACGTCTTCGCGACCCGGACGAACGCCAGGCACCCGCGTGCGGACAGGCCGAGCTTGACGTGCGGCTGGCGCCGCGACTCCTCCGCGAGCTCGGCGACGTAGCCCACGACGGCGGGGTCGACGTAGACCTCGTCGGCGAGACCGCTCATCTGCGCGATCGTGGCGGCCGTGATGACCGGGGTGACCAGGGCGGCGCGGTCGCGGACGGCCGCGTTGTTGAGCAGCTCCACCGTGGCCTGCCGGTCTGGGTAGCCGACCGACGTCTTCATCAGGAAGCGGTCGAGCTGCGCCTCGGGGAGGCGGTACGTGCCGGCCTGCTCGATCGGGTTCTGGGTGGCGATCACCAGGAACGGCTTGCCGACGGGGTGCGCGACGCCGTCGACGGTGACGCGGCCCTCCTCCATCACCTCGAGCAGTGCCGACTGCGTCTTCGGCGAGGCCCGGTTGATCTCGTCGGCGAGCACGATCGTGTGGAAGATCGGGCCGGGGTGGAACTCGAAGGTGCCCTTGTGCTGGTCGTAGACCGTCACGCCCGTGACGTCGGACGGCAGCAGGTCGGGCGTGAACTGGATCCGGGCGTGGCTGCCCTGGACGGTGTTGGCGAGCGCGCGTGCCAGCATCGTCTTGCCGGTGCCGGGGAAGTCCTCGAGCAGGACGTGGCCCTCGGACAGCAGGCAGGTCAGCGCCAGCCGTACGACGTGGCGCTTGCCGAGGACGGCCTTCTCCATGTTGTCGGTGAGCTGGTCGAAGGTGGACTTGAACCACTCGGCCTGTTCGTGGCTGATCGTCATGCGTGACTTCCTCTGCTACGTGGTCGTGGGGGACGCGCGGTGGGCGGGGCGGGGCGCCGCATCACCAGTCCGCTTCCTGCCTGCCGTACTGGTAGGCGCCCTGGTTCTGGTTGTAGTCGGGTGTGGCGCAGGTGAGCGTGACTCGCCCGGTGGGGACGTCGCCGTAGTAGTAGGAGTTGTCGCTCACCCCTCGCACGGGGTCGACGGCGAACTGGATGGGCGAGCGGAACGAACGGTCGAGTCGGCAGGTGTAGCGAGAGATGAAGCCGGTCACGTCGAACTGGATGAACGCACAGTTGACGGTGCACTCGCCGCCGTCCCAGCCGCGTGCGCGGCAGTCCGCGACACCCGGTGGGCGCTCGGCCGCCGTCGAGCAGAAGTCGCCGGTCTTGGTGATCGTGACCCTGGGGTCGGGCGGGCCGCCGGTGCTGGCCTCGCCGGTGCGCGACACCGGCCCGCGGCCGTTGTCCGGGTCCGACAGCGTCACGGTGACCCGCTCGGACTCGCGCCAGCCCAGGCTGACACCCTGCGTCTGGACCGACCACGTCCCGGCCGACACCTGGAAGGTCTGGTTCCGGGCGGCGGAGGAGACGTTCACCCTGGCCGGACGGCCGTTGGACGTGCCGGTGATCACCCACGAGACGTTCTGCCCGTCGACCACCGGCTGGATCGACGTGATGTGGTCGGTCTGGAGGGGCCCGAACGTCTGGACGCTCTGCTGGCCGCTGAGCGTGCAGCCGGCCGGGGCGTCCTCGTTGCACACCCGCAGCTGGACCGGGTAGGCCTGCTCGTTGCTCGGCGCCTGGACGCGGGTCGTGTTGGTGCCGGTCTGCCGGGCGAACGACTTGGCGACCACGCCGCCGACGAGGATCTCGACCCGGCTGGTCTCACCGCGCGAGTCGGGCACGGTGTACTGGACCTCGGCCTCCTGGTTCGCTCCGGTGGCATAGGCCTGGAAGGCTCCCCAGGCGGCCGGCCGGCCGACCGCCTCGATGGAGGTTCCCTCGCTCGGCTGCGACCGGTTCCCGGCCTCGTTGGTGGGCTGGTTGGCGGCGACGACGCGATAGGTGTAGACGAGTCCGTCGTAGGGGACCCCGGTGTGCGTGCAGGTCAGCGACGGGGTCCGCTGGCACCCCGGCACGGAGCCCGAGCTGCTGCCGTTGGAGTAGGTGACGGTGTAGACGGTCGGTCCCGGCCCCTCGGGCAGGACACCCTGCCACCCGATGCGCACGCTGGTCTGGTTGGCACCGGACTCGAGATCGGTCACCGTGGGCGCCGGCGGGGGCGAGGGAGTGCCGAGGGGCTGCATCTCCGGCGACAGGCGCGCCGGGGAGTAGCCGACCTTGTTCTGGGCCTTGATCGAGAAGACGTACTTCTCGTTGTTGTTGAGACCAGGGGCGGTGTACGAGGTCGTGTCGCCCGAGACCGTCATCTGCCCGCCGACCCACGAGATCGTGTAGTCGAGGATGCGGGACGTCTGGGTCGACGGCTTGTCCCAGGCGACCGTGATCTGCCCGTCGCCGCGGCTCGCCATCCGGATGTTCTGGACGCGACCGGGCGCGGTGTCGGCCTGCGCCGAGCGGGACAGGTTGCTCCACTCGCTCCCGCCGACGCGGTTGACGGCCTGGACCCGGAAGCTGTAGCGGCCTCCCGTCTGGAGCTTGCGGAACACGCACTCGTTGGTGTCGCACCGCTGGGTGGTGCCCCTCCGCTCCTCGCGGACCACGTAGTGGAGGATCGGGGCGCCGCCATCGTCGTCCGGTGGGGCCCAGGACATCTTGATGGCGCCGATCTCCCCCTGCGTCTGGTAGGGCCGGGGCTCGCCGGGCTGGCTGGGCGTACCGATCACCTGGAAGTCGATGCGCCCCTGTGCCAGCCGCGACGCCGGAGGATCGGCCGTCGACACGTCACTGACCACGAGCCGGAAGCTCGCCCGGACACCGCGGGTGTCACGGTCCGCGGTGAGCGTCAGGCGACTGCCCTCGGCCGTCGCCCGGACACCCGCGTTGCCGGTGTTCTCCACCGACACGATGGTGACGTCCGGCTCGGCCACACCGCCCTGGAGGTACGCCCCGAGGTCGTAGGTGCGGCTCTGGCCGGCCTCCATGGTCTCGACGCGGATCGGCAGGAGCCGCGGGGGTGGCGCCTGGGCGAGGCGGAACCGCACCTCCTGCGGGTTGCTGTCGCCGGCGCGCACGGTCAGCACGCCCTCACCGCCCTGCGTCGCGGCGTCGTCCGCGACCACCGGGACGACCGAGCCGTCGACCCCGCCGATGCCGACCCCGTCGACGGCCTGGCTCCACTCGGCCGAGTAGTCCAGCCCCGCCGCGTCACGCGGGTCGACGGTGAACACCTTGCAGAACGTGGCGATGTCGAGGTCGTAGCGCTGACCGGCGGCGATCGGCACGACCGTCGTCGGACACTCGAGCGAGGGCGTGTCGTCACCGACCTGCACGGGGATGGACAGCAGGGCCGTCACGCCGTCAGCGGTGGTGGTCGAGTCCTCGTTGCCGCTGTCGTCCGCCGCTGTCGTGACCTCGACGAGCACGGCGCCCGGGCCTCGGTAGTCGGCCGGCGCGGCGAGGGAGAAGCGGTTGTCACCGGCAGGTCCCACGGTGAGCGTGGTGGGCGAGGCGGAGTACGAGCGTCGCCCGGCCGCGAGCCGCACGGCCGCCCCGTCGGGTGCGGCGACGTAGTCGGAGATGCGGCCGGTCATGCTGTCGCCCGGGTCGAGCTCGATCAGGGCGTCGGGCAGCACGTAGGGAAGGCCGTTCCCGGTGGGCGGGATGTAGACGGACGCCACGGCCGCCGCTCCGTCGGCGTCGCGCACCTCGAAGGGCAGCACCTTGGGCGACGCCCCACGGTCGGCCCGGACCTCGGCACCGCCGACCACGCGCGCGGAGGGGTCGCCCGAGACCGCCACGACCTCCAGGTCCTCGGCGTCGCCGTCGGGGTCGTACGCCCCCTCGAGGACGTCCACGACCACGCTGCCGCTGTCGTCGGCGCGCCCGAAGGCGTCGTAGACGACAGGCGGGTTGTTGTGGCCGACAGCGGTGGTCAGCGTCATCGTGGACCGCGACTCGTCGAGGCCGTTGGTGATGCGGTAGACGAGCACGACCGGAGCGGCGGACGCCTCCTGCGGCGCCGGGACGCTGACCAGGTTCGTCTCCGGGTCCCGACGCGCGCCGGGCGGGGCGTCGAGGAGCTCCAGCTCCACCTCGTCGCCGGAGGCGATGAAGTCGTTGGCCAGGGGGTCGAACGTGGCGGTACGCCCCGGCTCGACGGTCAGCCGGTCCTCGACCGCCAGCGGCGGCTGGGGCTGCCCGATCCCCACCACGGCGACCCGGACCGTTCCCGTGGCGAACGCGCCCTGCGCGTCGACCACCGAGTAGCTGAACTCGTCCGTGCCGACCGTGCGCGGGTAGGCCTGGTACTCGAGGAAGTTGCCGCCGTAGGCGGTGATCCGACCCAGCCGGGGCGCCGAGGTGATGCCGGTGACCGTGACCGGGTCGCCGTTGCGGTCCACCCCGACACCGGGCACGCGGATCTTCACCGAGTCGCCCGACACGACCCGGCCCTCGAGCGTCGGAGGCTGCGGCGGGTCGTTGGGGTCGTCCGTCGGCACCACGGTGACCTTCAGGGTGCCGGGCGCGCGCTTGCCCTCGAGGTTCTGCGCGATGTAGGTGATCGTGTAGGTGTCGCGCTCCTCGACCCGGTCCGGGGCCACGTAGCGCACCACGCGCCCGGAGACGAAGGCCTTGCCGACGTCGCCGGTGACGTCGATCGGGGCGACCACCTCCAGCTGGCCGGGCGCCTCGCTGTCGACCAGGTCGTTGAGGAGCGTGAGGCGGTCCCCCGCCGGTGAGACGTCGTTGTCGAGCACAGGGGCCGACACCGATGCCCCGGCCCGCACGACGACCTTGTCGGCAGCCGTCACCGGCGTGTTGTCGACCGGCGCGGGTCGCTGGGTGACCACCACCTCGCCGCGCACCCCGGAGCTGCGGCCGTTGCTGATCGTGTAGGAGACCGTCTGCGTGACCGGTGCGATGTTGGGCTGCACGGCCGAGATCCGCAGCCAGCGCCCGTCGACGATGGCGACGTCGAGCTGGCCATCGACGTCGGCGGTCGCGCGCTGCACGACCAGCAGCCCGCCCGCGGGGTCGAGGTCGTTGGCCAGCACGTCGACGATGCCGGGAGCCTGACCGTAGACGGTGAGCGTGTCGGGCATCGCGACCGGTTCGGCGGCGCGCTTGGGCGGGGGCTTGACGTCCACGCGGATGGTGCCCTGGTCCAGCGGCGCGTTGCCGTACCCCGCGTCGTAGCTCAGGAAGAAGGTGCCGGCGCGGTCGGCGGTGACGGTCAGCTGCCCCGAGTCGAGGTCGGAGACGACCTTCGCGCCCGGCTGCTGCGGCACCTTGCCGCCGAGGCTCAGCTCGGCATCGGGGTCGTTGGGGTCCGAGCCCGGAAGGTCGTTGAGCAGTGGGCGGATCTTGATCGGCTTGCCGACCTCGCCGCGCACGACGTCCGGCTGGGCGCTGGGGGCGAAGGCCTTCTGGTCCTTCGGCGCCTGGACCTGGAAGTTCATCGACCTGCGGACCGCCGCCGAGCGCCCGTCGGTGACGGCGAAGTCCACCCGGACGAACTGCTGCCCGTCCGCGGGACCAGTCGGGGCGGTGAAGCGGATCCGGCCGTCAGCGGTGGTCCGGGCCCGCGCACCCGACTCCTCGCCGCCGACCGCCTGGGCCGAGTCCAGCAGCAGCGTGTCGCCGTCGCTGTCGTCGCGCCAGTCGGACAGCACGGGGACGGAGAGCGCGCCGCCGTGCGGCACCTTGTAGGTCGGCTTCTCGTAGCCCGCGCGCAACGTGGGAGGCTCGTTCTGCTGGCTGGAGCGCACCTCGATGTCGATCGCGGCGTTGGCCGACAGCCCGTTGCGGCCGTCGTCGATGTAGTAGTCGAAGGTCGCCGGACGGGCGTCCTCGGGCATCTGCAGGACCAGGGTCTGCCCGTCCGGGCTGATCTCCACGCGGGCGCCCCCGCCGGGCTGGTCGACGTCGACGATGCTCAGCAGCCGGCCCGCGGGGGCGGAGTCGTTGTCGAGCGGGTGCAGCACCGTGGTGCGCCCGGCGCGCACGCCGTAGGAGTCGGGCTTGGCACGAGGCGGGCGCCGGTCGGCGTCGCTCTGGTTCTGGTTCTCCTCGTCGTCGTCGTCCTTCTTCTTCTTCGACGTGAACGCGTCCCAGTTGTCGATCCGGACCGGCTTGTCCTCCTGGACGTCCCACACCGAGCCGCTGTTGGCGTCGTTGAGCACGATCTCGCCCCGGTTGACCCGGAAGGCGAGGCTCGTGGCGTTGCCGGTGAGGTCCTGCTCGTTGACGTCCTGCGTGCCGCACTGGACCGCCACGGCGCCCAGCCCACCCGACCACGCTCCGTAGACGCAGGCGCCGAGCCGGACCGGCTGCGCGGGGGTGCCCGACATCGCGGAGACCGAGGTGCTCTCGCCGGACTCGAGGTCGATGCTCAGGAGCCCGTCGGGGGCGCCGACCAGCACCGCGTCGTAGGCCGGCCCGGACTGCTGCAGCACGCTGCGGGGCGGCACCGACACGGTCGCGCCGCCGACCACGCTGAGGACGCCGGCGTCGGAGTCGAGGGTGACCACCCGGTCGCCGACCGTGGTGACCTCCGAGACGCTGCCGGCGTCGCCCGGGAGATCCGCGACGACGGGCTCGTCGAACTCGGTGCTGCGCGGCGCGAGCGTGGTGACGGTGCGCTCGTCGGTCGAGGTGACCACGACCGTGCCGTCGAGACCGACGGCGAGGGCCGCTCCCTCGCCCGCCTCGACGAGCGGGTCGGCCTGGCGGTCGACGCTGCTCATCAGGGGCTTGCCGACCTGGCTGTCGTATCGCACGGCCCAGACCTCGCCGGTCTCGGCGTCGGCCGTCGCGAGCGTCCCGCCGGCCATCCGTACGTCGCCGTTGACCGGGACCGCGGCCGCGCCACCGTCCTGGGCCTCGAGCCGGGTGGTCTCGATGGACTGGCCACGGGCCGCGTTGCGGTTGAGGGTGACGACCGCGGCGCCGTCCTGCACCACGTCGAGGCGCGCCCTGCCGTCCTGGCCGGGCACGACACCGTCGAGCTGGTTGATCGGCTTGTTGAGGCGCCCCGACCAGCCGAGCTTGCCGTTGACCACCCAGACGCCACCGTCGTTGAGCTCGGCCTCGTGCTTCTTGTAGCCCTGGGCGGAGAGCGCGTAGGCCACCACGGCTGCCGATGCCACCGTCAGGGCGACGCCCGAGGCGATGCCCACCCTGTGCCGACGCAGAGCGGTCGCACGTGCCACGCCAGTCCCCCTTGGCCCCACGGATGACGTGCGCCCGCCGCAGTCACCCAGAGGAGGGTAAGTATGTCCCGGACGTTCCGACAAGTTTCCGACCAGTCCTGATCATGTGCGCGGGACGCCTGCGATGGGTGATGATGGAGCGGTGGGCGTGTACGAGGGGAGCCGACGTTGATCGTGGAAGCGCGGTACGCCAGGGGGTCTGGCGTGCTCGTCGGCAGTGGTGCCCACTGGGTGCTGCTCACCGACCCCGGCGACGAGCAGGTCGTCCAGGAGATCTGGGACGTGCTGGCCATGCCGGCGACGTCCGGCGCCGGTGTGCTAGAGCGCGTCACGGGGATCGTCGAGAAGGCGTTCGAGGGTGACCCGCCCGCCCTCGCGGCCGTCGACTTCACCGCGGGGGCGTCCTCGTCGCTCTCGCGCGGTGCCGGGCACGTACGCCTCGCCGGTCCGTCGCGGGTGCTGAGCCTCGACGGAGGGGCGGATCCCACCGAGCTGCCGGCGACCCGCCGCCTCGTGGGCGGGGTCGTGGCGGCTGACCGGGTGGACCTGACGCCGATGTCCGTTCGCACCGCTCCCACCTCCACCCCCCGAACCCGCGAGACGGTGGCGCCACCGGCGTCCGCCGCGCTCATCGACGGCATCCCGGAGGCGATCCTGGCCGCCAAGGGTCCCGACGGCCCTCCGCCGCGCACCCGCGTGCGCCGGCCGGTGGAGGACACCGGCTCGCTCATGGACACCTCCGAGCCCGACCCGCTCGTCGTCC
>Ga0172375_10009575_pt1 | contig 12741 bp, 18 predicted proteins | sample LakKiv1m_FD_114537 | JGI IMG/M metagenome (GOLD analysis project Ga0172375, IMG submission 114537) | Freshwater microbial communities from Kabuno Bay, South-Kivu, Congo - kab_092012_11.1m | ecosystem: Environmental > Aquatic > Freshwater > Lake | place: Democratic Republic of the Congo... | reverse complement strand
TTGCTACATGGTCGACGTTATCTTTTTTTTACGAATTCAGTCTCCAATTATAGCCTTTTTATTTACTTGTTGTTGCAGGTTTTTTGATCCTACTGATTATCTCCGTCTCTTTATTATGACGGATAGTTTCATTTAGCTTATCTTTCTCTAGCTGATGTTTTCTAAAAGAATCTTCTTGCTGTAGATTTAGTTTCTCTACTTCTAGAGAATTATCTTCTACCTCTGGAACTTCTACTTCAGATGCATTATCAGCCTGCATCATTGCAATAGCTAATTTTGTTTCATTGTCTCTAATATTCTTTTCTCTCTCTAATTCCATCTTGGCATTCTCGGCATCCATCTTAGCCTGAATTTGGGCCATTACCTGCTGATTTTCGATCTCCTGCTGCTGAGTTGTAGCTTTCTGGCGTTCACCTTCACTACGTTCCAATTCTCTACGCATAGTAGAAATAGAAGGAGAGGTGAGAATAGTCATCAGATCCTTCACATTAATCTTATCGTTCTGGATCATTGCATGAGCAAGTTGTTTCATAGAGGACATCAGTTCCGTATCATCACTTGCATTGTTAACAAAGATCCCGTAGTCTGCTTCTGCAAGAGAATCAGTATCTATACTAAGAATATAAGACGACATATCATCTAACACATATTGAACTTTCTTAGATCCCTTATTTCTCCAAGCGTATTTAGCAGATTCTAATAGCAGTTCTAATGCCCTTAGTTTCGTATTATCATGCATTGCATAAATACGTTCAGTGATATTGGAGCTCTGGGATACAGATCTTTCTACTCCACCTACAGTTTCCCTATTTTCGATCTGCCCTAAACGCTGATCACTAACACCAGAAACTACCGCAACCTGTCTTTCTATAAATGAAAGGATTAGTTGTAGGTGTTGGATATAGTTGCCCATATCTGGGTTATATACTTTGCCTGTTGTATTATTAACTTGACCTACCACTTTACCTTGAGCAGGTCCACGATCAGCTTCTTTAAAGCTATCGACCACAATATATCCCATTTCCTCAGCATAATAGAGCCAGTTTTCAAGAGTCCAGTTGTCCGGAATCTTAGCAAGATCTATTTCAATCTGAGGTGCTTTAAATTTACGCACAGCTTTTTTCAGTTCTTCTAATACTAATACATAGAAGTACTGATAAGGTTTCATGATTTCAAGTAGTGATTGGGGGTAAATGGTTCCAACATATCCAGAACTACAGGCAGATAAATTATCTACTCTTCTAAACTGAATAGGTCTAGGCATCATCTTAACATAAATATCTTCAGCTATGCGCGTACCTTCATACCACTCACTAATCCATAACCACTTAACCTTTTCTCCAATCTCTGGATTGGCTTTATAGTTTTCATCTACTTGATCCTTCTGTAGAACTCCATTCTCATCCCAATAAGATTTAATTCCAATCTTGCGCAATCCTTTCCATACAACCCTAGATACTCTTACATTACCAGCCACATCATATGGTCCATAAAGAATACCTGTCGTATTAGAACTAAAGAACGAAATAAGATCCGTATTACTTGCTGTGTCAGCAAACATGTCGGCTGGAAATGCTGGATAGGTATTAGTTGTGTTTATACCTTCTCCATTATTTCCTGTCCCTCCCATTCCTTCTTCTATTTTTGCTACTTGAGATGGAGTCAGATAATCATAATATAGGTCTATTACCTGTCCTACAGGAAGGTATCTATCTTCTACTATGATATCTGCATCTTCTAAACGATACGAGCTATTATTACGAATATACCGTAAATGAAGAGGGTCAACTACCCTGAACTTCACGTCGTCCCCTATAATCTCAACACAGTAAGCTTCTTCTCCAATATTAAGAGCATTATTCATGCCCTCCATAAATTTAATAGGAAGTTCTTGGTCACGATGAAGATAAGTTAGGATCTGAGATCCCATACGTTCTCTAAGATCCTGATACTCGTAATATTCCCACTTGGTTAACTCATTTAGTTTCTGTTGTACAGCTTCTTGAGATAAACCTGGAGTAATAGCTAGTTCATAGATAGCCTTGGTGACCTTCTGTTTAAGCTCCTTTTCTTTTTCAGAAATAGCATCTTCATTGATTACCTTAACCATCCAGTCAAACCTACGTTTAATAGATTCGCCAACTAAAAGATCTATCCTAGGTTTAGCCAATGGATAATTCTGAATTTTATCCAATACTTTAGTTCCAAAAGCTACTGGAACATAATTTGTCGTTGATTCCACATCAGAAGGATCTATGATTCCATTCTCTAGATCACGCAAGAGTTTCTTTTGGAAATAGGTCCGCTGTCCATTCCCTGTAGTAGACATGCTAGATGTGTTAATAGCAGCGTCTATACACTTCTTAAACCAATCTTTATTCTTAGAAGAAGTAGCTATTTTTTGGGAAGGAAAGTATGAGTTATATCTTTCGGTCATATCGTATCGTTTTCAAATTGCAAAATTATGGTTAATAATAAAATAAATATCGATACTAACGAAAAGGATTTCTATAATTTCGTCTAGAATTATAGCCTATTCGTTGTTTATATTTTTCAAAGTCTCTAAGCATAATATCTCCTATGGTTTCTTTACGTTCAACAGATCTATTTTTCATAGCCTGTGTGCGCTTAAGAACATCTTCTCTATAGATCATAAGTAATCCCATAGATGATATTCTATCATAGTTTCCTTTAGGATTATATAAAATACATTCTCTAAGATAAGCTGGAGACTTTATAAGACTTAAATTAGTCGCTTCCCCAACCCCTTGTGCAGGAGATTCCATCCATTCAATCTGTAGCTCTATTCCCCATTTATTAACAGCTTCGTTAGCTGATATCCCTTTGGCCTTGTTACCGATGCCCATAGATTTCTGCATATCATAGTCTTTAAGAATATCAGGCGTATCTGCTAAATAATGCAAACAGTTCTTATTTTTCATATAGCCATAGAAACCTTTCTTCTGATTTTCATAGGCAACTACACAATTATAGGCAATACAAGCACGTCTAACTTGCTCATAGAATTGACTTGCATGCCGTGTACGAGCAGAATATTCAAGGACGATTCGATCTGTAAACGTATTAAGAATAAAAAACGACTGTAAAGATCTGTCTATATTGCTATCGTCATCATCATCTACGGGGTCATAACCACCAATATACATTCCATAAGGGATAGATCCATCTGAAGTTCTCATTGGTTTTTCAAAGATATGGACGCATCCATGATTGTCATCTCCAGCTTTTAGGGGGAATTGATAGATAGGCATCACGTTTTCATCTTTCCATTCGACCTTTCCATTACCATCTATATAGAAGTGTCCCTTCCACGTAGAACCCAGAAGATCACTTCTAGTCATCAATTCAGCGTATTGGTATTTGATATCAGCTATAGGGAATGAATTAGAGGCTGCATTTAAGAACATTTCAGAGGGTTTCAATGGGAAGTTCATCATTTCTAGGTCTAATCCCTTCTTAGACTTTGCATGCTTTTTAATCTCATCTCTACGATACAGATAACATTGTTCTGCTTCTGCTAGTTTTGTATTTCCGTTTTCATCCTTGTACCTCCTATCGGCATATGTAGCAGGAATAAACCAACAGATTTCTCCAGAGTTTTCCCATTCATCATCAAACGAAATCATATCGTATGATCTAGGATCTCTAAATACGATCTCGGCTTCTACGATCTTTTCTACGTTTCCACCTGTTCCGATCATCCACGTAGATCCAAATTTAACAACACCATTAGTTACCTGAGCGGCATTATTTGATCCTAGTGTAGTTAATAGATTTGACATCAAGCCAACCTCTTCTACAACGATTAATCCAGGTCTAGTTCCGGCAGCTGCTTCTGGATTTTCTGTTGTCCATATTCCATGATATACATGAGACTTGCTTCCATATTTCTGCCATTTGCCAGCTACCTTTTTATCGTACTCATGTCTCCATGGGTTCTTTTGATTATTAGGCGCCAATGTTCCACTCATCTCCTTAAAGAATGGAGACGGACGTTCTCCTTCTGTACCCCTAGCCCATACCCCTGGGAGATTAAGATACGCGTCTTTCACCTTGGCAAGCAGATCGCTAGACTTATCTGATGTTGCAGCCCCTACGAACACTTCAGCTACAGCTGGATTTTTTATTGCTTCCTCATCATATCTACGAGCTCCGTCAAATAAGATTTCAAACAGAATAACGCCTACTCCAATTAAAAAGGACTTGCCTAGTGCCCTGGCTGCCAATAACATACAGTTTTTAGCCTCATTCTCGTATAATGGAGGACCTTGTGGACAATCCCATAACTTTCGTATATATTGACGTGTAGGAATATAGGTTTTGACAACTCCATCTTTATTAATACAGGATCTATGGAGATCATCCATAAGTAGAGAACCCTTTTCATATCTATTTACGTCTTCATTACACGTATACTCTTCATCGTTCTCAAATCCACTAAACCCACGGGTCTCCATAAAGTTATAGAAGAATGCCCACTCTATATCTGTCAAATGAGGTCTAATTTTCTTCTTAGGAGCTGTTTTAGGAGAATCCTCTGGTTTATGTAATATCGTTCCAAAATTGACATAGAAATAAAGATTTGGAGGCATATATCGATATCTATCTCCATCTAATGCCCATAACCCTTCAATGCACTTCTTTTTCTGATCTTTCCAGAACTGTAGATAGGCTGCACTATCTGGATGATAGTTAGGTATCTCATCAAGCAAAAACGCCTTCCTATTTTTTATCACAGGGAAGACGCTTTCCTTTTGTAACATATATTGTTTATCCACGCTATATTAACCCCTTCTCACTTGCGCTTTCTACTCTACCACCCTTAGTAATACCTTCATTAACTTGTTCCTGTTCTAATTCGGCTTTCATATCCTTATAAAAATCATTTAACTGTTTAGTTTTTAGGATTAACTTGTCAATATCTTCAGCATTTTCTATGGTATATTTAGCAGAGGAAATAAGCTTATTACGTTCATCTAATTTTTGTTCTATTTGTATAAGTGCTCTTTCTGTAGGAGAAAGGCAAAAGGTCTTGTAGACCTGTACAAGACCCTCAACCTCACTCCAACTAAAAGATGGATCTTTCAAATAATCTTCTTTAATTAAGATTCTTCTATCCTCTTCGGACAGGTTACGATACGGGTTATCTGGATGTTTGTCAACTAATAGAGCGATAGCCCACATTAACATCCCTTGCCCTTGCCTTTTCCCTTTTTGGCGGTCTTTTTCATGTACTTCTTTAAATTCTTTGATTAAACTAATATTAGGATTACATTCCCAGAAATTATCATGTATACTAAAATTGTTCAACAGTTTTTCCATACCTACCTAGATTTCCATTTGTATTCCAATCTTCTTTTGCATCATATCGTTCATCAAAGATTTCTATCGAGAAATCAAGGAGAGAGGGTTCATACTGCACCCAGGTCAGTAGATTTCTCAGAGGAACCGGTCCTCTCACTAATATTCTCTTCTCTCCCATTAATATCTTTATGCCGTTTGTCATAATCTTGTTTAAGATATCTACGTTTTTTATCTGATACACAAAACTTACCGAAGTTAATAAGACCTATCGTTGGATAAAATTCATTCTTAACATCAGCGGATTCTATAATTCTAGCCACCTCATGTTCTATAAATAGAATAACATCCTCGACTACATAGTCACTTGCAAAATGATTCAATGCAACCTCGTGTATAATCTTCTTTTCTTCTTGTGTAAACATACTAATAGATCATATCATCGTGTCCAATCTCATCCTCTAATGACACAAGATCAATGGTTTTTTCTAAAGCCATATGATAGGCCTGGTCTCCACCAATCTCAGAATTATCCATCTGTTGCCAATAAGTACATAAGGCTTGAGCCTCTTCCTGATATTTCTCTACTTCATTAATCTCCTTACATTGACGTAAGGTTGCGCTGACATGTGATACCCAAGCTTCAGTTACCCCTAGTTCATGCTGGTTAGAATATACAAGCATGTGATTTGTTTCGAGCATCTGTACGATTTTCTCGAAAAACTTCCTATCAATCTGCATCACTATAAAATTTAATGGTTAATGTCGTTGCTGGAGTTAGCATATAATCATCCACTATTCCAGAAAATGTAACAAATCCTTTGCGTCTAAGAGAGGTATAAAGGTTGTTTAACCCTTCTTTACTTACTCCTATAACCAGTCTCATCTTTTCCCTAGAATCAGAACTCGTAATTAGAGTCCATCTATCTTCTTTACTTAATGTTTTATAACTCCAGTTAACACGTAGAATCTCTGCAAATAAGTCTCGCTCTCTTTGACTTAATTCACAAAATTTGGGAGCAAATGCGAGTACTTCTAGTAATTGCCTAAAGTACTTCTTCTGATCGGTCTTAATCTTTAATTCCATCTCTTCTTCTCCTTCTAAGCAATAGAGGGGAGAACTAAGTCTCCCCCTTACGCTTATCTGCTTACAACTCTATGTAACTTAATAAAGCTGTCTTCGCAGTAATAATACGACGTATGCTCATCTACGCCGTTAACTTCCAACTTCCCTAAAACGGCAGTCATAGGGTACACTTCTTCTCCTTCTTCCAAATCTACTACATTAGGACCCTTGCTAAATACTTTATATGTATGGGTAGTAATGTCGTGTTCACTTTGCCCTGGCAATATAATGCCACTTTTATTCTTCTTTATTACTTCAAGAACAACACCACTCTTCCGAGGAAGGAATCTCTTTAATTCATCTATTGTCATATCTTTTTTATTTACCAAATCCAATACTTCCTTTTTTACTCTTATCTACAGCCTCCTGTTCTTTTTTAGAGGCCTCTATGCTCACCAGTTCTTCTGTTATCGATTGACGCTTGATTACAATTCCAAAAATACTTTTCTCAATTACTTCGATCGACTTAGTTACAAAATTATCACTTCTATCTGCGTAACTACGCTCGGTTACCACTTTGGTCTTTTTTGTATGAATCATTATTTTGCAATACTAATAGTTAATGACGTTCTTTTTTCTTTTGGATATACATTAGCACGTCTACGTAGGATGGCCCCACAATCGCAACGTAATGCTTCGTATTTACCCACCTGTGTGTAATAGTGTCCAATGAAGGTTAAATGATCTCCACCACAGTTTGGACATACCTCATGATCTGTCTCTATATAGAGACCTACGTTTGGATGTGATTTAATCCATGGCCTTAACTTCAGATATACGTCTTCTAAGAGTTCTGTATCATGTACGTTATATCGTTCCATCTCCTGTAATGCAGCATCTTCACCTCTCTTACAACGTTTCCAGAGCTCAAAATTCGTTTCAATTTTTTGGTCTAATCCAAACTGTTTGGCTAATGCATTCAGCGAATTATGAGCAAACCCAAACTGACTACGAGATACTTTTAATGTGTCTATCGTTTGGTATGGTCTTGTTGGAGGAAGACCTGCTATAATAAACCTAGTATTAATATTAGGAATATCAAATTGATCTCCGTTATGTGCAATCACAATATCTGCTTCATCTAATAGCTTCCATAACTCTTTTAATAGCCTTGTATCGTCTTCCTTTAGAGCCTCTTTTCCAGTAAGTCCCATTGACATTACTTCTGGCGAAAATAACCATTTAGCACTCCAGGTCAACATATACCATTTAGAAATTACTTGATCATCTGAAACAGTGGCTTTCCATACTTGTGTTTGCCACACATATGCCTCCATTGGCGTGGTCTCTATATCTAGGATCAGAATCTTAGGAGCTAATGTTTTAGCAATCTTGCGTTCTTTCCTACGTTGTTCATATACTACGAGTCTTATTGCTTCCCTGCACTCGTCTGGGTTCGTTTCTATCCCCCTACTATTTAAAATAGTGGAGAGTCTTTCACCGCCCTCTTTGACATATCCAGGTCGGCTTTCTAAAAATTCAATTACTTTACTTAACATAGAATAAAGAAATCTTTTTTAAACTCATCTGGTTCCACAAAACTTTCATAGTCGGCACCAAACAAGTAAAGTTTAACAAATCCTGACTCGTCAACTTCATCTACAAAGAATACCCAATCTCCATTAGAAATCAGAGATCCTTCATTCTCATCTTCATTTAATCCTTCTACTTTGCAAAAAATAGGAGTATTTTCTATCCCTAATGGTTTTGCTTCAGCCTGAACGGACAAGATACGAATCGGAATCATCAAGTTTTGTTCTTTTCTCTTGCTCATTTTTTCAACCTTTCTGTTTAGGTTTTCAATAATCTTTAAATCGTCTATCATAATCATCCTTATTGGATTGATGTTTTTGTTAGTTACGTTCACAATATAGGTGAAGAGGCTTGACTAACAATACAAAGATACAATGTTTTTTGACGATTTCCAAATGTTTTTTCAGTTTTTTTTAACATAATCACTTAACCCTCTGACTATCAGCGAGAAAAAAATCTGATCTAATAGCCATTCTTCTGTACTATCTTTAGTACACGTGGCTTCTCCAAGCAAAATCTCTCTATTGGAGATCCCATCATCATACACTAATACGTACTGAGATAGGTATTCGTCAATAGTTCCTATATGTTGAAACCTTAACGTCCATCCTTTTCCCAATGATTGAACTGCCAACTGCAGATCTTCTAATCTTTCGTCCATTTGTATTCTCCTTTTATCTTTTTAATTACATATCCGTGATCTAGTAAAGTCGTCATAGTAACTTGACTTACATATCCTAGTAAATAAGCTCTATATTCACTTAGACATTGATATTTTTGATCTACATACCCTTCTATATAATCTACTACATGTTCCAATTCATGTATGACACCTCCTATCGTAATAGATTTTCTATCATGTAAATCTAAAATGATTGCTATATGTCCATTATTAAAACTATGTGTAGCAGCTAGTACCATCCCTGCTGTTTGATTGATCTTTCTATAATCAGCAAAATCGTCTTCCAATGACTCTAAAACGACTATATGGAACTGGATAGGTAGTAGTTTGATTGAAATCCTTTTGTTAACCATTGTTATATATCTTTAGATGATCAAATGTCCACTCACAACTATTATTCCATATACGCTGTCCATCCTTGGCTGAATCTGGAGCTACGGTTCTAGGATGAGGAACAATCATTGTAGCTAGCACATGATACTCGATACCCTTAGAATCTAGTTTATACTCCTTCACCTTAATCCCATTACAGAACCATGCCACATGATCCTCATACACCTCGGTTCTAATCACATTTTTGTTACCAGATAGATTCTTGTATAGATTCGTTATATCATACTTCTTATGGGCATAATCCTTCCCATAATGTACAGAAAAAAAGATACGGCCTGAAAAAGCCTCAAAACAGTCGATTTCACGCAGTTTACCATCTAGATCATTGAGTAACCATATCCCAGGTAAAAACGTTGCTTTTTGGGGAATCTCTCCAACATATTCAACTATAAACGGAGGCTTAAAGAGTTTCTTAGACATAAGCATTCCAGAGTAATGTGTATAATCCCCACTCTTTCCTTTCTCTCTTTCTTCTTTTACCCATGTAGGAATCTCAGGCATTACTAGTATAGGATCTGCTATCAGAGTAATCTCGCCCTTTCTTATATCTACAAAATCCTCTGAATAGATCTGCAGATCATTTGTATCCCATTCCCATCCCAGATGATCGGGTTCTACCCAACCTAGATAAAAATCCTTTTTAAGAGCTAACTTAGTCCTACATTTAGAAAGATCTAATAGTGGACTCTTTCCTTCTACTACTACTCTATCCTTTTTAGAGAAGAAGTATTTCATTGTTGTTATATTCATTTTGTTTTCCTTTCTTCAAAAAAAATGCCCCAGTAGCGGCATAACCACCACCAGGGCACTTACTTTTCGATTTGCATTGTCTTTAAGCAATTTCAATCTTAGTTATTGATTCACTGGCCTTGTCCTCATGAATATCTATCTTTAGTACTCCATTAGCCATGTCTGCGGTTATAGAACCAATCGGAACAAGCACCTTAAATGTTTTCTCATATTTTTCGTCCTTAGTTTTAATCTGAAGTTTTTTGCCATACAGACCTAGGTCTACATCATCCTTTCCATATCCAGGCAGATAGACCTCTAACCTAACTCCACTATCTGTGGTAGCTGACTTCCATGAGAAATTCCAAGAATCTTCGAAAAATACCATATAAACCTCCTTTTTTAAAATATACTAATTATGAGGATGCCATATCCTCTCTTCTGTAATATATTCTATTGTAAATTCACTATACTCACCACTCACCTCTGAAACAAAACTAGCATCAATGGTCCCATATACTAGAATCTTTTGATTGTATACATCTACTATTAACATACCTTAAATATAATATATTCGATTACAGTACCCATGTGTGGAAGTGGCTAAATCAATCCTTCCTATGCGAACCCTATAAGGTCTATACTTCCTTCTTAAGAACTCTACATAAGACCAACGTATCTTACTTCCATCTACTAACACTAGTCTTTCTTCATCATTAATACTTACAATCATCTTAGATTGTATTGGGTTTAATAAATAGCCCAGCAACCGTGGTAAAGATTCCTTTAAACACCATTGCTTCAGTAGGATCATCCAATCCAGGAATATCAACGAGACCATCTACAAACACAGCAGCTTTCTCGGCAGCAGCATTGTAATCTTTATCTTCGAAAATGTCAATCAACAGTACAGCTAAAGTCTCCTTATAAGGAGAAGGAATCTTCTCGGCAATATTATTGTCAATAATGGTGATCACCATCTTAAAAGCAATCCCATCTACAGATTCTAAAATACCCTTCAGTTTAACCAAGTTATCCAAACTATTAGACAACTCAATCTCCATCTTTTCAGTTAAAATACCTTTTTCCATAATAATACCTTTCTATATTAATCTAATCGTATAACATGATCACAATCTAATGCATCATTTTTTTCTACATCTAACTTAGGATGATGACTCATAATTAAACTAATAATATCATTAATCCTATCTTTTACCTCATTATTCGTTATTCTAATAACCTTAAATCCCCTAAGATGCATATAATCATCCCTATTCCTATCTTTTAAAATTAACTCTTCACTCTTATGATACTCACCATCAACCTCCAAAACAATCCCTTTGGCTCCAAATTCTACAGGTATAAACGCATCTACAATATATCTATGATGAGTATCAAATATCGGATACTGAGATGTAAATAATATCTTATTTCTCTTTAATGCATCATACATCATCATCTCTCCTTTTGTGGCCTTCTTTTTATTATCCCTTGAAAACCTTTTTAAAATCTTTCCCGTTTTATTTAATTTCTTTTCTATCTTTTTATTTACAGGAAATAATATTTGTTTTGGTTTATTATGATAATAACACTTAAGACATGTGTCATAACTTCCTTTATATTTATTTGTTTTATATAACTCCTTGTCTTTGACACCAAAGTTACTTATTGTTTTCTCTTCTCCACAAGAATTACAAACTTTTACTCTTTTATACTTCATTGTTTTATAATCTTTGTTTTAAACAAAAGAGGAATCCCCCAACTGATCAACCGACCATGAGTGCTACCTCTGTAGTATCCCTTTTCATTCAAGCGGTAATTTCTCCTATCTGCTAACTTTAAAAGCATACCCTAGCACATGTTAACAGTCTTGAACTCCCAGTCCTGATACCCTTTCGTCATCTTGGTCCTAGTCCGATATGTCCTGCATTATTTCAGCAGCTCGAAAACTTTCTCCCAAAGGTCCCATCATGTACTTCGCCCTCTTCTGCGTTACACTCTTGGGGTGTCTCTCTGAAATGACGATGCAAAGATAATACATTTTTTACCTAAATCCAAATTTTTTTGAAGAAAAATAATAACAAGCGACATTATTTCTACTAACAGATTGATACCCAGTCTAAAAAAATGATACCCCCACCTAAATCCCCTAGATGGCAAATACCCCCGGTTATATATAATAATAACTAAAATTATAGTAGATAATAAAAAAAATATGATAGTAAAACCTAATCCCAATAAGCATTTTAGAAGATTTCAGCAAGATATAATGAAGATAGATATAGGGTAACTCAAGGCTTAGATAGTTAGTATGAACTATAAAAAAGTAAAATTAATTTGGGAATAATAGAGAAATATGTATAGGAGTAATAGAGAAAAATTAAATAAATGTAGGAGTATAATAGAGAAGAGTACTTCCCCTAGACCACCCCCACTAAGATTAGCGTTGGGATGTATCCCCCCAACGTAAAAATGCAAAATGAATGAAATCTCAACTTCCGCTGTCAGTTGGCAGATTTCGGGTAATGGCAATTACATTGCCGTATTACCTGATAACTCAAAGATCAACTGTGGTAAACGTATTATCGGATCGATAATTCGTTATACCGAACTTAAACCCGAAGCGATGCTCGGTCTTAAGAAAGAATTTCACAAATTCGAAGGTTTCGGCGAACTGCCTAAACTTCCTGAATTTGCATCATTTGCCCTTTAATAAGGGCATACTTTGCTCAGCTATATCAGTATTGGTGTAGTATGTAGAGTGTATGATAGAGAAAGATAGAGAAGGATATTTCTCTCTCTTACTCCCTTGATCTTTATTACTACACCAATAATTTTGATAGTGATAATTACATAGCCAATACAATTAAGACATTCTCAATCTGCATTTCGAATTGAAACATTGAGAACCTCAAGTTAGGCATATGATGTGGTTACAAGTTACCAGCCTAAC
>Ga0172375_10009574_pt1 | contig 12743 bp, 9 predicted proteins | sample LakKiv1m_FD_114537 | JGI IMG/M metagenome (GOLD analysis project Ga0172375, IMG submission 114537) | Freshwater microbial communities from Kabuno Bay, South-Kivu, Congo - kab_092012_11.1m | ecosystem: Environmental > Aquatic > Freshwater > Lake | place: Democratic Republic of the Congo... | reverse complement strand
GTGTTCAGTTCCACATCTGATAAAAAAGGCTGGATTCCCGCTTTCGCGGGAATGACAGTACCGGGATTTGAGCATAATTCATAAGGTTGAAATGTAAAATATTTTTCGCTCGGATTAATAATTTAGGCTCTTCGCTGTTTTGTATGGGTAGTCTTTCCTTAATGATTAGATCAGTCCCATTTAATTTAACCTTTGGTAGGCGGGGGGCTCGTCCCCCTGCACGATTTGTCGGGGGACAAGCCCCCGACCTACCTCAACAAAGTTATTCCATTAGATTAGCATTACCCACACGAAATAGCGAAGAACCATAATTTATTATCCGGGACTAATCGCATATAAACATTTAGGAGTGTCCCTCCAAATAAATATTCAACATAATATTCAAATTTTTCAAGGCTAATTCTGCCATAATAAATCCTTAAAAAGTCATTAGCTACTCCAAGTTTGAAGGCTGTATCTATGTCGTATATACTATAACCTTTATTAATCAGACCTTTTTATATTTTACATCGTGTTCAGTTCCACATCTGATAAAAAAAGGCTGGATTCCCGCTTTCGCGGGAATGACATGGTCGGATTTTTCACCATATGTGTAGTGCTGCTGACTGAGTGCATAACCGTATTATATAATGACATCGCCTATAATGAGATAGTGTCCAGACATAATTGTTAGGACGCGATTAGAAGTGACGCAGGGTCCCTGCACCCTGCGCCAATTACCAATATATTATAGATTTGCTGCAGACTACAGGGAGTCTGCAGCACGCTTAATGTACTATTTGACCATTATATAATGACATCGCCTGATTTGTAGTCCCATAGAAAAAGCTTAGTAACAAGTTTCCATAGAAAGCAGAATTATCTTCACAAGCTATGAAAGCGATTAACGCCATGAAATTCACTGGCTATTATGAAAATTATGGTGATATTGCTATTTGAACCGCTGATAAAAGTTGAAAATTCACAGTAATTAAGTAATTAAGTGAATTTTTTATTACTTCATTACTTCATCTACTGTGAACATCTTTGCTTTTCTCTGTGATACTCTGTGTCCTCTGTGACTTTGTGGTGAAGCTTTATGTTTGCTTTTGCTTTTCAACTCAAAACTCAACACTCAACACTATCTTTTCCCTGCTATTTCAAATAGAATAATCCCCGCGGAAACGCTGGCGTTGAGCGAGGCGATTTTGCCGTACATCGGGATGGATACGATTTCATCGCAGTTCTCTTTGACTAAGCGGGACAAACCTCCGCCTTCGCCGCCGATAATCAGCGCGCAATCGGGAGCATAATCGACAGTGCGGAAATCTTTCCCCTGCATATCTGCGCCGTAAATCCACATCCCCGCCTTTTTCAGCTGTTTGATGACCGCATTCAAATTCCCCACTTTGGCTACCGGCAGACGCGGCAACGCTCCGGCGGAAGCTTTAACCGCGGTCTGGCTTAAGGGCGCGGAATTGCGCTGCGGCAATATCATTCCGTTACATCCGGCGGCTTCGGCGCTGCGGGCGATGGCCCCCAGATTATGCGGGTCTTCCACTCCGTCCAAAATGACCAGGAACGGCGGTTTGCCGCTCTGTTTAATCTTATCCAGCAGTTCATCCAGTTCCAATGTGGGACAGGCGCTGATTTTGGCGACGATGCCCGCCGCCCCGGGCGGGTAAATCTTATCGAATACTTCCGGCTGCAGGCGGTCGATGCGGACGCCGCGCTTTTTCGCCAGTTCGATGATATCCCATACGATTTTACCTTGCGAACCGAGGCGGACGATGAGGCGTTCGATGGAGATGTCGGAAGCGAATAGTTCCTTTACCGGCCGGCGGCCGAGGATGAGATCTTGTAAGTCGTCGATGGATTACTCCTAAAAAGCGGGAATAAGGGTATAGGGTTTAGGGTTTAATACCTTAGTTCTAAAATTCTGCAATTTTTATGCAGGATTTAAGATAACTATCTGATTTAATATGGAATTACGGAAAGATTAGGAGTGACAAATAGTTCTCTAAGTTTTAATCCCAGAATCACAATTTGCCGGCCTAATTTTGTAAGATGATATTTGTAAGAATGCCTTGTTTTTTTAATCAGACCATGAATATGCAGCCGTTTTAGAATTCGAGAAATTTGCGCACTGGTCTTGCTAGTGCAAAGTCCCATAAATGACTATATAAGGTAAAATCTTATTATTTAGCGATTCTTCACTTCGTTCAGAATGACAACTTGGGAAAAATGTGAAAAATATTTACATATTTATTTGTGGGACAGAACACTAGATATTTTTTAGAACTGGTATAAAAGAATCGCTGATTTCCTGCGCCTGGGCAAAGTTGTCGATGTGGGAAAAAGCATTGTCTATGGAGGTAAAGTTAATCCCCGTTTTTTTCAGTCCCGCCGCCAGCCGGTTATGTCCGTTGAAATAAAACAGCAGGCGGAAAGGGCAGTAGATGGGAACGCGAATGCAGCAAAGTTCCAGTTCCTCATCGATGAAATAAAAATAGTAGTGCAGGCATTTGCCGGAATCGGGGCGCAGGTAAGTTCTACCGCTCTTCTTATCGTGCCAAGGTCGATAAGCCGAGCACAGTTCCGTAGTGGAAAAAATGTGAACAAAGCCGGGATGACTTCCTCGTTTTTCCAAGATTTGGCGGATACAGTCTTCTTTGCGGAATTGTATCCCATTAAGATATTCGATTTCCAGTCCATTTTCTTGGGCGATTTTTACCGCGCTTGATTTGATTTCCTCCCTTAGCGCTTCGGCGAATTTTTTATACTCGAAGACACGGATTTTTTGAGAATACAAATATTTAGTCATCCCTTCGGCGTAGCTGAAACACGCCAAAGTCCCTTGAATGATTACCCGGTCGAAGCAGGAAATAATCCCGGCGATTTTTGACCGATGCCGTTCGGTTAATAGTTCCATAGGATTGAAGCAGGGGGTTAATTGATCTTTAATGGAAATTTAACTAATTGACCAATCTTATGCAACTAACCTTCTTGGTTCCGGCTTTTCCGGGTTAGGATTTAGGAAAAATGGTCACTTGCAAAATCTAAGTAAGAGCAGAAAAACGCCACTTTAATCGTGGCGTTTCATTTGTACATGACTATTGTGATAATTGCGCGTTGACAATAAGCTGAAAGGAATGAGAAAGTTTTCTGGAAGGCAGAAACAATTAGGCTCTTCGCTGAATCGAGTGGGTAAAAATTCCCGGATTAATGTAGACAAGGGACAATCAGATTAAGGATATTGTTGGTATTTTTGGTAAAAATCCCCCCTTCCCCCCTTTAAATAAAGGGGGGAAAAGCAAACAGCTGTTCAATCCCACTTTCCCCCTTTTTCCTGAAACAAGTTCAGGACAGGCTCTGAAACAAGTTCAGGACAAGTTTTAAAGGGGGGAATTAAAGGGGGATTTTAAAAACAAATTATTCAAACTACCCACACAAAATAGCGAGGACCCAACAATTATTTGACCAAGTATATCTTCCATCCTTCCAAAGAAGCGTTATGATAACTTTCCGAAAGACCTTCCGTCAAGGATTTTTCCCCGCGCCAAAAAGGCAGATTCCCCAGCCTTTTCGGTAGAGCAGCGATTATTTGCGGAATAGACACTTCGCCAAGTATTACATTATGAATCTCACTTCCCAGCCAAAACTGTTTGTAATCTGTGGGAAGCGGCTCCGGCGGCAATACCGGTTTGATATTTATGTTTGTTTCTCCTTCGACCGGAGTCGAACCGATTTCCGCTGCGTTTTCCAGTATCATTTTCAACAACTCGTCTCGATTAATCCCTCGCAGTTTAAAAATCAAGAAAGGATCGCGGTCGAATTCTTCACCTAATAGATAAAATACCGCGGCGATATGCTTGCAGGGATTGGACCAATCCGGGCAGGAACATTCTGTCTTTAAATCTTTAGCTTTAAGCGGGAAAAGCGACAATCCGGCCTGCTTAAACACTTCTTCAATATCTTCCGGCATCGACCCGGCTAACAAATTAGAGCTGTATAATGCTTGTTGGGAAATCGCTCCAGCTAATTTCGACCAATCTGAAGGCGACAGCGTTTTCATAGAAATGGATACTTTGTAGGGTTTAGGTCTCGAACCTTGAACCTTAGCGGTAACCTCACCCTTTTCAATTTCTATGGATACTACCTGTCCTTTGCGGGCATAGGTTTTCCCGCGGCTTAAGCGGGCGCCGATATTGAAGCTTTCCAACACCTGAATCCATCTTTTCGCCCACCAATTCTTCGCAAAATCGCCCCTTCCCGAAGACGCTTTAATACCGCCTTTGACTTCCTTAGGGGAAGTTCTTTCATATCGGGGGAATTCATCCCAATAACGCCGGTACATTTATACTCCGTTTTATTGATAATTTCTACTCGCCGACAGCGTCTTTGCTTAAAGTGAACAGTTCTTTCAATTCAGCTGTCGATAATTCTGTCAGCCATCCTTCGCCTGTGCCCACGACCTTCTCTGCTATTTCTTTCTTGCTCTCGATCATCGCGTCAATTTTCTCCTCCAAAGTTCCGGCGCAGATGTATTTATGCACCAAGACATTGCGGGTCTGACCAATGCGGAATGCTCGATCCGTAGCCTGATTTTCCACTGCCGGATTCCACCAGCGGTCGAAATGGAATACCTGATTGGCGTTGGTCAAATTTAAACCGGTGCCGCCTGCTTTCAACGATAAAATAAATATTCGCAAATCACTGCCCGCCGCTTGAAATCGTTCCACTATCTTATCGCGTTTCGTCTTTGGTACCTGTCCGTGCAAAAACAGGATTTCCTGCCCAAAAGCAGACTGCAGGTAGTCTTTCAAAATAGTTCCCATTTCGTAAAACTGGGTAAAAATCAAGCATCTTTCATGCGAATTTTCCAGCATTTCTTCCAGCATTTCCGACAGCCGGTTCAATTTTCCCGACCGGCCTAAAACAGCGGATTTATCTTTCAAAAAGTGCGCCGGATGATTGCATACTTGCTTTAGTTTCGCCAAGGCCGCCAGCACTTGTCCTTTACGCTTGATACCTTCGGCATCGTTCAGCGAGGCCAAAGTTTCCTTTACTACCGCTTCATATAAAGACGCTTGTTCTTTGGTTAAGTTGCAATAGACCTTCGCTTCAATTTTCTCGGGCAAATCGGCGATGATGGAAAGGTGAAGACGCCAGGGGTTTTCCTTCAACCAAAGGCGCCCAGAAAACCGCTTTAGAAGATTCCGCAGTTTTAAACAGCGATTTTAATTCGAGGCGTTCCAATTCCGCTAAAAGAATACCGGCGCCTACGCAATAAGGATAGCGTTCAAGCGGGGGTTTCAGAGGCTTCCGGCCGCGGCGTTTTTCAGGGGCGGATTGCTTTGCATCATCGCTTTCACCCCATAATAACAAACGATTGTTTAAAAAGCCAGCGTGAAAAATGAACATTTATAGTGAATATTTATTCTCGGATTAGGAGGATTAAAATATAAAATTGTACTTAGGCTTTAAAAGAAATTCGATTATTTGAAGAGAGAGGAATTATTTCTAAGGCGCTGAAATTACATATTTCTGCCTATACTCTAGGAAAATCTTGCCTTGCTAAAACAAATCTTAAACACTTGTTTGTGAGCTTGATTTTGTAAGTATATAAATATCAATATGATGGTCTAAGAAAAAGTGGAGTTTTCTTCAAAATGTAGTGCCACAAATGTGACGCAATATTACATTTATTTACTTGTCTTTTATCGTTTTATTGATTATATTAGTGGTGTCTAATAATGGAGACTGCTAATATGTTCGTCAGATTAAAAACCTCCGGCAATAACCAATACTTCCAAATCGTGGAAAACTTCCGCCAAAACGGTAAAGTCCGCCAGCAGGTTATCGCCACCCTCGGCAGAACCGATGAACTAATCGAATCCGGCAAGATCGATAAACTGGTTCAGTCTTTAGTGAAGTTCTGTAAATACACCCAAATTGTGGAAAAACACCGTTCCGGCGCGCGGTAAGCGCTTTCCTTCCGTAAAATCGGGCCGGCGCGTATCTTCGATAGATTATGGCAACAGCTTAATATTCCAAGGATTATCGCAGAACAACTGCAGGATATAAAATTCGAATTCTCGGTAAAAAGAGCGGTTTTCTTGACCACATTGCACCAGCTGTTTAATCCGGCGTCAACCGCGCCAAACTGCAGGCGGAAGCGGCAAATTCGGCAAGTATGCGTTGGCGACCAATCTTCCGGCGGAGGAACAGCCGACTTCGGAAGCGGTATGCGCTACAAAGAGCTGAGGCCGGTGGAACATATTTTCCGTGCGATGAAATCGACATTGCAGACGCGTCCGATTTACTATCAGGTCAGTATTTTGACGGGGGACAGAATGATTCCAAATAAGGAATTTCCATGTTATTACCATTAGCGTCTATTATAGTCAACATCTTATATTTTTTATTGTAAATAAAATGAACAAATCCTGAGGGCAAAGAGATTTTTTCCAACAAATTATCGGAATTATAGGTAAAATCGATAATATGGCCTGAAGGATCTATCAGAGTTTTAAGGAGTAAAAATGAGTCATAGGTCATACTCCATTTATTTCCCAAAGCATCGGTATGTGATGACAACTTGTTATTATCGTTATAGGTATATGATTCGGTATGACCATTGGCGTCAATAATAGAAGTTAAATTATCATGCTCATCGAAGGTAAATTTGGTAATATGACCAAGAGGATTGGAAATTTGTTTGATTCGTTCATTTTGGTCGAAGGTTAAAAATGAGGAACGACTGATTGAATCCTTTAAAACTGCGCTGATCAGATTGTTCTGTAAATCATAATTATAGCTTACCTGATTTCCCGCTTCGTCTTGTTCTTTAGATAAGCGGTGATCTTGGTCATAATTACAAAAGACTTTTTGTCGATCAATTGCCACTACATCTTGCCTGTTTTCAATTCTCCTTCCAAGTGAATCGGTATTTACCCGCTCAATTTTATGATCGGTAAGATTATTAACTTTACTCAAGCGGTGATTATCCCGATAGGAATAATTCCATCTGTCTCCTTGATTGTAAATGACTTTGATTAAATCGTCGGATCGATTGTACAAATAATCGATAATTGTATTTCCGGGAGCAGTAATACGGGAAATAACGCCCTGGGAATTATAGTGCAGCTGAATTCGGCGGCCATTTGATGCAATAATTTCCTTTAAACTATTATTGTCATATTGATAATGCAAATATTGATGATTTAGATCATTAATGGAAGTCAGCCTGCCGGAAGAATCAAAGATGTAGGTTAGTTTATCCTCCGCTTTAAAAATATAACTGCCATTATCACCTCTGGTAATGGATTTCAGAGGATCGTAGGAAAAAGAATAGGTATTTTTCCCCGTTTTCTGTTCTTTTATAATGAGGAAATAAGCTTCGTCCTTCGGTACATAGTTATATTTCACAGCTTTTTCCGTTTTACGATCCCATAGAATAATAGGCGAGTGGGATTTGTGGGAATTAAGAATATGAATTTCGTACGGTGAATGCAAGGTCCAAATATGGCCAAAAGTTGTAGGGAGAATATGCTGAGAATCATAACGACGGACGATTTTTAAATCCAGATTTGGCGTAATTTGCTGACAGAAGTCAGTATGCCGAAGAACGGCATTTGTCGGAGGTCTTTGAAGAGGCATTGCCAACGCCATCAGAACATTGCCATTTGAATTGAAATCCCATTTAAGTGCAGATTCGCAGGGTTTCAGTTTTTCAGCAGTATTTTTAAGTAATTGTGCTTGATGGTCATTATATTCTGCCTGGTATTCAAAATCGAAGTCGACGCCGCCGTGGACTGACATAGTGGTAGTATGGCTGCCGGCGCTTTGTGATTTGGAAGCAGTAATACCGGGTGTAGTTTGGGGTGTAGGCACATTAGCAATTTGGCAATCAGTCAGATTAGTAAAATCGAGATTTTTTCCGCTTTCCAGCAGCCATTTGGCGAGGGCGGTGATTTTTGCTAATTCTTTCAGTCTTTTTAAAATAGGAAATTCGCTCGCAAAATCGTCAAAATGCAGAGTAAAATGATCGGCGAAGCGTTCGGCGTTGGCATCTTTTCCGGGATTTTTATCCTGGGAAAGGTACTCTGTTTTAACTTTTAGTTTTGCGCTTCCGAAGACTAAAGCGCTGCGGTCGGAAGTTTCTTTTACGGATAATTCCAGCCTCATATCATCGATGACGAACCATTTTCTGCTCCAGGTGTGTTTTTGAGCGCAGCCGAATTTAAGTCCAAGTTCCAGTTCATTATAGAAATCCGGAACATTGGTAGTAAGCGGTTCTTTGGATACGCTGTCCGAACCAACAGTCAAGGACTTCAATAGTCTATCCGCTTCGAACATAATCGCGCCAAAGAGGGTGTTTTGAGTGGCGCCGATATACCGCACTTGCATTGCGGTTCCATCGGGTGGAAAGGTTTGTCGATTAAGATATTCCGGTGGAGGATCGATGCTGACTCCCAAATTATCCCCGGAAAAAACCGATTTCAAGGCAACGATTAGGTGATCTTTGTCCATTCGCGGCATCAATCTGTGTTCCCTCTGATTATTTTTAGTTCCCACCACAACCAATTGACCTAATTGTTCATCCCAATAAGCGCCGGAGATATCTTCCAGATCGGTGAAGACCTCCGCGGCTTTATCGAAGAGCACTCCTCCTGGCAGAGCCTGGAAGGAATTAACGGTAATATGTCCGAAAGTCTCAACCGTATGCATAATGTTATCAACGATGGTCCGGAAAAACGAGGCCGAACTTTGCAGGATATTTTGGCACTGCGTCATAACTGTGTTAGTGATAAATTGTCGGCCGCAGACTGCGGCGTTTCCTAGAATAATGCTGCCCGCGATGCCTCCGATCAACGCTCCAGGTATCCCCCCCACCATCGCTCCATATATTACTCCTTGTTGTGCTCCAAACATACTAAAGATAGTTTTTGTTCCTAAATCGAACATACCAATAGTCCCGGCAATTCCATCAGGATTTTGAAAATGTGCAATAGAAGTAGTACCAAGTTTGACAAATCCTGCTATTCCGGATAATTGCATCCCCCAATTTGCCGCTGCTTGGAAGCCGGGAAAATTAAATAAGTATTGACTGCTGCCTGCAGGTAATATAGGATTTTGGGTAAACATTCCACCTTTAAACATATTATTCAGAGCGCCTTGTAAGGGGCCGGCCCAAAATTCCCACCAATAGTAAGGCATTAGACCAAAGGGATCGGAATAACTCAGGGGATTGTTATTGACATAGGAATAACGATTTTGGAATTTATTAAGCCAGTCTGGCGAGGGCAGGGGGTCCGGGCTGATAAATCTCCCCACTATTGGATCGTAATATCGCGCACGGCAATAATACAGACCACTTTCCCGATCGTACTCCCGACCGGTAAAAGTGAATAAGCTGCTAATCTTATCGTTTTCCGTTATGATATTTCCCCAGGGATCATAATCATAACTGGAGATAATACTACCCGATTCATCAGTCAAGGCGATGACGGAACCGAGATGATCGCAAATATAATAATACATTTTATCATCTTTTATCATACAGAGAAGCCGGTCGATATTCAATTCATAAACATATTCGGCGATAATTTTTCCTTTATTGTCCAGTTCTTGGAGGACATTATGTCCGTCGTATATATAGCGCTTGACAGTGCCATCGGGAGCAATTTTTTCTATGCGTCGTCCCAGATAATCATAGCGGTATTCGGCAGGAGCGCTATGAGGGAAATTTATTTTTAGTAAATTATCATTATTATCATAGTGATAAGTAGTAATGTCTTTTCCCTGTTTTTTACTTATCAAATTACCGTGGTCGTCATATTGAAATTCGAAATTACCGACTTGGGTTAGGCAATCATTCGAATAAGTATACTTGTGGATTTTCCTCTTAAAGTTTAATAAGCCCATCGATGAAGAAAGCATTAATCTCGAGAAGAGATTCGATTTTCCCAGCTTGGTGGAATTGACGCTAAGGCGATTTCCGGGGGGATCATACTTATATTTCACAATACCACAGTTGTGACTATTTGATTTTAGTAAGCGGTACTTATCGTCATAGCTAAATTTTACATGAGAAGGAATCTTACCAATTTTCTTTTCAATTTTCAGACAGTTACCGACCGCATCAAATTCGTAAGTCAACTGTAATAGCAGAGAACCATTATGATTAAGAGCGAGCATTTTTTCCAAACTGCCTTTTTCATTATAAGAGTATTTCAGGATTACACCATTGGGAAACTTTTTTTGCAGGATGTTACCGGATTTATCAAAAAAGTATTTGATAGATTTGTCCGCCAGGGAGATTTCCTCCAGCCAGTTATTGGGATAGTATTTATAAAAGATTTGCCGGCCGCCGGGATAAATGATGGCAGTACGGTTATCGACGGAGTCATAGTTGTAAGAAATGATTTTTCCTAAAGGAAGAACAGTTTGTTTCAATCGGTCTAATTGATCATAATGATAAGCATAAGTTCCTAACAGTGTATCGGTTACCTTGGCGGGATTTCCGGCAGAATCATAAGAATATGTGATAGTACGATGGTCCGGGTGTATAATTTGGATAATTCGATTATGGCTATCGAGGAAGATGCGTCTGCCCTTATTATCAGTGATTGCTTGCTCTACAGAGGCTGATTTTTGATCTTTGGAAATAAAGCGTGGATCAGCGGCTTTAAGGATTTTCCAGGCTTCTTGAACAAAATTCCAGTCTTTAACGGCAATTTGTTTTTCCTCTGGATTTGAACTGTCAAGCTTTGCCAGCAGGGATTTTTGCCTGGCTAATAGAGCTTCAGCCAGCTTATCGAGACTGCTGCGCGAATCAAGGCAGAGAAATTGAAAGATATCTTTAAAATCCATAATGAAACTCGGATTAAATGGGATTAAAGGTAATATGGAGAGGGATTTGAATTGGAATTTGAAAGACAATAGTTTTGACTTTTTAAGTCGTCTTTTTCATCAAGTCAATAGATGTCGATATAGATTTGAAATTTATACCAATTTTCCTTTAATGACTAATTCACCTTCGACAATAATTTCAGAGGGCACCCCATCTTCAGGAATATAAATAATGGGGAGCACTCTTACGGAGACAATAGTATCATCGACAATACTGGAGTTTTCATTGACGATATGGTTAAAAGCATTCCTGATAGTTTCATATAAAGCTAAGAATTTATTACCAATGACTACATAAGGTATAACAATTCCAGATTTTGCCAGATTTTCCTGGAATTTCTGTTTATCATATTCCGTAGCTGAGCTTTGGTAATATTCAATAATAGTAGTTAACACTTGCGAATTGAAGCATTCGGCAATTAGATTTTGGAACCATTTGTCATTATCGGTCAAGGAGCGGATTTTAGTATTGTATGGTTCAAGCGAATTCCAATTATTAATGACTTTGTCGAAATCGGAAATCTTCATATTCAATACATTTTTTAGAGCGCATTGTTTGAGAGAATTTGTCGTGGATTTGATAATTTTATGGAAGTATTCCAAGCGGTTTTTAGGATTTTTATAAACAGATTGGGTCAACAAAGCGGCTTGGTCAATTTCCGGCGTTAGTTTTTGCGGAGGGAAATTTTTGTTAAATTCCGCTAATTTTTTTTCTGCGTCAGCTACAGCTTTCTGCAGTTCCGAGATTTTCTTCGCGGTTTCATCGGAATTATTTGCCTCGAGAGGTAATTGCTGTTTGGCCTCAAGTTTATTAATAGCGGACTCAATCATTGGCGCGACTATTTGGGGGAATTTTCCCAGAATATTTTTTTCGATGTCAGCTTGGGTTTTATCCTTAGCGACTATCGACTCGATTTCCGATTTCAATTGGGCAATGATATTTTGTTTCAATACTTCGGTGTCGTTGTAAGAGGGAGCGGATTCAGGCACTGAAGGTGGTGAGAAATACTGAGGATAGGAGACGATTAAATCCGTGGTTTTTTTTTCCTGATAATCTTTTGTTTTCGATTTTAATAGATATTCCAACCTATTATTATAATTATTATTGTAGCGGGAAAATGATTCCTGCAGCCGGAATTTTAGAACTGCTACTTCAGTTTTAATAGTAGTGGGGAAATCATAAATAGCGTCAAGTTTTACTTTATTAAGAAATTCTTTGAAAATTCTCTCCACCTCGGGAATTAGTTCGTAAATAATCCGGGGAGTATCAGCAAAGTCTTTTTCAATTGTCGCAGCGATGGAGTCAAAGATTTTTTGAATTGTATCGACGAAAGCTGGCTCCAAGCTGGTTCGTTTCAGGATAAATTCAATAGATTGTGCGGAAGAAAGCCCTGAAGGCACATCAATATTATGCAGTTCTGATTGGGGATTTTTATTGTTGATGGTAACGATTTTTGCAGGTGATTTGTTTTCTTCAATTTCCGAATGAAGAATTTTAATTTGATCGTAAGTGTTTTGCAGTAAGAGATTAATGTCCTGAACTGCATTAATAAAAAGAGAGGCAGCTTGGGGGAGTCCACTCAAATTCGATAAAATACTCTTTAACTGATTGATAGAATCAAATAATTTCGAGTCGATGGAATCCCTATAATCGGGCAAATTTTTCCCATCAATATGGTTAGGTAGATTCTGCATAAAGTTAATATCGCGAGAAAAGGAATATTGTAACAGTTTAGCATTTTGAAAAACTGTATGAAGAAGGGGTCATTCCGAACTTGGTTCGGAATCCAGCGCCTTTGCTTTTTGTGCGCTTTTTAATGCACTGGATGCTGAAACAAGTTCAGCAT
>Ga0172375_10009573_pt1 | contig 12747 bp, 13 predicted proteins | sample LakKiv1m_FD_114537 | JGI IMG/M metagenome (GOLD analysis project Ga0172375, IMG submission 114537) | Freshwater microbial communities from Kabuno Bay, South-Kivu, Congo - kab_092012_11.1m | ecosystem: Environmental > Aquatic > Freshwater > Lake | place: Democratic Republic of the Congo... | reverse complement strand
GGCAAGGCGAAGGTGGTCAATCTCGGTGTCCCGATCAAGGGCACCCCGCCGCCGACCCTGAGAGAGCCTGGCACCCATGCTTTTGAGGCGAGCCGGATGAAAGCTGAGGCGGCGCTCGAAGTGGTGCGGAACGAGGCGCGGGAGAAGGGGAACGCCGAGCATCTGACCCGGCGCCTGATCGAGTCGAAAACCGGACGGACCGTGGAATACGTTCGCCTTGCCGATTTGGCCGAGCGGTGGCGCAAGCTGCCGCGGGAAACGAAGCCAGGCACGGATTGGATGGCGCAATGTGACGCCATCTTTGAACGCTTCGCCGATGCCGTCCCTTGCACGTTCCTGCACGAGGTCACGACAGAAATGGCGACGGGACACGTTGACACCTTGCGCAAAACCCATGCGCGGAAAACAGCCCGAAACGCCGCACAACTTCTGAGGTCGGCATTCAAGCGCCTTCTGCCGCCCGGCGTCCCCAACCCCTTCGAGGGGGCGATCAACCGCAAGGGCGAAGACGAGGACGGTGACACGGTGCACCGTCACCCCTTCACCGCCGAAGAACTGGCGCGGCTTTTCGATGCCGCGAGGCCCGATCCCTTCCTGTTCCCGCTGGTCGTGACCGCCGCCTGCACCGGGCTGCGCCGGGGCGACGTGTGCAGCCTGCCGTGGAAGGCGGTAGACATGCGGGCGGGCACCGTGAACGTGAAGACGGCGAAGACCGGGGCGGGCGTCCAGATCCCGATCTTCCGCCCCCTGCGGGAAGTCTTCGAGGCGGCTCTCACCGACCGTGCGGCAGGTGCGACGTTCGTCTTCCCCGAGGCGGCACGGATGGTGAAAGCGAACCCCGACGGACTGACCTGGCGGTTCAAGAAGCTGGTCTCTTCGATCATGCCCGATACCGAGGACGCCGAACCCGCCGGGGAGGCCACCGGCTGCGTCGGGCGGGAGGGGTTGGCCGAACGGCTACCGGATATCGAAGCAGCCGTGGCGGGTCGTTTCCGGCCCGAGATCGCGGCGCGGATCGCGGACACCGCGAGGCGCTACGCCGGGGGCGCTTCGATACGGGATATCGAGAAGCAGACCGGGCGGGTGCGGTCGGGAGTCTCGGCCGACCTTCACGCCGCCGAAGACGCCATCGGGGCGCGTTTTCTGCCGACCGCCGGGGTGAAGGGCGCGGCGGCGGGGGGTGGGGCCAAGGCACGTGTCGCCAGGCTGACGCGGATCGAGGCGCCGGGCCGGGCACGGTCGGCGTCGGTACTGGACTGGCACGCGCTACGGGTGACGTGGGTGACGCTGGCGCTGTCGGCCGGGGTTCCGATGGAGGTCTGCCGACTGGTGACCGGCCACAAGACCGTCGAGGTCGTTCTGCGGCACTACTTCAAACCGGGCGCGGAGCACCTGCGGGCAGTCTTGAGCGACAAACTGCCTGCCGTCCTGACTGGCAACAACTCCCCCACCCCGCCCGCCCTTCCCGCCGGCGACAAACTGGGCGCGTTCCTGGCCGATCTGACCCCGGCCGAGCGCAAGCGTCTGACCGCCATGCTGACCAAGTGAGCGGGATGGAGGACGCCCCGATAGAAGGCTCATGACAGGCCGTAAGTGTTCGCATCGCGACACTTACGGCCATTTCATTGGACAGGAGAATGGCCGAAAAGCGGCGCCGCGGCCCCTGGCGAATGTTGATTCCGTCCGTTGTGTGTCGCACCGTTACGAACACAATGGGTTTTCGGGCTGGATGCGGCAGAAGGGATACCTATGGGCAAAGAGGAACTGATCGGGCGCATCCTGGCGGCGACGCCGGAGCAACTCAAGACGGTAGAACGGGCGCTCAGCGGCGAGAAGACCGCCGAGGTGACGGACACGCGGCTGCTGACCTTCTCCGAGGCGGCGCGCCGGATGTTCGTCTCGCGGCAGACGATCTGGCGCATGGTGAAGGAGGGTCGGCTGCCGACGGTGGAGACGCGGCCGGACCGCTACCGCGTGCCGGCGGCCGCGCTGACGGCGTTCGTGAACCGCGCGGCGTGAAGGTGGCAGTGGCTGGCGGCAGTAGCAGTTGGCAGTGGCGCGAGCGAAGATGGGACCCCGGCAAACCGCCGGGGTTTCTTTATTGACCGGAACACGGGCCGGCGACCGGAGACGGAGCGTGGAGAAGTAGAACCCGCCGCGGCGAAGGCGCCTGATTACGCCGGAGACGCGGCGGGATGGAGGGGCGAAAGGGAGAGACAGGGACGTGCCAGAAAAAGGCGGATCGGCTTCCGGAGAACTGTTGGCGACTATCGGCACGTGGGCGCGGATGCTGGCTCAGGACGGCGATTGAAGGGGACAACGGGCTTGCACTGCAATAGTTTAGATACAGATTCCTTGTCCCCGAGAACCCCTTCACGGCACCCTCACGGCAGAATAGATTCCCTGAGATCAGCATCTTCTAAACCGTCAGATGCCGCAACATCGCCGAAGCCCGGTCTTGCGCGAGTTCGGCAACGCGCGCTTCCATGTCACGGTTGACCGCGCCGCGCATCGCAGGTTCTTGCAGGGTTTCGAGAATCTTCCTGCAGAGCGCCTCCATCCGTTCGCGGATCAGGGGCCAGCCCAAGCGCGCTTCCTGCGCCATCTTCTGCCAAGGGGCTGCGGTGAACACGTCCAGGGAAGCGTCCCCCCCTATCTTCATCGCCGGCCTCTTGGAGAGTTCGGGCCAGGCGAGGGTGCAGACCAGATCGTAGAAGGGCGCGAGCCGCCGCTGTCCACCTGAATAGAGCATGGAGTAGTTCTTACCGTGGGCATCGGCGTTGCCGATCAGCACATTGAAGATCTGTCCGTCGAGGAAATCCCGGATATCGAGCACCGGCGTGGTGGACCACTCGCGGAGCAGGGCGAGACAGTCCCGCAGCAGGGGGCCGCCCTCCTGCTGGTACTTGTGTTCCGGCGGGAATCCCAGCGCCTGACAGAAATCCTCCTGGTGAAGACGCGTGACGACGCCGTCGGCGCCGACTGTCCGGTCATACCGCTGGACGATGAGACACGGCGTGTCGCCGACGGTGCGCCAGTCGACGGCGGAGACCTTCAGCCCCACGGCTTTGGCGAGCGACATGCAGAAGAACTCGTTGGCCACCAGACCGGGGAAACGGAGCGGCTCCGGCTTAATGATATGTGTGCTCGGCGTGTTGCCGAGAGGCAGGGCGACGCGGCCGTCTCGCACGACAACCGGAAGTTTATCCTGAGCGCCGGCCAGCGAAAGCCGGAGGCCATCCTCGCCCGCCATGAGGGGACGGTCGGGAAGTTCGGTCACGATTTTTTGCAGTTCGCCGTCACTCAGCTCGCGCAGCCGCGTCGCACCTGCGGCGGGGGGCGCGACCCCTTCCGGCAACAGGCTGACCGCGCCCGCGCATTCGCCGCCGATCTGTTCCAGCAGGGCGAAATCATTGCGTTCGCTGACACCGAGAATGGCGGCGATCCGTTTCCGGGGCTCCTCCTCGGGCAGGATGCCGGCGAAGAAAGCGCGGGCGTACTTGCCCCGGAACGCGGCCTCCTGCAGCGGGAGAGACCGGGACAGAGCCAACGCTCCGGCCCGGTCGAGCCAGTCCTGACGGTAGCGGAATTCGAGCAGGCCGCTGTCGTCCTGTTCGAGGTTGCCAACCGGTTCACCCGCCAGATAGACAAGCAAGCGCCTCATGACGCACCACCTTCAGGGGAGGCGGCAGAGGTGGCTGACAGCCCGATGCGAAGCCCCAAGGCTTGCAACACGTGCAGGATCTTACCGATCTGGCAGGTGGGCTTACCTCTTTCAAGGTCGATCAGAAAGCGCAGGCCGGTGCCGCTGGTCATCGCCAGCTCCTTCTGTGTGGCCTTGAGCTGTTTGCGTGCCGCACGAACCGCCGCGCCGAGTTGAGATGTGTTCTGGATAGTCATAGTTACCGTACGGTAATATATTGGATCAGGGGCCACCAGTCAACCGTCAAAATTACCGAACGGTAACAATAGAGGTTCATGCAAAATCCACATCGAACACGGCAACCGATGCCCCTTATGTCCAACCTACCTGAGCATGCGGCGAAAACGTCATCGACGGCGTAACGGGGATCGGCCGCCGGGGAGGCGCTGGCGATTACCAAAACGGTGGCGCTGATGCTGGAGCGGGGCGGAGTGTGACGGGAATATGTTGCTTGCACTGCAATAGTTTAGACACAGATTTCCTGTCCCCGAGCATTCCCGGAAGATCGTCAATAAAGCGTGATCGCCCAACGGCGGCCGCGCTGACGGCGTTCGTGAACCGCGCGGCATGAAGGTGAAAGGGGCAGTTGGCAGTGGGCAGTGGGCAGTGGCAGTTGGCAGTGGCGCGAGCGAAGATGGGACCCCGGCAAACCGCCGGGGTTTCTTTTTGCCCGGAACTCGGGCCAGAGACCGGAGCTTGAGCGTGGAGGGGCAGAACCCGCCGCGGCGGAGGCGCCTGATTACGCCGGAGACGCGGCGGGATGGAGGGGCGGAAGGAAGAGTGACAGGGACGTGCCAGAAAAAGGCGGATCGGCTGCCGGAGAACTGTTGGCGACTATCGGCACGTAGGCGCTGATGCTGGCGCAGGTCGGCGATTGAAGGGGACAACGGGCTTGCGCTGCAAGAGGTTAGAAACAGATTCCCCGTCCCCGAGCCCGTCGTGACCCCGAGCCCGTCGCCAAGCTGTGCGACTTGACCATGGTCAACCATCCGAATCATCGTCTGGTTCGTCGAGCCGACTTAGCAGTTCTTTCCGCACGAGATCCGCGGCTTTCTTTGGCTCGAATAGAACGTCGGTGCGGATCAGCGCCTGCAGATCGGACAGATAATCCGGCCTGGCCAACTTGGCGTCGAGGTTCCGTTGAAACTCAGTGGCGCCTACCTTGACGCCTTGGAAGGCAATGAACTTTCGGAAACAGCGCACCACTTTGCGGGGATCGGACCTGCCGTTCTGCAAGGCCAGCCAGAGGTCGAAGAGGTCGCGGCCCTTCTGTCGCTGATAAAGTGCCCGCAACTTGCTCCCCATTAATTCGTCCAGGCAGAAGGTCGGCACATGCGCGGTGCCGCTGAACCAGGATGATGCCACCGTGAACGCCTTGGTTTGTTGACCGAGGATGACAAAATGCTCCCGCGTATTGATCTCGACCTTGATGCGCAACATGCGGCCGTCCGGCGATTCGGACTGGACCTTGTGAATAAACGACACAACGCCTGGTCCCTGTTTGCGCTGGGCTTTGCCCATCCACGGTTCCAGCGTTGTACGCAGTGCGTCAAAGATGGACCCAATGCCTCCGGGGCGGATCTGCACGAAATCCAGATCTTCCGAATAGCGCAGCGGCTCCGGGAGAAACAGTTTGTGAAGCGCTGTGCCGCCACGAAAAGCCAGGTGTTCCGACAGGATGGGATTCTGGAAGATTTCAACCAGCGCCCTTGAGAGGATCAAATCCTGCTCAACCTGGGCCATGTCCGGCCATGGATGGTCATGCCGCCATTCGAGGAGCATTGCACCCGGGATCATATTTCACTCTCCGGCACGGCGTTGATGATCACCTGCCACTTCGCGTCGCGTTCGCCCCGGCGGATGGGCGCATTCGGATCCAACAGAACCCGGTGTGGCTTCCGCTCAGCCACCCATGCTGCCAAAGGCGCGGTTAGTTGCTGCCGGTCCGTCTGATCAAGCAGCCACCCCAGACGCTGAACGTGTGACCGTTCCGGTTCCTGTTTGGCTGCGTCCACCAGTTTCGCGCCATTCATCTTCTCGGCAAGCTCGGTCAGGACCGTCAGCACGCTGTCCATGCCACCCACATGACGGTTGAAACGGATCAGGTCGAGAGCGGTCCACTCGGGCGTGGAGACAGGCACAAAGCCGGTCCAGGTCTTGGACGGAGCGGTCATCGCGGTCTGTAAGGCTCCGAAGCGGAAGAACTGGATCTGGAGATTGCCTTTGCGTATCGAACGCAGCGCATCGGGTACGACCACCTGGTAGGCTTGCACCGCGTGGTGGGCGGCGCCGTGGATGGCCGCAGCGGATAGCAGGCCCACGTAGTAGGGGCGCTCCATGTGCTTCATCAACGGGTCAATAAACCAGTCCGCCGGAACGCTGCCCGCCGCCCGATACTCGACCGGTACGATCACGTAGAAACCTTTGCGCACCTGCAAAATTCGCCCCTGCCGCCGTAAGCGTTGCAGCAATTTGATCAACGTGGCAGGCTGGCGCCCCAGTTGCCGGGCAGCCATTTGCTTGGTGAACGTATAGACACCCCGTCCCTGCAGGGAGTCGATAAATGCTTCCGCACTGACGTCTTTTGGATTCATGGTGAGAAGAATGTAGCAAATGTGGACGCCATCTGTCCACTTGTGTGCGATTGACATCAATGTCCCGCGAGCGCCCCTGATTTCCTGGCCCCGAGCACCCGCGTCCACCCCAACGCTGTCTGCGGAACCTTCGATGCGATCGATGCCAAGTTCGGCATCCCCGTCATCTACGCGTCCGTTCCTCCTGATGGGCGAAACGGCGGAAAGATAAACTGGAACGCGCCTGAAAAAGGCGGATCGGCTGCCGGAGAACTGTTGGCGACTAGTCGGCACGTGGGCGCTGATGCTGGCTCAGGGCGGCGATTGAAGGGGGCAACGGGCTTGCGATGCAAGAGGTTAGACAAGGATTGCCTGTCTCCGAGCACCGAGCATTCGGGTGGTTTCCGGCCCGCTTTTGTCCAATCTTTCATCTTGTCCAACGAGGTTGGACGGCGTATAGTATTGGATATCAACGACCATGAAAAGGGATTCTGACATCTTTAGTCTTGCTTGCGAGTCCGTCAAGGGCTTGGCCGCGATTGCGTGCGTCGATCCATCGCGAGGCGCCGCAGGCAAGGGTTTCGACGGCGTGGCGGAGATCCGCGCCGGGAATCGTCTGGTCCGTATGCCATACGTCGTGCGATCCTCGGTCGGGCCGGACACGGTGCACCTGCTGTCGCTGCTGCGGCGCGGCAGCGCGGACGGCCTGCTTCTGGCGGCCTCGCATGTGAACGGCCGTACCGCGGAGCTGCTGCGGAGCGCGGATGTGCAATTCGTCGACACCGACGGGAACGCGTACCTGACTGGCGACGGACTCCACATTCTGGTGACCGGCAGGCGCACGAGCCGGGCGGCGAAGGCAGACGCCGTTTCGACGGGCCGGGCCTTCCATCCGGGCGGGCTCCAGCTTCTCTACCACCTGTTGACCGATCCCGCTTTGGACCAAGGCAAGCCCGGCCTCGCCCTGGTCGACAAGACCTACCGGGAGATCGGCGCCGCGACCGGGATCGCGCACAGCACGGTCGGATGGGTCATGGCGGACCTGATGCGGCAGAATTTCGTCGTCCAAGTGGCGCCGGGGCAACGGATGCTTGCCGACCGCCTCCGCCTTCTGGAGCGCTGGGTGCAGGCGTACGTCGCGCGCATGCGGCCCGGCCTCGTCGTTGAGCGCTACCGGCCCGCGCGGGCGGACTGGTGGCAGAACGTCGATCTGTCCGACGGCCTTTGGTCGGGCGAGACGGCCGCCGCACTGCTGACGCAGTCGCTCAAGCCACAGACCTTCACGGTGTTCGGCGGGAAGCCCTCGCACGACTTTGTGCTGCGCCATTCGCTGCAAAAGGACGCCGGCGGGACCGTCGAGTTCCTGAAGCCGTTTTGGCGCACGCCGCAGGCCCTGGCCGGCGGCAGTCCGTGTGTCCACCCCCTGCTCGTTTACGCCGACCTGTTGTCCGTCGAAGACGACCGGACGCGCGAGGTCGCCCGAATCATTTATGACCGCTATCTCCGTACCATCATCGAGAGCGCTTGAGGGCCGCAAGACGGACGTGCTGCGCAAGGTCAGCCTGGCGCTTGGCGATCCCGAGGCGCAGCCCATGCTGGTCGGCGCGTTCGCGCGTGACGTGTGGTTCTGGCATCTGAACGGGATCGAGACCGGCCGCGCGACCGAGGACATCGACATCTCCATGGCGTTTCCGGGATGGCCAGCTTTCCGCGCATTCGCCGGGAAATTGAAAGCCACCGGTTTCGATCAGCCCGACCCCGAGTGTCCCGAAAAGCTGGTTGATTCGGCAACAGGGCAGAAAATCGACCTGATCCCGTTCGGCGGCGTTTCCGAAGACGGCCGGACGATCACCTGGCACGGCAACCAAGCCAAGTGGGGCATCCTGGGTTTCGAGGACGGCTACCGCGCGGCGGCGATCCTGCCTCTGGATAGAGGAGTCACGTTCCGGCTTGCGACACTGTCGGCGATCATGACGCTGAAGATCATGTCGTTCTACGAGCGACTGGCGGAGCGGAAGCGGAAAGACGGCGCCGACATCGGTTTCACGATGACGCACTACGTGGGGGTCGGCGACAACCGGATGCGTCTGGCGCATGGGCCGGACGCGGACATTATGGGCCGGGTCGGCGGCGATCTCCAGCGGGCGGGCGCCATGCTCCTCGGCCGCGACATGGCGGATTTTGCAGGCAAAGAGACGCGGGAAGAAGTCGCGACCCGCCTTGCGGCGGAGATCGGCAGCCACTCCAAGTGCCCGCTCACGCAGGAGCTCATGCGGCAGACAAAGGGCGATTTCCAGAGGGCCCGCGACCTCCTGCGGGATCTGACGGCCGGTTACGAGAGGCGGTAATAAGGCGTGTTCTTGGTAACGGGACTTGCCTGACGGAGAGCCTGATCAAGAAACGCGGGTTCGAGCCCGCCGACCAGCTTGAGCGGTATTTGCGATGGTACCTGTCCCCGAGCCCGCGTGTGTTGTCCCATCCTCCCGGCCGTCATTTGGATTCGTCATCCGCGAAGCACGTCGAACCGGGGTCGAAGCCGGGGCGTTTGAAGGCTTCTGCGCCGGGGATGGAGGTCCGGATGCCGCGCTGCAGGCGTCCCAGCAGGACCAGCAGGGCGAGAATCGCGTCCTCCTGCCGCGGCAAGAGCTCGCGCAGCCGCAGCCAGGCGGCGATGGAACGCTCGACCGCGATCAGCGCGACCTTCCCCGAGCCGTTGGCGTCGGAGAGGCGCGATTCGCGGATGATGCGCGCGTGTTCGCCGTCGCCGAAAACCGGCTCCGCCAGGTTGCCGAGGGCGCGCGCCAGCTTGGGCGGAATGAGCGTATGGTACCAGTTGACCACATCGACCAGGTCGCCGACCTCATGGGCCGCCTCCTCGTAATCGGTGTCGTCGTAGCGCGAGCCCGCCTGCGCCAGCCATTCCGCCGCCAGCCCCTTCAGGTCGGCGTCGGCATCCTTCAGCCATTGGCCCGCGCGCATCATGTAGTCACGGGACAGATGTGTCAGGGGGTGGGCTTTGACCGCCCGATCCCTCGCATCCATTGCCGCGTCGATCCGGCTGTCGGTCTCTTCGCCGCCACTTTCGTCGGCCCAAACGCTGTCGCCCCAGACGTCAGCGTCGTCCGCCTCGCATCCGGCGGTGTCCGCCATACTGCCGAAGATCGTCGCGTCGCGCAGGCGTTCGGCGAGATCGTTCCAGAACGACGCGTTCGCCGCGTCACGATCCTCATCGCGCGCCGCCGCCTTCAGCCGTCGGGCGGCGGAGCCTCCATCGTAATTGCGGCAGCGGCGGGTGAAGGCGCAGCGTTCACACCAGTAGTCGCAGTAGTTGTAGATGCCGGTAATGAATCGTCCCATGGCGCAGCCTCCGTTGGCGGGAGATGGAATGCCTTTGGAAAGAGGCGGATTGGATCGCCAACACCCCGCTCGACAGCTTGAATCGTAACGCGTTCGGCCGCGCCAGTGCAACAGGGAAAGCGGAGGACGCCAGGGAGGGAAGATGCAGGGACAGCAAAAATGCGGGCAAAATGCGGGGACAGAGAAACTGTGTCAGAAACTGTGTCAGCGCGCAACACGCTGGACGCGAAAAGGTTGAGTGTGCGGATGGCTGAAAATCCCAAGGGAAAATCCCAAGGGACGGACCTGCCGTTCCATTTCCTGCAGGACGGCCTTCAAGTACTTCTCGATGCATTGCTGCGCATGATAGCAGACTGCCCCCGGCGAAGGCCGTTTGCGCACGCGGCTTTCGCGCTCGGCTACGGCGGCATCCTCTTCCGCCTTGTTAACCCATTCAAGCGTGATGTTGCGTACGCACATAGAGCAACTTTCCTGTCTTGAACATGCCGGTCAGCGCCATGTCGTTCGCATCCATACGACGTTTCAACTCAACGGGTCTGCGGACCAGGATATCCAGAGGGAAGGGGCGGGACAGTGCCCGATCAATCTCGATTTCCTGATCAATATCACGCTTTTTATCGTGATCCATGACGACGAGAAGGTCAACATCGCTGTCGGCAGCCGACGTTCCTGTGGCCTGGGAACCGAATAAGAGCACGGTCTGCGGGTTGAAACGCGCAACGAGTCGTTTAACGTAATCGTCAATGGCATCCAGTGTAATCGGCATCATGACTCTTCTCCAGATGCGTGTATGTTACCACTTTCAGTACCTGTCTGCAAGGTTGGCGCACTCCAAAAAACGCGGATGCTGCAAGACCCCAAGGGACGGACCTTCCGGTCCTCCTGATGGGCGAAACGGCGGAAAGATAAACTGGAACGCGCCTGAAAAATGCGGATCGGCTACCGGAGAACTGCTGGCGACTATCGGCACGTGGGCGCTGATGCTGGTTCAGGGCGGCGATTGAAGGGGACAACGGGCTTGCGCTGCAAGAGGTTAGAAACAGATTCCCTGTGCCCGAGGATTCCCGGCTTGCGCTGCAAGAGTTTAGACAAGGATTCCCTGTCCCCGAGAGCCCCCGATAGGGCTGGTTGTCACCACGTCGAGCATAAGATGATTCATCCAAACAATGCGCAACCTTGCCGTTTAAACTCGACGATCTTCTCTTTCAGCGCCTCTTCAGTTGTCTCGAAATACGGGGCCATACACGCCAAGCACATCATTCGCTCAATCTGCCGGTGAATGAGCTTTCTGTTAAGTCCAATTTCGTCCTTTGAGAGCTTCTCTTTGTCGCAAAAAGCGCACCCGGCCTGTTTTTCACCGCTCATTGTCCTACCCCGCGTAACGTGTATGCAGCCATGTTCTTCCCGCCGTATTCCTTCGGGTCGATCACCTGCAGTTGCTGGCGAATCACAGAGCGCATCCGCACAGCCGGACGCAGGCAGTAACGCATGAAGTCAGCGGGCTCAATATCGTCGGTTTTTACCGCATGTGGAAAGATCAGCTTGAGATATGCGGAGCAGAGCCGAAGCACCGCCTCGGTGTCACGGGTATCAGCTCCTGCTGGATATTCAACCAAGGATTCAGCAATATGACGATAAAGAAGCGTTTCTCCTGGCTGCCGCAGCAAATGCATGATTTCTGAGAAATACTCCGTGTTGAGTGCCCAGCCATTTACCTTCAAATCCTCGCTCATGCGCGGAATGTCGCGGCCGCGGATGAAACCGTGGAAGCGATCTAGGAGTGCGGATTCGTGGAAGACTTCAGGCAATGTTCGAAACATGTCCTTGGTTTCGTCCATGTCTTCCTGCTGGATGTTCCCCAGCAGAATGATGCCGGCGCCGCCGACATTGCGGTTGCGCCCGACGGTGATTTCTCCGCTTTCCATGTAGGCCTTCAGCCCGCCCTGCATTTCGCTCGGGTCGCTAAAGTTGATCGATTGGATTTCATCGAGCGCGACAAAGTCGTTGGACGCAATCAACCCTGGCGCCTTGCCGTTGATGTCGCCAAACAGCTTGGCGCGCGTCATGGTGCCGCCGCTGACAAGCCATCCGTACTTTCCGACACGCCCGAAGAGATAGGATTTGCCTGTGCCCTTGGGCGCGAGTTCCACGAGATTGACGCGGGGCTCGATGAACGGAAGCAGCCGGGTGAGCATGGTGTGTTTCCGCGTCCAGTCATTCCCATACCCTTCGGGGTTGTAGTCGATCGCGCCTAGCAGGACGTCAAGCCATTCCTCGGGCGTAAATGTCTTTCGCGCTTCGCGATAGACGTCTAAGTTGACCGTGTAGGGGCAGAAGGTCTTGTACTCGAGAAGCGTGAAGCACCCACGCCCGCTTTCGTTATCGGGGGTGCGGTATCCAAGCTGCACGAGTCCCCAGCCGCCAGCTGTTTTTACGAGATCGGTCTTGATCCGGTCCCACACATAATCTTCGATGAGCGTTTCCGATTGCCCCAATCCCAAATCCGGAATGGCAAAGGAAAACTCGTTACGCCGCGTATCGAACGCAACCTCGATTCGAGCAAGGAAACGTCGGGTTTGGCCTTCACTTCGAGCTGATTCCTTGAGTTCCAGTAGATTCTCGCGCCGCGGTATTATTTCGTAGATGTACCGGCGCAACGCCTCCGCGTCGTGAATGCGACCGTCGGACTCCGCCTTGCGCTTAACAATCCAGTCGCGCAAGAAAGCGGGTATAGAGGCGGCTTTGAACATCGCCACAATGTTCTGATCTTTGAAAACAGTCGTATTGGGAAATGCCTCGCGCAATTTCGTACTGTCAGTCATTGTTCCTCCTACAAGTCGAAATCATCATTCTCGGTAAATTCCACCGGTCGGCCCGCCGGCAGATGTGCTGCGATCATATGCTGGCGGGCAAAAACGACGATGGGCACGAGCCGTTCCTCAGGAGAACCTCCGCCATGCCGTTCGAAGCCGCCACCTCCACCCTTGGGCAGACGATCATATCCACGCACGACCCAGTAGTTCCCATCTAGGGTCTCTTCAAGATCAGGTGGGCAGATCTTGCGTCCCTTTCCGCAATAGCGCCAGTCCAAGATGTCGGCACCATCCGGAGCTT
>Ga0172375_10009566_pt1 | contig 12751 bp, 12 predicted proteins | sample LakKiv1m_FD_114537 | JGI IMG/M metagenome (GOLD analysis project Ga0172375, IMG submission 114537) | Freshwater microbial communities from Kabuno Bay, South-Kivu, Congo - kab_092012_11.1m | ecosystem: Environmental > Aquatic > Freshwater > Lake | place: Democratic Republic of the Congo... | reverse complement strand
TGGGTGGCCGCCTTGAATGGCAAGGTCTCCCTCGCCACCCTGGCGGCGGCGATCCATCCCTACCCCACGGTGGGCGAGATCAGCAAACGGGTGGCCGGCCGGCCGCTGGCGGCAAAACTCTTTTCCCCGCGAGTCAAGCAGGCGCTCGCCCTGCTCTTCCGCTACCAAGGGCGCGCCTGTAGGACGCACGAATTAAAAATTGGGAATGCAGAATGAAAAATAGCACCGGAAGCAGCGCCTATTCCCCTTACCCGGTTGCCTGAACAATTTGCCACTCTTCATTCTTCATTATCCCTTCTTCATTATGCTGGGCCATGCCGGTTTTCCAACTCACTGACGCCCTCCTCTTCCCGCCGCCGGAGCTTGCCCGCGAGGACGGCCTGCTCGCCGTGGGCGGCGATCTCTCCGTTCCCCGCTTGCTACTGGCTTATCAACACGGCATCTTCCCCTGGTATTCACCGGGCGAGCCAATCCTATGGTGGGCACCAGACCCGCGCTGCGTCCTTTTCCCTGCGGAGCTCCATCTCTCCCGCCGCACCGGACGGCTGCGGCGGCAGGGACGATTCACCGTCACCTTTGACACCGCTTTTACGCAAGTCATGGGGGCTTGCGCTGGGTTACGCGCCGATGATGCGGGTAATGGAACCTGGATCGACGAGGCGATGCAGGCGGCCTATGGCGAATTACATCGGCTGGGCCACGCCCATTCAGTGGAGTGCTGGCAGCAAGGGGAGTTGGTGGGCGGACTCTACGGGGTAGCGCTTGGTGGGGTTTTCTTTGGCGAATCGATGTTCAGCCGGGTGGCCAATGCCTCGAAGATCGCGATGGCATCCCTGGTGGAACGCTTGCTTGCGTGGAATTTCGACCTGATCGACTGCCAGGTGGCAAGTGACCACCTCATACGACTCGGCGCCCGCACCATACCGGGCGCCGAATTCCAGCAGCGACTGGCTGCCGCCCTCGGCACGGAAGAACGCCGGGGCGGTTGGCAACAAGATTAAACCAGCTTCGCGCTCCAGCCTGCCGACTGGCGGGTGGCGCCGTCGCGACCGATCTGGAAGCTGGCGCAACCGGGCCGACGGTTGATCAGAGCGAGCCCCTGGGCCGGCTCCATGACGCAAAGCGCGGTGGCCATGGCATCCGCCTCCATCACCGTCGGGGCGGTGACGGTGACGCTGGTCAGGGCCACCGGCGAGTGGCCGGTGTGGCTGTTGACAATGTGGTGGAACATCTTCTCGCGGTCGTAGTAGAGCTCGTAGTCGCCGGAGGTGGAGATGGCACCGCTGGTCAGCCGCACCACCTGGGGGTAGGATTTCCCCTTGGCCGGGTCCTGGATGGCCACGGTCCAAGGCTTGCCCTTGGCGGCCGTGCCGCTCACCCTGATATCGCCACTGCAATTGATGAGGTGGTTCGTGACACCATGGCGGTGCAAGACCTCCGAGGCACGGTCCACGATATAGCCCGGCGCGATGCCGTCCAGGGTAATGCCCATGCCCTGACGGGCCAAGGTGATATTACCCCCCTGGTAGCGAAGATGCTCGCTGCCCACCTGCGGCAGCAGGGCCTTGATCTCGGCCTCGCTGAGGGTGGCGCCCTTGGCAAAGCGTTCCTGATACAGATCGAGGATCGGCTTCACGGTGATGTCGAAGGCGCCATTGGTCTCGCGGTTGATCGCCAGCGACCGGCTCACCACCTCCAGCACCTCAATCGGGGCGGCAGAGAGGGTTCCAGTGCGGTTCAGGTGGGCCACCGGCGTGCTACTGTCGTGGCGGCTGAGCAGCTTCGTGAGGCGGTTGATCTCTTCCCATGCCAACCCGATGGCCTGCTCCGCCTGATCGCGGGAGGGATGGATGGCCGTGATGGAGAGGAATGATCCCATGACCAGACGGGTATCCGACACCTTGTGTTCGTTCTTGCCAAAGAGCACCGCCTCGGCCTTGGCGGCCGGCAACAGGGCGGCTCCCGCCGCGCCGATGCCCAACAGACCGGAAAGTTTCAGAAAGGAGCGCCGTTGCGTGTCGCACTTTGTCGTTGTCTTCATGGTTCCCTCGTTGTCAGCAGTCAGCTATCAGTATTCAGTCGTCAATTTTGGGCTGAGAGCTGACTGCCGACAGCTCTCGCTTTGCTTATGACGCCAGCTTGAGGCCCGCATCGTGGCGGGCGATGGCCTTGCGCCCCTCGTAGCGCCGCATGATCTTGCGCGGGCACTTCTCCACGCAGACCTCTTCGCAGCTGGGGCCATAGGCGATGCACTTCGGGTGATCGATTTTTATCAGGCCGTCGGTGTAGCTGATCGCCTCGGCCGGGCACTTCTTCACGCACATCTGGCAGGAGATGCAGCCGACCTCGCAGACCTCGCGCACCTTCTTGCCCAAATCCTTGGAACTGCACGGCACATGGACCCTGGCCTTCAAGGTCATCAACTCAATGACCCTCTTGGGGCAGGTCTTCACGCAGGTGCCGCAGCTCACGCATTTGTCCGGATCGATGACCGGGAAACCCTCGACCATGGTGATGGCGTCAAAGGGGCAGACCGCCGCGCACTCGCCTAGGCCGATGCAGGCGTACTGACAGGCCGACGGCCCGCCGAAGCCGAGATTCGCCGCAGTGCAGGAGGCAAAGCCGATGTACTCGTGCTTGTGGCTCACCCGCCCTTCCACCCGCGAACAGCGGACCACGGCGATCATATCCTCCACCGCCGTCATCTTCTTGCCGGTAATCTCGGCCACCTTGGCCGCCACCGCCTCCTTGCCGGGGAAGCAGAGGTTGGGTGGCACCTCCGGGTCGTTGACCACGGCGATAGCATAGCCCTCGCAACCGGGGTAGCCGCAGCCGCCACACTGGGCGCCGGCCAGACAGTGGAGTACCGCCTCGATCTTCGGGTTGGCCTCTACCGCAAACCTATGGGCCGCCAGGGCTAGGCCGACGCCGAAGAAGAGGCCGATGCAGGCGAGCAGGGCGATGCCGCCCAAGGCCAGTTTGACTAATTGTGGATCCATATCGTACCTACCTTACGCCGGGTCCCGCGACCGGCTAGAAAAGGGAGAGTCCGGAAAAGCCCAGAAACGCCAAGGCAAACTGCCCGGCCACGATAAAGGCAATCGGCACCCCCTTGAAGGCGCGCGGCACATTGGCCAACTCCATGCGCTCCCGCACCGAACTCATCAAATAGAGGGCCAGCAGGAAGCCACCCCCCGCGCCAAGCGCCAGCATGACGGTCTCGAAAAAATTGTATTCGTTGTCAGCCAGGATGAGCGGTACCGCCAGGATGACGCAGTTGGCAATGACCAGCACCAGGTAAACGCCGAAGGCATTGAAAAGCGCCGGGTTCACCTTGCGCAGCACCGTGTCCACCGCCTGCACGGTCAGTGAGACCAGGCCGATGAAGATGACGATCTGCAAGAAGTTGAGGCCAAAGGGCTTCAGGATGAACTGGTAGAAGAACCAGCTCATGATGGCGCTCGCCACCATGACGATGGTGAAGGTGATGCCCATGCCCTTGGCGGTGTCCTTACGCTTCGAGGTGCCGAAGAAGACGCAAAGGCCAAGGTACTTGGTAAAGACGAAGTTGTTGATCAAGAGGGCGCTGATGAGAATCCCCAGCAGATAACCGAAGTATGATTTCGATACCCGGAAGCTCTCCGCCGCGCCAGCGCCGGCCATGGAAACCACATGGGTCTTGACGGTGTTGAGCGGCGCGGGAAATTTCAGGGTAGCGGTACGGCCATCTTCGGAAAGAACAACCTCGCTGACCGCCAGTCGGATATCCGGGTCCGCCTCTTCGTGCACGCTGTAGTTGGCCGCCTCACCGGCCACGGCCGGGGCCAGTGGTTCGGAAAAGGTGACGACAATCTCGTTATTCGCGCCAAAGCGCTGGCCGCTGACGAGGTTCCCGGCCCAGGCCAGGGCGGGCACCAGCAGGCAGAGGAGCGCGGCAAGGAAAACGCGTCTGGTCATGAGGGTAGTCTTCATGGTTACGCCCGCTTCGCGCGCCGGTAGCGCGCCTCGATGTAATTGAAAAAACCCATCATCAGCCCCACGCAGAAGAACCCGGCAAAGGGCAGGATGAAGAAAAGCAGCGGCTTGAAGCCGAGGACATCATAGCCAAGCACGGTGCCCAACCCCAAGAGTTCGCGGACAAAACCCAACGCCATCATGCCGAACATGAAGCCCAGCCCCATGCCGATGCCGTCCCAGAAGGAGGCGGTAACGCTCTCCTTGCAGGCGAACATCTCCAGCCGCATGGTGATGATGGCAAAGGCCACGATGAGCTTGATGAAGATCCCCATCTTGGCGTAGGCCTCGGGCAGGTAGGCGGCGAGCACCATGTCGATGACCGTCACCCAGGTAGCGATGGTCAGCGTGTAGGTGGGTATGCGGATGCGCGGGTGGATCTTGTCCTTGAAGATGGCGATGGTGCAGCTCGAAAAGACCTGGACAAAGAGCACGGCAATGCCGAGCATGAAGCCGTTCATCACCGTGGTGCTGATGCCCACCGCCGGGCACATGGAGAGCACCAGCCGAAAGATGGGGTTCTCGTTCAGGATGCCGTTTACGACGAGCTGCAGGTTGGTTTTATCGGTTGCCACGCTGTTCCTCCGTGGAAATGGCGATGCGTTCTTCCGGTTAAAAGGCCACGGCAATGTGCTGTGCCGCCAGCACCTTGTCGAGGATCGCCAGGCGGTAGGCAAACTTGTTGGCAATGCCCTTGACGCCGTTGGTCACCGCCCGGCTAGAAATGGTGGCGCCGGTCAGGGCGTAGATGTCCTTGTCCTGGTACTGGGCTTGGACCTTGGCGACCTCTTCCGGGCCGATTGCCTCGTTGTTTTTGCCCAGCGTGAGCACCCGACGGTATTCCTCTGGCAACGGGGTCTTGACCACGCCAAGCTTCTTCAGCGCCTCGAACGTCTTGCCTTTAAACTGGTTCTTGAAATAGCCCTGCACGATCTCGCCGCCCAAGCCCGGGTCCTCCTCGTGTTCCATGATCTCCAGACCGAGGATGGAAAAGGTGGGGTCGAGGGCAAGGATCACCTTAACGAAGGTTTTGAAGCCTGGGAACACGCCGGGCAGCAGGTAGGCAGAACGCCTGCCGTTCTCGGTGACGATAATGGTCTGGTCGGCGTAGCGCAGCGACTTGCCAGCCCCCACGGCGGCGGTGATGGCCGCATCACGGGTACCCGCCTCACCGGCCTGCTCGGCAGCGAGCTTGACGGGCTGCTGGCCGACAAAGGCGCCATCCAGGCCGATTTCGACAAAAGAGAAGCCCTCCCCTTTGAGCGGCACCAGATAGCCGATGGTGGAGTTCTCGCCGCTGGTGACGATGTAACGATGCACGGCATGGAGCGCCAGTGATTCCGGCGCCGACGTGGCGGCGGAATAACCTAACAACCCGAGCATCACCTTGTGCTCCCGCTCTTCGGCATTGTGGAGCTTGGCTTTGTTGGTGAGGACAAAGGCGGTGCCCATCACCAGCCCGGCCAGCAGGCAGGAGATGGTGAGGCGGAAGATAATGGTGGCGATGTCTTTCATTGCGCACCCCCTTGCGGCGGGGCGAAACGCACCGGCTTGAACCAGTTGTCCAGCACCGGGCTCACCGGGTTCATAAGGAGGATGGCGTAGCAGATGCCCTCGGGGTAGCCGCCCTTAAGGCGGATCAGTACGGTGAGCGCCCCGATGCCGCAGCCATAAATGAGTTGCGAGGTATTGTTGGTGGGGCAGGTGACATAATCGTTGGCCATGAAGAAGGCGCCGAGCAAGGCGCCGCCCGAGAGCACCGCCAGCAGCGGGTCACCGTGGAAAAGCCCCTGGCCGCCGAATAGCCAGGTCAAGAGCGCGATGGTGCCCAGCACCGAAACCGGGATATGCCAGGTGATGTAGCCACGATAGAGTAGGAAAATGCCACCCAGCACGATCAGGAAGCCCGAGGTCTCGCCGATTGAGCCCGGCCGCCAGCCGAGGAAAAAATTGGTATAGACGTTGGGCAAGGCGCCGAACTGTTCGGTAAAGGCGGCCAGACCCTGATTCTTCATTACCGCCAGCGGGGTGGCGGTGGAGACCGCATCGACCGTGGTGCCGAGGTAGGAGAAAATGGCCAGATGATCGAGCGGCGGCAGCCAGGCCGAGGTCATGGCCACCGGGAAGGTGGCGACCAGGAAGGCGCGGGCCAAGAGCGCCGGGTTGAAGATGTTGTAGCCGATGCCGCCCAGGAGATGCTTGCCGATGTAGATGGCCATCACCGCGCCGAGCACCGGCAACAGGTAATGGACCCCGGGCGGGATGACAAAGGCCAGCAGGATACCGGTGATTGCGGCACTGCCGTCACTGACCGTCACCTTGCGGCCCATGGCCTTCTGGGTAAGGGCTTCCACCGCCATGCAGCTCGCGACGCTGACTGCGGTAATGATCAGGGTGCGGAGGCCGAAGAGGAGGACCGAAAAGAGCAGCGATGGCACCAGACAGGCCACCACGGTCCACATAATTTTGGGTACCGACTCGCTGCTCCGCACGTGCGGCGACACCGAGACCTTCCACCGGCCGCTGCGGGCAACACTGGTCTGGGTTTCTGGCTCTGGCGGTTTGATGGCGATTCTCCTTTACTGATATCTTCCACGACGCAACGCCAAGACGCCACGTCGCCAAAAAGAACTTCTGTTTTTCTACCTACTCACGGCATCATGGAGGCCGCGACGGGCGTGGCCGGGAACAGCGTTTCGATCAACCACGGCACCTTGCGCCTCTGCGCCTTTGCGTTGCACCGGTTAGCGTTTGGCCTTCATCTTGGCCAGCCGGATGAACTGGACCAGCGGCCGCTTGGCCGGGCAGACAAAGGCGCAGCAGCCACATTCAAAACATTCGAACACCCCGAAACGACCGGTATCCTCCGGCCGCCCAGCCTCGACGTGGATGGCGATCTCCTTGGGCTCCAGCCCCATGGGGCAGGCCTTGAGGCACCAGCCGCAGCGGATGCACTGGGAATGCGGGGTGGCGTCGATCTCGTCCTCACCCAGGAAGAGCACCGACGAGGTGGTTTTGGTCACCGGGATGTCGAGGGTGGAGATGGCAAAACCCATCATCGGCCCGCCCATGACGATCTTGGCCAGTTCCGGAGTAGTGCCGCCCAGGTAGGCAACAATGTCGCTGACCGGGGTGCCGACCTTGACCAAGAGGTTGGCCGGCCGCGCAATCCCCTTGCCGGAGAGGGTCATCACCTTCTCATACAACGGCTTGCCGAGCGCCACCGCATCGCGGATCGCCCGGGCGGTGCTGACATTGTGCACCACCACGCCAACGGCCGATGGCAGGGCAAAGCCCGGCACCTTGCGGCCGGTGATCGACTGGATGAGCTGCTTTTCCGAACCCTGCGGATACTTCACCTTGAGGGGGCGGACGGCAATCTGCGCCTCGGGCGTCGAGGCGGCGGCCGCAGCCTGGCTCATGGCGGCAATGGCGTCCGGCTTGTTGTTCTCGATGCCGATGTGGCAGGCAGAAATGCCGAGGATTTTGAGGATGATCTTGGCGCCCTCGACGATCTCGGCGCTTTTCTCCAGCATCTGCCGGTGGTCGGCGGTGATGTACGGCTCGCATTCGGCGCCGTTCAAAATCAGGGTGTCGATGGGATTGTTCGGCGGCGGGGAGAGCTTCACGTGGGAAGGGAAACCCGCGCCGCCAATGCCGATGATGCCGGCATCCTGCACCTTCTTGAGCAACTCCTCGCGGGTGAAACCCTGCCAGTCAACCGCCGTGTACTGAACCGGCGCGGCCTCACGGTTGGTCTTGATGGTGATGGAGGGGGCGCTCACCCGCATGGGATGGGCGGACATGCCGATGGCGGTGACCGTGCCGGCAACCGGCGCGTGGAGCGGGACGCCGAGTCCCTTGGTCACCGTGCCGATCACCTGCCCTTCCCGCACCTCATCCTTCACCGCCACCGTGGGCGTGCAGGGGGCGCCGATGTGCTGGCCGAGGATCAGCTCCACCTCGTCCGGCACCGGCATGATCTCGATGGGCAGAGCGGCGGTCAGCTCCTTGGCTTCGGGGGGGTGGACGCCACCCTTGGGGAATGTCAGTAGAGGTGCCATATGGTCCGGTACGTGCGGGGTTGCCCCGGAACCCGCCAATCCTTGGTTTCGGGTGCCGCTATTCATGAACAAAATCGACTCGCGCCAACGCCCCCTGGGGCGCCGCTTGAAAAAGTTTTCCACTACCCCGTTTACCCCCCTTTGTCAAGGGCAAATCAGGAAGCGGGAATGAGACTTGTCGAGATTGATCATGCGCGTTGCCTTTTTTTCATTCAGGGTTGCGCGGCGACCGCTCTGCCGCCGGAATGAACGGCAGGTCAATCATCATCGCGGTAAACTGGCCAAGTTTGCTTTCCACATGGAGACGGCCATGCATATCGCGGACCAGGCCGTGGCTGATCGAGAGTCCGAGACCGGTCCCGTCGCCCGGCTTCTTCGAGGGAAAAAAGGGGTCGAAGATATTGCTCATGATTTCCGGCGGAATGCCGGTGCCATAGTCCTTGACCGTGGACCGTAGAAACGACGTGCCGTCGATGGTCACCTGAGTAGCCATGAGGTAGGCTGAAAAAAATGGACACCAAAGTATGGTTGAAAACAATCAGCTACGAGGTGTTCCATGGAGAGGATTCCCAACGGGAGATACACGAGGGAGTTCCGGGAAGAGGCGGGGAAGCTGGTAACTGAGGGCGGCCTGGCGGTTGATGCCGCGGGGCTCATCGGTTGTCACTGCCCAAGTCAACGCTCGCCAACTGGGTCCGGGCCATGAAGTCGGGGAAGCGAGCCAGGATAGGGCGGCAGCAAAAACCGTTGAGCGAAGCGGAGTCAGAGCGCGATACGCGATGGATGACCAAGGGTTTGGTGCTCCAGTCATTTTCCCGGGCGGCGGCTTCGCGGCGGCCGGAAAAGGGGTTGATCCATCATTTCGACCGTGGCAGTCAATACTGCTCACGCCGCTACACCAAGGCTCTGGAGTTGTTTGGCATGCTGGCGTCCATGAGCAGGAAGGGCAACTGCTATGACAATGCCCCGATGAAGAGCTTCTGGGATACGCTCAAGAACGAGATGGTACATCACAGACGGCACGCGAGCAGGGCGGAGGCCATGCGGGAGATCAGGGAGTACATCGAGATATTCTACAACCGGCAACGGTGCCAGAAGCGGCTTGGCAATCTTTCTCCGGCAGCTTTTGAAAAACGGTATTACGAACAGCAGCGAGCAGCATGAGGCATTTGGTGTCCACTATTCCCGACAGACCTCAGTTTATTTGCTCGCGACACACCATGGTTTGTCCCTTGACAGCACAAGGGGGCAGGTGTATTTTGCAACGCTGCTGTTTCGTCAGAATATGACTAAACTCGGTGTTTTTCCGACATGATTCACCGCTCCGGAAGTTACAGCGAGCACCTCGCACCGTTCGGCGCGACCGAACGCACGGGCGTTGACTCTCCCCTGCACCTGTTCCGAAGCCAACATACCTTATCTAGAAGGAGCAACACATGTGCCGGTTAGCGTTGAAAACCGCAAGTGAGCCTTTCTCCCCCTTCACGGTCCTCACGGCCATGGAGGCGATGCAGGAAGGGTACGACGGCAGCGGCTTGGGCCTCTTGCTGCGGGGCCTTGAGTTCGCGGATTACAAGTACGATGCCAAGGATCCGATCCTTTCCGGCATCGCCCACAGCGAGGCAGCGCTGGCCCGACTCGACCATATAATGGATAAGACTGGCTTCACCCTCAAGTACGACCATGAGTTCGACGTCAAGAAGGAGATGGTCGAAGCCACGGACCGCTTCAAATACATCCTGCGCGTTTACAAGATGCCGGCGGCATGGAAAGGGCTCGCCACCGGAGAGATCGAGCAGAAGCTGATGCTGACCCGCCTCAGCCTCCGCAAGGACGGCGAGGCCCACGGCGACGACCTCACCGCTTTCTCCCTCTGGCCGGACGTGGCCACGATCAAGGAAGTGGGTTGGCCGCTCGGCGTCGGCGAGGCGCTGGGGCTCGATAGCGGCCGCATCAAGGCCCGGGTCTGCATGGCCCAAGGCCGCCAGAACACTAACTACGGCATCAACCTCTACGCCTGCCACCCCTTCTTCATCCAAGGCGTGGCCACCATGACCAACGGCGAGAACACCGCCTTCGTACCGATCAAGGACTGGCTCTCCGGCCGCGGCTTCCCCGGCTACATCGGCTACCAATCCGACTCCGAGGTCTTTACCCACATCCTCCACTACGTCACCAAACAGCTCAAGCTGCCGCTCGAAACCTACAAACACGTCATCACCCCGCTCAAGAACGAGGAGTTGGCCAATCACCCGCAGGGCGCGTTCCTCCGTGGCCTGCGCGACGCCTGCCGCCGCCTCATCATCGATGGCCCCAACGCGGTGATCGGCACCCTGCCCGATGAGACCTGCCTACTGGTGATGGACGCCAAGAAGATGCGTCCGGCCACCGTGGGCGGCAAGCCAGGCGAGTGGGCCATCGCCTCGGAGATGTGCGGCGTCGACGCCATGATCCCGGACCGCGACCGCTCCCTCGATTTCCAGCCCATGCGTGAACATACGGTCATTATTCCGCCAGCCAGACAGGAGTTACAGATATGGTCACAGTTCAATCAATTGCCAGTACCCCAAGCAGCTTAACGCCCAACGATCTACCCTGGATCGTCGAGCACAACGAAGAGCGCTGCACCCTGTGCGGCCGCTGCGCCGCAGTCTGCCCGGTGGGCACCCTGAGACTCGCCTACATGCGCAAACGCATGCCCAAGCTGGTCCTCGCCTCCAGCGAGCGGGGCAGCTCATACAAGACCTTTGTCGGCATCCGCCAGTCCACCGAGATCGGCAAGCGCTGCATCGGCTGCGGCACCTGCACCATGGTTTGCCCCAACGAGGCGATCCACCCGGTGCACAACGACCAACGCGACCGCTTCCGCTTCCTCGACACCCAAAAGGGCGAGCCCAACAAACGTGGCGGCCGCCGCAACGCCCCAGGGCCGAACCTCCTCGACCGCATCATCTTCGACCGCATCTCCATGCTCACCGACCCGGCGCTGGACGCTGGCCGCCACGAGTTTAGCTGCAATACCCTTTTGGGCCGCGTCTTGCCGCCCGAGGAATACGTGCGACGCCGGCTGGCTGGCGAATGGATTCCGCCGGTCCGCGAGATCTTCCCCTTTGTCATCGGGTCGATGTCCTTCGGCGCCCTCTCCCCGAACATGTGGCTGGGCCTCTTGCAAGGCGTGGCTTACTGCAACGAGGTCTTGGGCATCCCGGTGGTGATGGCTACCGGCGAGGGCGGCTGCCCGCCCTGGGTTCTGCGCAGCCCCTTCCTCAAATACATCCTCCTGCAAATCGCCTCGGGCTATTTCGGCTGGGACGAGATCATCCGCGCCATTCCCGAAATGCAGTGCGACCCGGCCGCCATCGAGATCAAGTACGGCCAAGGCGCCAAGCCCGGCGACGGCGGCTTGCTCATGTGGTTCAAGGTTTCGAAGATCATCGCCCGGTTGCGCGGCGTACCCGAGGGCGTTGACCTGCCCTCGCCGCCGGTGCATCAGACCCTATATTCCATTGAGGAGTCGGTGATGAAGATGATCCAGACCATGTCCATGGCCTGGAACTTCCGGGTACCGGTCTATCCAAAAATCTCCGGCTCCACCTCGGCCAAGGCGGTGCTCAACAATCTGGTGCGCAACCCCTATGCCGGCGCGCTGTTGGTCGACGGCATCGACGGCGGCACTGGTGCTGCCTACAACATCAGCATGGACGCCACTGGCCACCCCATCGCCAGTAACGTCCGCGAGTGCTACCTCGACCTCTGCGCCCAGGGCAAGCAGAACGAGATCCCGATCTTCGCTGCCGGTGGCGTCGGCAAAAACGGCAACGTCACCCAGAATGGCATGGCCCTCATCATGCTGGGCGCTTCCGGCGTCCACATGGGCAAATACATCATGCAGGCCGCGGCTGGTTGTCTCGGCACCGAGGCCAACCGCTGCAACGTCTGCAACATCGGCCTCTGCCCCAAGGGCATCACCAGCCAGAACCCCAAACTCTACCGCCGCCTTGATCCTGACCTGGTCGCGCAACGGGTGGTGGACACCTTCATGGCCATCCGCACCGAAGTCAAAAAAATCATGGCGCCATTGGGCCGCTCGCAGAGCCTGCCCATCGGCATGTCCGACGCCCTCGGCATCGACGACAAGGACGTGGCCGAACGCCTGAACATCCGTTACGTCTGTTAAGAAGGAGCACCCCGTGAGCAAGACAATTGTGGTCAATGGGCTCGACAAAGAGGGCCAGCGCATCAGTTCCAAGAACTTCGAGGAGCTAGTCCAGAAGGCCTTTACCAAGTCCCGCAAGTTGCGACTCCACACCTTCGGCCAGCACAACGTGGGCGGCCGCTTAAACGGCGCCGGCAAGCCGGTGGAGATCGAAATCGACGGCCCCTGCGGCCAGCGCCTGGGCTGCATGGGCCTGCCCGGCACCACCATCACCTGCAACGGCCCGGCCTCCGACGATGTCGGCTACCTCAACATCGGCGCCGAGATCACCGTCAAGGGCGACGCCACCAACGGCGTCTGCAACGCCACCGCCGAGGGCAAGGTCTATATCGGCGGCTCCATCGGCGCCCGTGGGCTGACCATGACCAAGTGGAACCCGGAACACAATCGGCCCGAGTTGTGGGTCTTGGGCTCGGTGGGTGACACCTTTGCCGAGTTCAACTGCGGCGGCATCGGC
>Ga0172375_10009564_pt1 | contig 12751 bp, 10 predicted proteins | sample LakKiv1m_FD_114537 | JGI IMG/M metagenome (GOLD analysis project Ga0172375, IMG submission 114537) | Freshwater microbial communities from Kabuno Bay, South-Kivu, Congo - kab_092012_11.1m | ecosystem: Environmental > Aquatic > Freshwater > Lake | place: Democratic Republic of the Congo... | reverse complement strand
TGAAACAGGTTATAGATATTCTGCAGAAAAAGGGACTGGCGCGCGAAAGCGAAGGTGCGCTTATGGTGTTCCTTGACGATGACAAATTGCCGCCGGCAATGGTGCGCAAGAGCGACGGCGGTTACAATTACGCAACTACAGACCTGGCGACCGTGATAAGCAGGGTCGAGGAATTCAAGCCTGACAAGATTGTGTATGTCACGGATGAACGGCAGCAACTCCATTTCAGGCAATTCTTCACCATTGCCCGCAAAATGGGCATTTCCACGGAACTCGTTCACGTATGGTTTGGCCTGATGCGGCTGCCAGAAGGCACCTTTTCCACGCGCGACGGCAATGTGATCAAGCTCGAAAAACTTTTGGATGAAGCCATTGAGCGGGCAACGGCATTGGTAAAGGAACAAAGCCATGACATGCCGGCTGAACGGCAGGCTGAAATAGCGCGCGCAATCGGTCTTGGCGCGGTGAAATACGCAGATATCAGCCAGAATCCGCAGAGCATGGTAACTTTCACATGGGAAAAAGCGCTGGCAATGAACGGCAACTCCGCTCCTTACCTGCAATACGCTTATGCACGCATATCGAGCGTGCGTGACAAGTACGCGGAAAAGTTCCCGGGTTCGGATCCCAACAGCCGCCCGATAGCGATTTCCGACCCTGTGGAACGCGATCTGGCCGTCAGGTTGATTCGTTTCCCACAAACAGTGATCCAGGCCGCGGAAACATACAAGCCAAGCGTTCTCTCCGACTACCTGTACGATCTGGCGCAAAATTACAGCACATATTACCAGAACGTGCCGTTCCTCAAGGCCGAGGAGGGCATACGCGAATCAAGGGTGCGCATCTGCGGCGCTGTAGCGGCAGTGCTTGGCAAGGGACTTGAACTGCTCGGGATAGATACACCTGAACGAATTTAAAATATGAACGGGCGAGACGACATTTCAACGCAAAAGACCGACGACTCGCATACCCAAAACGAACTGTTCCTGCTCCCCTGCCCTCGAAGCATCAATCTGTCCGATTTGCCCATGAACGGACCGGCACACGTCATATCCGTCATGCGGATTGAAGACAAAACAATTCCCCCTCAGGGTTATCGAGTACGCATGGAAGCAGAAGGGATTAGAATCGAGGCCGCAGACGATGCCGGCGAGTTCTACGCAAGAAAAACCATCGACCAGATATCCGCCCAGTGCAAGGACCGGCTGTTCCAGGGTACAATCGAAGACTGGCCGGATTTTCCTGTCCGCGGCGTAATGCTCGACATCAGCCGGGACAAGGTGCCCTCGATACAAACCCTTTTCCGGCTTGTTGACGAACTGTCCTCATGGAAAATCAACCGCCTTGAGCTTTATACCGAACACACGTTCGCATACCGCAATCACAAAATCGTCTGGCAGGATGCCGATCCGATGACAGGCGATGAAATCCGGGAACTGGACCAGTATTGCCGCGCACGCCATGTTGACCTGGTCCCGAACCAGAACTCATTCGGTCATTTCGAACGGTGGCTCAAGCACACTCGTTACCGCGATATGGCGGAATGCCCGGACGGTTTCACCTATCCCTGGAAGACATTCAGCACAGTCGGATCCACGCTTGATCCTGGAAATCCGCGCAGCATAGAGCTGATAGCCGGGCTGTATGAGGAATTACTGCCGAATTTCACCAGCCGGAATATCAATGTCGGCTGTGACGAAACATGGGAGCTTGGACAGGGCCGGAGCAAGGCGAACTGCGAGGCGCGTGGCAAGGGCCGCGTGTACCTGGAATTCCTATTAAAGATATACGAATTGACAAAAAAGCATGGACGGATAATGCACTTCTGGGGCGACATCATTCTTCACCACCCTGAACTTATTCCCGATCTTCCTCGTGATGTCACTGCGCTGGCGTGGGGTTATGAAGCCGATCACCCTTTCGCAGATCAAGCGGCCAAGTTTGCGGCCAGCGGCATTCCGTTCTTCGTATGCCCGGGCACATCTTCCTGGAACAGCATTTCAGGAAGGACAAACAACTGCCTGGCGAACATGCTGAATGCGGCGGAGAACGGGATCAAATACCATGCACACGGTTTCATGATCACGGATTGGGGCGACGGCGGGCACTGGCAGTATCTTCCTGTCAGCTATCCCGGACTCGCGGCAGGGGCCGGTTTGTCGTGGTGCGTCCAGTCGAACAGGTCGCTTTCGCTCGACCGGCGTGTTCTATGCGAGGCGATGAACCGGCTTGTTTACCGAGACAAGGCCGGAGTCATGGGAGGAATTGCATACGATCTCGGAAACACGTATTCCCAAGCCGGGTCCACGACAGCAAATGGCACATCTCTCTTCAAGGCCATGTCCCGGAATCTCGCTGATTGCGCAGTCGATAAGAAGCAATACAAACCATGGCTTCTGCTCGCCGCGCGCGATTACGCCAGGGCAACGGCATCCGCAGTGCGCAATTCGCGAATGACAAGGGACGATGCACACATTATACGCGCGGAGTTTTTGAATGCGGGGGCCATGCTTATCCACGCATGCAACAGGGCTCTTATGGCACTTGGCGAGCAAACCGCGCCCGATCGATCAGTCATGCTTGAAGACATACAGCGCATTATGAAAGAGCACGGACGGCTCTGGCTTGCCAGGAACAGACCCGGCGGACTCAAGGACAGCCTCGCACGGATGGAATCGCGCTCTGACGAGTATGAAGTATTCAACGAAAGGACAGTACAATTCAATGAGCAGAAAATCCCCAAGCCGAGAAGCAGACAACGCGGGAGCGCAAACAAAACCAACCGTTCTGTTCGCCTCAGCGCGCGTAAAAAGGATGGAAAGTGAACACACCCTTCCTGCGAAATTCCGCCGGCTTCTCGATTCTTTCCTCCCGAAAACAGGTCTGAAAAACAAACGCATTGCAATAAAAATGCATGTCGGCGGCAACCTCGGTTACACCACCATTCATCCGCTTTTTGTCATAGAACTGATCAACGCTCTAAAGAACCGGCATGCCCTGCCCTTTATCACCGATGGCGCCGACGCTGTTGCCGGGGCAAAAACCCGGGGATATACCGAGGAGGTGCTGGGGGCGCCGTTGGTTCATGCGGCGGGCATCAATGAACATTATTTCGTTGAAAAAAAAGTCGGTTTCAAGTCGCTTAATTCCGTCCTGCTCTGCGGAAACATCGTCAACGCGGATGGAATGATCGTTCTCAGTCACGGCAAGGGCCACGGCAACAGCGGCTTCGGCGGAGCGATCAAGAATATTGCAATGGGCTGCGTTACTACGCCAACCCGGCGCGAGATACACAAACTGAGCGCCCTGGGTTTCAGAATCGATCATGACCTCTGCAAGAAATGCATGATATGCACCCAAAACTGCCCGACAGGGGCCATTTATTATGATGAAGAATCGAAAACCATGCAGATTTTCGACCATCATTGCAGGTTCTGCATGCATTGCGTTGAATGCTGTCCACAAAAGGCAGTCCTGCTGGATATGGCCGGATTCAGGGATTTCCAGCACGGAATGGCGAGAACCGTGCAGGAGACATTGCGAGCTATGGCCGGGAAACCTATTCTGTATATCAACGTCATGCTGAGCATAACGCCGCTGTGCGACTGCTGGGGTTTTTCTTCGCCGGCTATCGTGCCGGACATCGGAATTATGGCCGCGAGCGACATTGTCGCAATCGAGCAGGCTTCACTGGATTCGATCAAGGCGGACAAATACATACCGGACTCACTGCCCGATCATTTCAAATTGAGCGGCAAAGGACATCTTCTTGAGCAAATACACGGCAAAGACCCGTACGTTCAGGTGGATGAGGCTGCAAAACTCGGGCTTGGATCGCGCGAGTACGCACTGCAGGAAACAGACTGATTCCCGAATCAGCGTCGCCCCACAGTTTCAAGCAGGTCGGCGATTGCAGCCGCCGGCGAACCGGCGGTGCGGGAAGCCGCCGCCGCGCTCATCGTCCGCAAACCCTCGTCGTTTTTCAGAGTTTTTTCAAGGTATTCGGCCAGGCGATCCGGCGTCAGCAAACTTTCCGCGATCACATCGGCCTGTTGACGCCGCACAAGTGCGTTAGCGTTTTCAAATTGATGATTTCGCACGGCAGCCGGGTACGGCACGAGAAGGGCCGGCAGGGCAGCAAGCGACAATTCAGCGCATGTGGCAGCACCGGACCTGCATACCGCAAAATCAACCTTGGAATAAACCGTGGCCATGTCGCGACGGAAAGCGTGCACTTCATGTGTAACCCCGGCTCCTGTGTAACGTTCTCGCACAGCCTTCTCGTCTTTCGCTCCTGTCAAGTGGATGACCCGCACTGACTTGTCCTTCCGATGCAGAATACATAAGGCCTCGGCTGCCATCCAGTTGAGGGAACTTGAGCCCTGGCTGCCGCCCATGATCAGGACAGTGCGAAGCTCTTTTGGGCCGTAGGCCCGCGGCTGCATGTGCCCGATATCCTTCCTCACGGGAAAACCTGTGACAATTGCTTTGCGAAGCAGAATTCTGGTGTCGTCAAAACTGACCGCTGTGGCAACCGCAAAACGGGAAAGAAATTCTATCGCACGTCCGGGCACGAAATTCGCCTCGTGAAGCATCAAAGGCACTCCTGCGAGACGGGCTCCCAGCGCCGGTCCGACAGAAGCATAGCCGCCCATTGCAAGCATGACATCCGGAGAATCGCGACGCAGTTCGAAACGGCTGCGTGTAATTGCGCGAACAAGGCGCCAGACCGCACGCGGCAAACGCATGCCTGCGCCGGAAATTCCCTCGGACCGGATTACAACGGTTCTACCTGTCCAGCCTTCGACCGTGGCGCCTTCTATGCTTTTCCCGCCAAGCCAGAGAACAACTTCATGCCCGCGCTCATTCAGTTGTTCCGCAACAGCCAGCCCCGGGAAAACATGCCCGCCGGTTCCTCCGCAAGATATGGCAATTTTCATTTCGACAATATATTCTTGATCTCGTCCTTGCCAGGCACCCGACCCGCGACCTTTACCTTGCCGTCTACCGCAAGCGCCGGAGTACTGCTCCGCACAATATCAAAATTGATGAATTCGCTGATATCGTTAATCTGTTCGACCTGATGCTTGATTCCAAGCTCGCCGGCCGCCGATGCTGCGTTGTCCGCAGCTTCCTTGCACTGTTTCCTGTCCAGTCCAAGAACCTGTATCTTCCTGGTAATTTCTTTCATTCCCCACCTTTATTACGCGTTATTATCTTCGGAATGATGCCTTATATCCCGGCCTTCAACCACGAAAATGATATTCTCGGCAATATTGGTGGCGTGATCGCCTATGCGTTCGATATTGCGTGCAATCAGAATAATCTCCATCGCATACTTTGCGCGGCCGGGATTCCCGGAAATGAACTCGATCATTTCCGTCGTTACTTCACGCTTTAGACCATCGACCTCATCGTCACGCTGAAGAACTTCACGCGCCTTGGCAACATCCCGGTTGATATATGCATGCAAACTGTCACGCAACATATCCCGCGCCAGCTCGGCCATGCGCGAAATGATCGCGAACGACTTGGCCGGCGGCTCGTTGATCAATTTCACAGCCTTGTCGCTTATATTCACGGCCTGATCAGCCAGGCGTTCGAGGTCCGTATTGGTCTTGGCGGAACCGAGGATGAAACGAAGGTCGCTCGCGGCAGGCTGGTGAAGAGCGATCAGCGTCAGGCATTTCTCGTCTATAGCCACCTGCAGCTCATTTACCTGGTCCTCCTTGGCGGCTATGTTCGGCAAAATACTTCCGTCCTTCTTCACCAAAATGGCGATGGCATCGCATATCATAGTTTCGGCCAGGGCGCTCATTTTCACCAGGGAATGCTTCAAATCGGCCAGCAATTCATCAAAATGCCTTTCCATTTTGCGCTCCTTTTCTTCTGAGGCAGGCTGGAGTTTACCCATACCTGCCGCTGATATAATCCTGTGTTCTCTTGTCGCCGGGGTTGGTGAACACGTTCGCCGTCCGGTCGTATTCGATCATTTCACCCAACAGCATATAGCCGCACAAATCCGAAACACGCGCAGCCTGCTGCATGTTGTGTGTGACTATGATAATGGCATATTCTTTCTTCAACTCCAGAAGCAATTCCTCTATTCGCGCGGTTGATATGGGATCCAGCGCAGAACATGGTTCGTCAAGCAGGATGATCTCAGGTTCAACAGCAAGCAGACGCGCAACGCAAAGACGCTGCTGCTGGTCCAGCGGAAGGTCCAACGCCGAACGATCCAGCTTGTCCTTCAGATTATCCCAAAGCCACGCATGCTTCAGGCACGATTCGACTTTTTCGTCAAGAATCTCCTTTTTACTTACGCCTTCCACCCTGAGACCGAATACCACGTTTTCGCGCACCGAAAGCGGGAAAGGATTCGGCCTCTGGAAAACCATGCCGACTTTCTTGCGTAAATCGCACACATCGGTTGTGTCATCAAGAATATTCCTGCCGGCGATTTCGATGACACCGGCAGTCCGAACGCCGGGAATGCGATCATTCATCCTGTTCAGCGCCCTCAACAATGTTGACTTGCCACATCCTGACGGACCGATTAGACCCGTGATCATGCGGGTGCGGAAATCGAGTGTCACACTCTTCAACGCATGGAAGTGGCCATAGAAGAGATCGAGGTTCCTGACGGATATTACAGGTTTATCGTTCGTTTCCATGTTATCCGAACCGCCCTGTCACATAGTCGCTGGTACGTTTGTCGCGAGGCATCGTAAACACCTCTGAGGTCACCCCGTACTCCACCATCTCGCCCATCAGGAAGAATGCGGTGTAATCCGCGATCCTCGCCGCCTGTTTGGTGTTGTTGGTCACAAGAACAATAGTGTACCGGCTCTTCAGTAACGTCAACGCTTCTTCGATTCTGGCGGTGGAAATGGGATCCAACCCCGAGCACGGCTCATCCAGCAACACCACTTCAGGCCGCATGGCAAGGGTTCTTGCAAGACACAAGCGCTGCTGTTGCCCGCCCGAAAGCCGGAGCCCGGACATAGCCAGCCTGTCCTTCACCTCATCCCAGAGAAACGCCGCTTTAAGGCTGTTTTCGACAAGCTCATCCATTTCCGTGCGGCAAATTCCTCCGACCAGCCCTGGCCCATAGGCCACATTGTCATATATGCTCATTGGAAGAGCCACAGGCAAGGCGAAGAGCATTCCTACAGCCCGGCGGAGCCGGATGACATCGTAACCGGGCCGATAGATATTCTCCCCGCTCAAAAGAACCGAGCCTTCAATCCTGCATTCGGCATTAAGGTCATTGAGTCTGTTAAGAGTCCGGAGAAATGAGGTCTTGCCCGCACCAGCGGGACCAATAATTCCGCATATCACATTCCTGGCGATAGCCATGTTCATGGAATCCAGCGCACAATCCTGCCCGTAGAACACGCTCAGGTTTCGCGCTTCAATTATCGCCCTGTCTTCAGCCATTTGCGCTTCCTATGACCTTTTCGCTATAAATCTGTTCATCAGCCAATATGCGACTATGTTTACAAACAACACGAGGAGCACAAGTACTGCAGCGGTGCCGAACGCATTCTTCATCGAAATACCCTCACGCGCCAAAATATAGAAATGAACCGACATCGTGCGGGTAGAATCGAACAGGGAAGTCGGTATCTGCATCGCCTGCCCTGCGGTGAATATTACCGCCGCAGTCTCGCCTATTGCCCGGCCGATACTCAACACCACACCCGTAACAATGCCGGGCAGAGCATTGGGCAGGACCACCTTCCACACCGTTTCCCATCTGGACGCGCCCAGCGAGAAACTAACCTCGCGATACGATACAGGCACCGCTTTTATCGCCTCCTCGGAAGTACGGATAATGGTGGGCAAAACCATTATTGCAAGCGTCAGCCCGCCGGAAAGCAGGGACCATCCCATTTGCAGCATGATTGTAAAAAACACAAATCCGAACAGTCCGAAAATAATGGATGGAATCCCCGCCAGGCAATCAATACCGAACCTGATTATGCGTGTCATGCGGTTTTCGCGGGTATATTCGGCCAGGTACACCGTGGTGCCCACGCCAAGGGGCAGCGCTATCGCAATGGCGAGCAATGGCAGGATAAATGTGCCGACCAGCGCGGGAAATATTCCACCCGCCCTGCCCATGTCTTCCTGGTCTGACAGCAGGAACTCGCCGGTGACAACCGGCAAACCTCTTTTCAAAACGTAAAAAATAATGAAGAACAGGACAACTAGCGTCAGCAAAGTCGCCCCGCCAAGAAGTGCAACCGCAACTTTCTGAGTATGACGCGGAGGAATTCTCATTTGCCTCTGATTTTCCTCCTAATGGCAACCCCGGCAATGGCGTTTAGAATCATGATAACCACGAAAAGAACAACTCCGGTGGCGAACAACGCCTGGCGGTGAACGCCTATTGCGGAATTCATTTCAAGTGCAATATTGGATGTCAGCGTACGCACGGAATCCAGCGGACTGCGGGGAAACTGCACGGAATTGCCCGCGACCATTATTACCGCCATTGTTTCCCCTATTGCCCGCCCCATGCCAAGAATAACGCCGGCAAGTATGCCGGAACGCGCGGCTTTCAGAGTGACCATGTGCACGCTCTGCCACTTGGTGGCGCCAAGCGCAAGGGCGCCGTCTCTATAGGAGTTGGGAACCGCCGCAAGCGCGTCGACTGATATGCTTATGACAGTCGGAAGTATCATTATTCCCAGGATCAATGAGGCCGCCAGGAGGGAAAGACCGGCGCCGCCGAAATTATGCTGGATAAACGGCGCCAGCACTGTCACACCGATAAAACCAAACACCACGGACGGAATTCCGGCCAGAAGTTCGATTGCAGGTTTAATTATTCGCATCACAGATACCGGCATGAATTCATTGAGAAATATCGCACCACAAATGCCCAGCGGAGCGCCAACCAGCAGAGCCCCTGCCGTAACCGCCAGCGAGGAAACAATCATTGCAAGAATCCCGAACTTGCCGTGCGACGGATCCCAGTGCGAAGAAAACAGGAAATCGCTCAAGCCGGTTTTCAGAATGAACGGCAATCCTTCCTTGAATACGAACAATGCGATCAACAGAAGGCTCGCCAGCGCGGAAAAAGCCGTGATTGCCAAAAGCCATTTGACGATTCGTTCAACCATGATTATTTTGCCGGAAGCAAACCCTTTTTGTGAATTATCTCCTGCGATTCATGAGAGAGCATGTAATCTATAAAGTCCTTAACTATTCCGGCAGGTTCGCCTTTTGTCAGTAGAAACACCGGCCGAGACAGCTTGTATTTCCCGCCGATTATATTTTCGGCCGTACATTCACACCCATCCAGGCTAAGAGACCTGACCTCCTGATTGATAAGACCATGCGAAAGGTAACTGATGGAGTATTTGTCGTTTATCACAGTCTCGCGTATTGACCCGTTCGAATCCTGCACCAGGGCAGACTTAACCAGCACAATTCCTCCGATGAGTTTTTCAAACGAAGATCGGGTTCCGGAACCGGCTTCCCGGGACACAACGGTAATGGAATGATCTTCCCATCCTAATTCACGCCAGTTCGTGAGCTTGCCGTTGAAGATGTCCCGCACCTGCGCCTCGGTAATATCCGTCACTGGATTTGCCACGTTTACCACCATAGCGATACCGTCCCTGGCGACTACGGTGGCCGTGAGTCCGACAGCCTCCTGTGGCAGTTTCACCAGGTCGGCCATGCCTATCTGTGCAATGCCGTACATGGCCGTCATGATCCCAAGGGAAGAGCCGCCACCCTGCACAGTAATGCGCACATCCGGCCGAATCTTCTTGTATTCCTTCGATAAAGCCACGGCAAAAGGTTCAAAAGCCGTCGAACCAGCCATGGTGATCGAGGCCTTGGGCCTGCCGCAACCGCTTGTGAACGCAATTAAAGCAGCAACAATGGCCTGAAGACCACGCTTTATAGCTGTCTCTATATATCCGGCCGTCATTTCCATTGCCATTGTTCGAAGCTCCAATCGAAAACACTCTATTCCTTGTGTATTGCTGTTCTTATGAGGGGTAAGAGGCAGGAAATATAATTACATTAACTATCGTAATTCTGTTGTCAAGCACCCAAGCGCTGTTTTGCTTGCCAAAACACGATCTATTCCGATTTCTCGATTATTCCTGACGCTTTTGCAGCCGGCGGTGCGACAAGATCAAGTGCATGTTCCCGCAATTCGCCAATCGTCCGATCCACACCGTAATCGCTATTGCCAATGAAGACCCCGGGGACTACAGCTATGGTATCGGCTCTGAGGCGTTCGGTTTCATGACATTCCAGTAATTCGATTGCTTTTTGGAGATGTTGTTTAGCCGATTTAATATCGCCAAGATCCTTGTAAACCACCGCGGCGGTGTTATGCGCGACCGGAGAATCGCCCCATGTTTCAAGAAGCCTGGGAAGCAGTTCCCCTGCCTTCGGGAGTGTTGCCCTTCCGGATGCCATGCACAACACAAGATTTTCGAGCACAACGGGATTTTGAGGATGCCGGGCAAGCGTATCCTTCAGGATTTCAATGGCTGTGCCGGTTCGGCCGGAGCGCCTTTCGTATTCCGCATTTATCAGCGATGTCCGCAATTCCACGTCATCGCGTCCGCTTGCTCGTAACCGCCGCATGTTGTCAAATATTCGCCTGGAACCTCCATGCCACAGGTATTCCTCCCCCGACTGCGAAAGCTTCCGCGCTGATTCAGGAAACCCGGCTATTAGCTGTGTTAATGTATCAGCAAGCATCTTGTCGTTTACGGAGCCGGACATTTTTTCTATTTTTGCAAGTATTGCCTGGAATGGCGACGGATCATTAGCGCATCCGGCGGCTTCCCTGGCGCTCGATGCGACCCGCTTCCAATCCCGCTCCGCAAGACCGCACTTCAACTCCAGCACATGCGCCGGCAGAAACCCGTGCGAGTTGGTTACTGCGCAGCAGGCCGCAATACCGGCGGCTTCGGCCTGTCCCCGCCGCAACAGGAAATCACCAGCCCGGACCATGTTTTCAACAGGGAAAATCGCTTCTTTGCATGCTTTTTGAATTTCCTCTATTGCCCAATCGCGTTTTCCGGGATCTTGACTATCCTTGTACACAATATCGGCCAGCCATATTTCCGGGTCGGTCGGACACATTTTACGAGCATCTTTTAATGCCCGGCCTTTGTATTTTACAGTTGCGACATGCAGGCGGCGGAGCGACTCGGATCCCGGGGCATATTTCAGCGCCTCCGCAACCAACGCGTCAGCCCTGCCACTCTCTCCCTGCTGCGAAAGAAGACACGCGAGTTCATACAACAGGAAAGCTTTCTCAGCCGGGTCGCGGCCGACAGAAATCCATTTAACAGGATCGGAGGTTTTTCCCCCTCCCGCTTCCCGATACCATGCGGCTTTAAGCCCGGCCAGGCCTGAAAAGAAAGGGCTGGCATACCTGTCGCCGGCCCTCAAGTTCATAAGCGTTTCCCTGTCCCGGTCCAACACTGACAGCGGATCGCCACAGAGGGAATTACAAGCCTCTTCGGCTGGCGGCAATGCGAATAACCGGGCACGCTGATTTTCGACCGTCGAAAGAAGTCCCTGCGAGAAAATCGAGGAGTGCATCCTGGATAGCACTTCTGAATCGGGAGAAGATATTCCGGTTTCAGAGGCAACATACGCGGCAAAAGCATAAGAATTGAGACGCATTAAAGACTCGATACGAAGAAGGTCTGCCTTCAGACACGGCAAAGCGGATAGTATGGAATATGATCGCATCATCTCGTACACGCAGTCCCATTTTCCCTCAGCGGCAAAGAAAAGCGCATGCTTGAACGATATTTCCCTTTGCTGATACGGATGTTTTTCCGCAATTCCGTCCAGACGCTTGTGCGCCGCGTCATATTGCCCGGATATAGCAAGCGCGTCGGCATAAGCGATTTCCATGCGAGGCGAAAGACCGCCTGCCTTTTCTCTTTTTTCCGATTCCGCAATGCATAATGCGGCATATTTCTTTCTTACATCTGCGGAATTCCCCTTCGTAAGCTCGCAAAACACCGGCACATCCGGCCATTCTTTTCTTGCAACATATTTTCCGTTAGAACTGCCGCCCTTGTTTCCCTCAATGGAAGAACGTCCGGCCAACCGACCTTGAGCACTGAGCCATAAATCTCCGAGTTGCGATATCGCAAGAAAGAGCGATGGATCATTGGGATCAAGTTCACTCAGTCTATTGTACACAAGCCAGGCCAGATCAGGCCTGCCCATGTTCAAACATTGTTCGATATAGAAGGCCAGATCGTCCGAATCCAAATTATTGAGATGCCTGTTCAGTCCACCAACAAACGCGTTTTCACATTCACTACCGGGGTTGAATACCGCCGCTGCCGCAAGATACCTGAGAAAACGGACATCATCCGGCCATTGTTTCATTCCTTCCTCGATCATGCGCACCATATCGGAAACATTGCCCGTTTGCAGAAGAGCGTGAGCGGACGCAAGCTTGCCCGACGCACTCAAATGCGGCGGCACATTCTTCGCACAATCCAGTATTACCTGCCACTGACCACGCGCCGCCAAATAAGGATACATCGCGGCAATTCTGCGTCCGTTCAAGGGGGAAACAGCTGCCCGCCGGATGTTTTCCAACACGACCGTAACGTTATCCTGAGCTGCCGCGCACTCTGCCCTGACCATCGCCACATCGGGCATGTAACCGACATCGGCCGGAAGCGAATCGATCAGAACCTTGGCGTCCTTCAGTTTGCCCTCTCCCATCAACGCGCGA
>Ga0172375_10009560_pt1 | contig 12756 bp, 15 predicted proteins | sample LakKiv1m_FD_114537 | JGI IMG/M metagenome (GOLD analysis project Ga0172375, IMG submission 114537) | Freshwater microbial communities from Kabuno Bay, South-Kivu, Congo - kab_092012_11.1m | ecosystem: Environmental > Aquatic > Freshwater > Lake | place: Democratic Republic of the Congo... | reverse complement strand
TTTGATATTGCCTGCCGCCGCATTGCCGACGCCTATGCGCAGCCGAGGCTCTTCGATGACAAGGAAATAGCAGCGATACAACCGACAATGGAGTTTTGATATGCCATGGAAAAAAGGACAATCTGGCAATCCCACTGGCCGTAAACCGAGGGACAAGAGCTTTAAACACGCACTTTCGCAGAAAGTGAATATGGATAAGCAGGTCAAGAAGCTATTAGACCTTGCCAACAGTAAAGACGAAGCGATTGCGTTAAAAGCGATACTTGCGATATCTGACAGGCTTGATGGTACACCGATTCAATCCCTCCGCGCGCATGTAACCGATCTTCCGAAGATTGTAGTGCTTGGCCGTGATGAGGCGCTACCTGAAGGCGTTGAAGAGCAGGCAGCTGATCCCACGAAGGATTATGACGCTGGTATTTCCGATGGCGACTTGAATGTGCATGCCGTGGGGCATACGGTGGAAAAGACGGTATAAAAAGGAATCTTCGGGATTCCTTTGGGGTAGCCACTTCCCCAGTGCTAGTTATGAGCGCGAAAAGTGGCATTTTCGCCATACCCCCACCCTTTCCAGAAAAAGGCGGTGGATTTCGATAGAGCGAACATAATTTTAATTTGACGTTTGAACGTCGGGAGACGTACAGGCTTGGAAGAACAAGCATTGCGCATGACGGCGCCACAGATGAGGATACTGCGTTCCTCAAAGCGTTTTGTTGCGGTTGTCGCTGGGCGGCGATTTGGTAAAACGCATCTTGCCGCGCTGAAACTCTACATAAAAGCAGTTAATGATCCAGGTTCCACGAGCTGGTATCTCGCACCTACATTTGCGATGGCGAAGGATGTGATGTGGCCGAAGCTCAAGCATATTATCAATCCTGGATATATTCTTTCACAAGATCAGACAGAACTTACAATGCGCCTCATAAATGGCTCCGTCATTGGTTGCCGTTCCGCCGACAATCCAGACCGATTGCGTGGTCCTGGCTTGAATATGGTGGTATTCGATGAGGCGGCGTTTATGACAAAGGGTGTATGGGATGTCGTGCGCCCCGCACTTGCTGATAAGGGTGGAGAAGCGTTTTTCATCTCTACGCCATCCGGCTACAACTGGTTCTATGATCTTGTTACCGAGGCTCAGAATAATCCCTATTGGGATGTGTTCGAGTATACGACAGAGGAAGGCGGGAATGTCCCGCTTGATGAAATTGAAGTGGCAAGGGCAACGATGGACAAGCGAATGTTCCGTCAAGAGTTCCTTGCTTCATTCGAGTCGCTTGCTGGGCGTGTCTATTATGCGTTTGACCGTAGAAAGCATGTGAAGAAGTTGGACGATAATCGCGGATTACCAATTTTAGTTGGTCTCGATTTCAATATCAATCCCATGTCGGCGGTATTCGGGATTAAGACTGGCGGCCAGCTTCATATCATAAATGAATATGAGATCCCGTCCGGCAACACCGAGGATATGGTTCGCTATATCCAACGGAAATATGTGGGACGAAAGGTGCGTGTTTATCCAGACCCGACAGGTAATGCGCGTAAAACCTCGGCGCCTGTTGGACAAACAGATTTTACGATTCTACGGCGCGCTGGTTTTAAGGTGTTATCTCCTTCGCATCCCTACATGGTAGCGGACAAGATCAACACTGTGAATGGCGCGTTTATGAACGCGAAGGGCGAATCGAGGCTTTTTGTTGATGGTTCTTATTGCCGGAGTCTTTGTAAGGCGTTAGATGGCCTAACGTATCGGCCCGACTCTTCTGAACCTGATAAATCTCTTGGGCTTGACCATATCACGGATGCGCTAGGCTATCTCGTGCTGTATGAGTTGCCCATGAAGGATGCGATGCGGCGAGTGAAAATATTGGGAGTATAATATGCCGATTGAATCAGTCCATATAGATTATCTTACACGTATACCCCAGTGGGAGCTTTGCCGCGACCTATCTGACGGCGAGGATGCGGTGAAATCGCGTGGCGAGAGATATCTTCCTAAGCTCTCTGGCCAGAATGATATTGATTATGCGGCATATCTTGAGCGTGCGTCGCTCTACGGCGCGTTTGGGAGAACTGTCGAGGGCCTTGTGGGGATGATTGGCCGCAAGAAGCCGGAAATCTCTCAGATGTCGGGTGCGATATTGCGGCTGAAAGATAATATCGATAACGCTGGAATGTCCCTTGACCGTTTTGCCTATCGATGTGCGCGTGATGCGATTGAAATTGGACGTTATGGTATTCTTGTTGAATATCCTACAATTCCTGAAGGCTCCACGATTGGAGAGGCCGAGGCGCAGAACCTTCGGCCCTACGCGGCATATTATCCCGCTGAATATGTTATCGACTGGCGGCGCAAGACTGTTGGCAATGCGCAGAAACTTATTTTTGTAAAGTTGAAGGAACCTATCGCTATAACGAATGGTGATCCTTGGGTAATGACTGGCGACTATCAGTTCCGCGTGTTGAGGCTACTTGATGGAGTCTATCAACAGGAAGTCTATGACAAACGCGGGGACATGATTCATAGTGTTATTCCACTTGTTGATGGTTCACCGCTTAGTTTTATTCCATTCAGTTTTGGTGGCGGAATTGATGCAAAAAAACCGCCCATGTATGACCTTGCGAAGTTGAATATCTCGCATTTCAGGAATAGTGCGGATTATGAGAATGGTCTGCACTGGATTGGTACTCCAACACCTATTTTCTCCGGCACTTTTGCCGACACGAATCCCGATGCTGATGGCGCGGTAGAGGTTAGACTTGGCGCGACGAGTGGAATTCATCTGACTGAGGGTGGAGACGCGCATTTCCTTGAGTTTAATGGACAGGGCCTTGAGGGTAATCTCGGAAAGGCGCTCGACCGCAAGGCGAATCAGATGGCGGTGCTCGGTGCGAAGATGTTGGAAACCGAGAAGCGCACCGCCGAAAGTTACGACACAGTTGCTATTCGTAGACAGGAAGAGACGAGCATTCTTGCCTCTATCACAAATGATGTTTCTCGCACCGTCCAAGAAATGCTCTCATATATTGACATGTATTATGGCGGTAATTCTACTGTTGATTATTGGCTCAATACTGATTTCTTGCCACAACCGGTTGACGGCAACATGGTACGTGAAATGGTGGCTGCGTGGCAGTCGGGCGCGTTCTCCACAGCCGAGCTCTTTGAGTTTATGAAGGCGGGAGAGGTGATCGATTCTGGTAAAACGCTTGCGGAACATGAGGATGAGGTGATGGATGACTCTGTACGTGTGGGGTTAATGGCAAAGGCCGCGCTCCTGCAGGCGAAAGCGAAAGCGCAGAGCACACCTCCGAATGCGGAAAGTATGGCTGGTAACGCATGACACCAAACGAAGCATTGCGCAACGCGATTCTACGGCGAAAAATCTTGGTATCGCAATTTGCGACAGGAAAACTTGTAGAACTGTTGCGGGTGTTTGACGAAATCGATAAAGAAATTCGTGGTGTAGTACGTGAATCTGGTGACCTTTCCCGAATGGCTACGTGGGAACTTGATGCGCTCCTTGAAGATATTAAGCGATTCAATGAAGAGGCAAACTGGGAAGTCAAGAAGCGCACGGATGAGGCGAACGCTGAACTTGTTTCGGCTGAAATAGCCTTTATAATCGCACTTCTTTCTCAATATGGGGTGGTGAATGGAGTTGAGACGCAGGCCGTATTGGATGCTGCAAAAGCTATGGCGGTGGATGGACTCTTGCCGGATGAGATTATGGATTCTATCTCGGCGCTCCGAGATAAGACGGCTTCGCAAGCGATTCGCAGAGCATTTGTGGAAGGTAGCACAGCGACAGATGTAATTACCGACCTCTACGGCACGACGTCCAATAACCACAACGGTTCCATGACCCGATTAAACCAACGTTCAATAGATGTCATGGGTCGCCTGTCGATGGGAGACTATGAGAACATTGCGCGAGAACAGGTATACAAAGCCAACCCGCAATTGGTATATGGCGTCCAGTGGGTGGCAACGCTCGATGGCAATACTTGTATCGCATGCGGCGCGCTCGATGGCCAGATATGGAGGCTTGATGAGCCGCACCCAGAGCCACCCTATCATGGGGGTTGCCGATGTATTCTTGCTCCTATTCTCTTAGGAGAGAAAGCGCCGGATATCTGGACATTCTCTGACTGGCTTGCGAATCAGGATGCGGAGACGCAGAAGGAAGTATTGGGCCCGTCGCGTTATTCGATGTATAAACAGGGTACACCATTCAAAAGCTTTTCAGTTGATGGACGAATTAAGACATTATCTGAATTAGGTTTCAAGAAATAGGCATATATGCCCCTGTGGGGCTTTAAGCAATATACCGCCTGTGGCGGGAAGCATATCTCTGGCCTGTGGCCGAAAACGATATGGCTGTGCCATGTCGGGGGAGTTTTTGCATGGCTGATGAAGGAAATGAACTTGAAGAGTTGAAGGGCGAAATTGAGGCACTCAAATCTAAAAACAAGGAATTGATTACCGAACTTCGCAAGGCAAAAGGCAGCACAAATGAGGAGGCGGCGAAACTTGCCGCAGACCTCGACGATGTTAAGGTGGAGAAGGTGAAGCTGGAAGCGGCCTTGAAAAAGGCGAATGACACGCTTGCCGCAACGCAGAAAGACACCGAATCGAAGCTGGCTGCAAAATCGCTTGCCTTGCAAAAACTCATACGCGAAGAGGGGCTTGTGAAAGCTCTTACAAGCGAAAAGGTGAAGCCGGAATTTTTACCTGCCGTAGCCGCGCTCTTGCGAGAGAAGGTTGAGGTTGATGAAGAGAAGTTTGAGGCGTTCGTAACCGAGAACGGTACTCGTAAAACCCTGACCGAATTTGTGAAGAACTGGTCGGCAAGCGATGAGGGTAAAAACTTCATCGGCGCTCCACTCTCTGTGGGAGGTGGTGCGCTTGGGGCTGGTAAAGATGGCGGCAATGGAAAGGCGTGGAAGGATATGTCGCTTGACGAAAAGACCACGCTATTTAGAACACAACCCGACCTTGCGAAGCGTCTGCAAGCGGGAAGTTGAAACTACTGTCGTGAGACAGAAGGAGCTAGAAAATGGCCGAGACTAGACTTGCGGATGTGGTCGTTCCTGAAATTTTCGACCCATATGTGAGCGAGCGTGCACTGGCGCTCAATGCATTCTATCAGTCGGGAATCCTTGTCCCGAACCCTGAAATTTCGCGCAATCTTGCCGGTGGTTCGCAGACCTTCACTATTCCCTATTGGAAAGACCTGTCGGGTGATTCCGAGGTTCTTTCCGAGACTGGGGATATGACTGTCAATAACGTTACTACTGACCAGATGATTGTTCGTAGACAGCTTCGTGGCAAGGCGTGGGGCTATAATGACCTCGCCGCACAGCTTTCAGGCGACAACCCCGCTTCCGCGATTGCCGACCGTGTGGGTGGCTATTGGGCGAGCGAGATGCAGAAACTTCTTGTGTATTCCATCCGTGGCATTATCGCCGACAACGTGGCGAATGATTCCGGCGATCTCGTAGTGGATATTTCTACCGAGGATGGTGACAACGCTACCTCCGCGAACAAAATCAGCGCCGAGAAAACGATTGATGCGATTATGAAGCAGGGCGACCGCTTCAAAGAGATCGCCGCACTCGCGGTTCATTCCACGGTTTTTTCCACGCTGGTGAAGAATGACCTGATCGACTATGAGAAGGACTCGAACGCTTCTATATCGATTCCTTACTACCTGGGCATGCGCGTGATTGTCGATGACAACCTCCCTGTGATCGATGGTTCTACGAGCGGATACAAGTACCACAGCTATCTTTTCAAGAATGGCGCAATCGGATTCGCTGACAACATCGGGAAGTATGTGGCGAGTGAGGTTGAGCGCAAGAAGGCTGGTATTGGTATCGAGAATCTTTATACCCGCCGCCAGTTTGCGTTTGCACCCGCTGGATTCTCGTGGGTAATGTCGCCCGATACGGTGGTGTCTCCTTCGGATGCGAACCTCTACACCGCTACCTCATGGAATAGAGTGTTTAATGCGAAGAACACTGGTATTATCGCGCTGATTTCCAACGGCTAACCGTTAAGGAGGACAGAATAATGGCTATCTATACCCATTCAAGGAAACGCTTTCAGAAAGTAATCCTTGCGGGTGAGAGTGATGGCGCGCTGACGACTTCCCGCGATTGGAATATCGCGGGGCTGTCCTCCGCTATTGCCCTTGCCACACAGCTTAGGACGCAGTATTCCGCGCACGTGGCGGACGTTACTGAGGTTACTGGTGAACATAAGGCGCTGCATACCGCTGGACAGCTTGCGACTACAAGCATCGTGCCTTACAACCTTACTTCGCTTCTTGTGCTGACGAATGACCTTACCGCGAAATATAAACTGCACAATGCTGATGCGATTGCGGTAGCTCCTACCTACCACCAGGCACAGGATACGACCCACGCCCTTGCCGCTGAAACAACCGTTACCACGCTTTCTGGTGCGATTACTCGTCTTAATGACATTAAGGCGAAATTCAATCTGCATGATGCTGAATCTACCGCGCATACTACAGGAAGTAAGTATCAGGTTGATGCAGCCAACGCTGCGTTTGGAACCGAGATTCGCGTGAATAATGATGCGGTGCGTGCTGGCGATTTCGTCATGTGGTCAATCCTCGATGACGGAACTGGTAATGTAACTGGTGTATCCGCCACGTCATATGACGGCTATATCAAATTCAAATTTTCGGCCGATCCGCAGGATGACTGCATTGTCAGTTATCTCGTGGCGGCTGATTAAGAGGCGATATGGGAATAGGCGAAATTAAGTATCCAAAGAAAGCGTTTGAGCGGGAGCGGCAAACTGCGATGCATTTGCGGCTTACGGTGCTTGAAGCGAAGGTGAAGGCACTTGAAGAGCGAAACGCGCCCACGTTTGCCGACCTCAAGAGCGAGTTTATTGCGCGTGGTGGAAAGTTCACTATCGGCATGAAACGCGAGGATGTGCTGGCTGGGCTTGAAGAACTCGACAAGTTGCGCGACGTGGGAGAAACACTGTGATTGTAATAGAGGACGGTACAGGGCTTGCCGATGCGGTGAGCTATGTGAGTTCGGCTGACGCCGACATATATCATGCCGCTCGTGGGAATAGCACGTGGACTGGCACCACCGCCGCCAAAGAAGCCGCGCTCGTAAGGGCGACACAGGCGCTTGACGGTAGGTATCGCTGGCCGGGTGTATTGTATTCCGATACGCAGGCTCTGGACTGGCCTCGCACCGATGCCTATGACGTTGACGGAAATGAGATTGAAGGCGTCCCGCAAGGTGTAATTGATGCGGCGTGTGAAGCGGCTCTTGTGGAGCTCATAGAACCTGACGCGCTTTCACCCAGCGTTGAAACTGGGGTACGGCGTGAAAAAGTAGGCGGCATTGAGGCTGAATACTTTGGCACACAGCGTACAGGATATACAAAAATTGCCCATTGCCTGCGCAGAATTATTAGATCGTCGGCGGGTGGAATCAAGATCGTGAGGACAACATGAACTATGCCGAACTCGCCAGCCATGTTGAAAAACTCATAACCAAATATGGCAAGACTCTTACACTCCGAGCCTATAGTGCGGCCACCTATGACCCTGTAACGATGGTATATGTCGCTGGGTCGGCGGTGGATACGTCGGTGAGCGCGGTTGAAGAGGCATATAAGGACTATGAGATTGATGGAACATTGATACAGGCGGGCGACATACGACTTATGGTGTCTTCTTCGGTTGAGCCTACACCCTCGATGAAAATAGTGATTGACGGTGTGGAGTGGGCGATTATCCGAGTGTATCCTTTGCGGCCTGGTGAAGTAACATTTTACTATACCATTCAGGCGAGAAAGCCATGAGTTTCGCGGAACAGTTTTCCAGCTTCACAATTAATGTGGAGAGCTGGGCCGAGGATAAATGCCGTGGCCTTGCGAATGCTGTTGCGACGCGCATTGTGGCACGTACTCCTGTTGGAAGTGAAGAGCAGGTCGATGACCCTGGACAGGCAAAGGGGAATTGGCAAGGAACGATTGGAAGCCCCGCTGCGGGGACAATCGATCATCAGGATGAATCTGGTGCGGAAACATTGGCCGAGATCAATAGTAAGGTGCAAGAATGGAAACCAAGTACTGGTGAATCGTTTTACATTACCAATAACATAAGTTATATACCGATACTGGAATATGGACTCTATCCAAATCCACCTAAGCGTGGGACGGGACGCACTGTCAATGGATTCTCCACACAAGCACCATCAGGAATGGTTGGGATTACCGTTGCGGAAGTGGGCGGTAGTTTCAATGGTTTTACCGAGGAACCGATATGAGCGGAATACAGCCTTTACAGCAAGCGTTTTACCAATATATGACCGTAGGCTGCACTATATCTGCCGCAAGTGTCGCGTGGCCGAACATTAGCTTTACTACACCGACAAGCGGTCTTTGGTATATACCATCCTTCCTCCCCGGGATTCCTAATGCGTCCGCGCTTGGCAATGCCGCACCGAATCGACATACAGGGATATTTCAAATCATCGTATGTGCGCCGTATGGACAAGGCGAGGGCGCTGCGGTTACGGAAGCTGAACGAATTATTGCACTTCTGAAACGTGGTACGGTGATTGTACGCACTGGTGATGAATATGGTTTATTCCTTAGTGAATCATTGAATCCTGATGACTTTTTATATCCATCGGCTTCGGCAAGAGTTGGAGCGATACGAAGGACATATAGGACACAGGGATTCCCGTCAATCGAGCCTGCATGTTGGCAGGTTCCTGTACGGATTGAATATTGGGCTGATATAGCGAACTAACGTCGGGAGACATCAGGAAAGCATATCAGCCTTTCTTATCTACTGTCGTGATGACAGAAGGAGCAAAAAATGGCAGAGGGAGCGGCCTATAGGCTTTCATATGTAACGGAGTCTTCTTTCGGTACTCCGTCTGGAACCACCTTCCAGCTTTTGCATGGACACTTGAACGCTGGCGGCGCTCTCTCTAGGGCGCAGCTTCAGTCCGAGGCCATTAGAAGCGACCGTGGTGTGGCAAGCACTCGTTTTGGCTCGAAAAAGCCAAGTTTCCGATATCCGTTCGAGTTGCGGTACGGCGCTTATGACGATATGTTCGCCTCGTTTAATCAGGCGGAGTGGACTGTTGCGGCCGCAGCGAATAGTGGGCTTACTGCGACGGTGGTTGCGGGAACCACGAATACGATTGCAGCAACTGGTATTGACACCAATATCGTCGCTGGCGACTGGGTGAAGATTTCAGGCTTCACGGGTGGCTATACCGCAAATAATGGGTTCTTCAAGGCTACGGTGGTAGCGACTGGCACACTTACGCTTGGACAGGCGAAGGATGTTGCTGGTGCTTCTCTTCTTGTCGCATGTTCTTCGCAGTCAGACATTAGTGTCCAGCGTGTAAGCTATAACGCTACAGGTTCGACAAAGAGCTACCTTGCGTTTGAGGAAGCATATACTGATATTGACCTATTCAGGGAATGGCTTGGCATGGCGGCAAATACCATGTCGCTCAATATCGCGCCGGATAAGATTATCACGGGCGAGTTTGGCTTCATGGGCAAATCCCTTGTTGGCCCTGCCGCAGCGACCTATACCACGGCACTTACCGCACTCCCCTCTACGCTTCCGATGACCGGTAGCGACCTTACCGGCGTTGTTTCGGTGGACGGAGTACCTGTTGCGACGGTTACGGGCATTTCATTCAACGGCAACAACAATGGCGAACAATTGAATGGTGTATTCGCACAAACGCCATATCGCGTGGCGACTGGAAGATCGAACCTTTCCGGCCAAATGAGCCTCTACCTCCTCGACTATGCGTGGTACACAAAATATCTCGCCGAGACTCGCTTTGCGCTGTCGCTGAAACTCATGGATTCCGCTGGCTCTACGGGATATGCGATTGAGGTTCCGTATAGCGCGATTATCTCCGAGCCCACCGAGAACAAAACTGAAACGAATGTCATTCAGAATATCCGTTTCCAGGTTGAACCATCCTCTGTGTACAGCCTTGTAAACTGGAAGATTTACAAACTCGCATAATAAGGAGCGAAGATGAAACTCTCTCGTTTTGATTCCATTACCAATGCAGAAAAGGGTGTAGATTATGAGATTCCTGATCCGATTACTGGCTTGCCTAGCGGTATGGTCTGGACGCTGCTGGGGTCTGATTCAAAAGTCTACAAAGGCGCGCTCGATGAAATTATCAAGCGCAACCGTGCCTCAAAGGGAATGGCTACTATCTCCGACGATGATAGCATCGAGATCATTTCACGGTGCGTAACTAGATGGAAGGGAATGGAAGATGACAATGGGAAAGAGATTCCATTCTCGCAGGCAAAAGCTCGTGAAATACTCGCTGGTTATCCCTACATCTCGCAGAGAGTTTCTACCTTCATTACCATGCGGGAAGGTTTTTTTCAGAAGCCCTAGCTGGGCTTAAAACCGCTATCACCGCGTTTTGCAAGCTGAACATACCCGCGAAGGCTGGCGAGACCTCTTTGCGGGTACAGCTTGAACAGGTTGAACGTTCAACCGGACACCATGATGAGCGCCTTGACTCAATAAAGATACCCGAAGGATTTGAATATCTGTTCGACGTATATATGAAGTTGCGCAGGAGTCAGGCGCTCACTTATTCCGACCTTGTTTCATATCAGCACATTACCGGAAAAGAATTTGACGCATTTGAAGTGGATGCCCTATTCGCAATGGATTCCGCGATGGAGGCATATCTTGAAGAACGTATGAAGCCACAAGAGGCATAATATATGGCAGCACCGAGCGGAAACGCGCAATTAAGCGTTGAGATAATACCTGTAAATTTTGAGCGCGGACTCACTCTTTTGCGGCAATACACGCAAGAAGCAAAGTATGCCCAAGATGCCACTTGGAGCTTTGTTGATGCTCAGAAGGGATATACTTCCGCCTCGACTGGTGCTACCGCCGCTGTCAATGCACATATACAAGCGAATAACGCAGCAGGAATGTCGGTTGGGCAACTCGCGCTTCGTGTTGCTGGATATTCCACCCTCCTTACCGCAGGCATTGCCATTACGCGCGATGTTATACGCGAAACCATCAATCTTGGGAAAGAAGCCATTATCACCGCCGCATCATTTGAAAAATCTAGGATGACATGGGGCATTCTTCTTGGTGATATGCAACAAGGGCTTGAGGTTTTTCAAGAACTATATAGTTTTTCCATCCGTACTCCTCTTACTTTCAAGGGGGTAGAGCCTGCCGCACAAATGCTCAAGGCGTTTGGTGTGGAGGTACGCGATCTAATTCCTACTATGGAAATGCTCGGAAACCTTGCAATGGGCGATGATCAAAAATTACAGCTTATCGCAAAATCCTATGGTGAAATGTTTGCCTCTGCCCACGTTCAGGCGCGTAACCTGATTCAGATGGTGCGCGATGGCGTGCCTATTTATGACGCTCTTGCCGAATCCATGCATACTACTGTGGGCGCAATTGCCGAAATGACACAGAAGGGACAGTTGGGATTTAGTGACGTTAAGAAAGCAGTAGAACTTCTCAATTCCGAAGGCCACCAATTCCATGATTTAATGGATACAATTGCAACTAGCGCAACGGGGAAATGGAATATTGCCCTTGATAATTGGCGAGCTATTCTTGCTGATACTGGGGAAAATGTGTTACCATTACTTAAACGAGCTCTCGATGCCGTCAACGAATCAATGGACAAGATGCTATTGAAAAGCAATTTTCAAAAATATATAGAGCAAGGCATTGGCGATCCACAAACAATTATTGATGCACTTGAAGCATCGAAAAAATATCATGCCCATGATTTATACCCGCAGGACGCATATGCACTTATCGATGCACAAATACAATCCGTGCGTGATGTATGGTCTTCGCGTGATTCAGCTAAAGTTGAAAATCAACGAACGGGTATCCTGCCCCCCCAAAAGACCCCTCCCACCCCTGATACTCTTACAGATTTTCAAAATTTCCTTCAGGACGCTACTGGAATAGAAATGCTTGGCCTTACGGGGCAACAGGGCGCACAGCTTTTTGTAGACAAACTCAAAGGTAATATCTCGCAATTCGATATTCTTGGTGTGGATAAGCGTGCTGATTATGCGAAAGCCATAATTACGTTGCGCGATAAGATGATTGAGTCTGGTATATGGACAGCAACTGATAGTACGGTTCAATATCTTACAGCACAAGCAGATATGATTACTAAAAATATTACTTTGCCGTCTGATAAAATTCAACAATATACACCTTATTCAGATACGTGGGCTAGCAAGGTAGGTGGTGGTGTTTCATTTATGGGGCCTAATGAAGCACAATCGGTATTAGATGAAATTTCTCGTAAAATTGCAACATCGTTTGATTTTACTCCATATCAAGATAAATGGACAAATAAGGTTGGTGGTGGGGTTCCATTACTTACACCAGAAGAGGCTAATAATATATTAGCAGGGATCAATGCAAGAATTGCTACTGAAATTATGGCAGAACTTGCAGATTCAGCGGGTAAGGTGCAACCTGATAGATGGATGTATAAAGTTGGTGGTGGAGTATCGTTCCTTACACCCGAGGAAGCACAATTTATACTTGATAGAATGGATAATGAGATATCTTTTGAGTATGCACTAGAACTATCACGGATGGCTTCTCGTGCGCCAACTGACAGATGGATGTACAAGCCCGGCGGAGGTATTCCGCTTCTTACACAAGAAGAAGCAGATACAAT
>Ga0172375_10009559_pt1 | contig 12756 bp, 10 predicted proteins | sample LakKiv1m_FD_114537 | JGI IMG/M metagenome (GOLD analysis project Ga0172375, IMG submission 114537) | Freshwater microbial communities from Kabuno Bay, South-Kivu, Congo - kab_092012_11.1m | ecosystem: Environmental > Aquatic > Freshwater > Lake | place: Democratic Republic of the Congo... | reverse complement strand
GCCGTTAAAACCAAAATCCACCCGGCCGAAACTACCAAGAAAGCCATAGCCACTTTTAAAAAGCAGATGAACAGTATGGGTTTTTCCTATGACTGGTCGCGTGAAGTTAATTCTTCCGACCCGGCTTACTATAAATGGACGCAATGGCTGTTTTTACAGTTTTATAAAAACGGCTTGGCCTATAAGAAGAAAGCCAAAGTCAACTGGTGCGATAAATGCCAGACCGTTTTGGCCAATGAACAGGCCGAAGGCGGCATTTGCGAACGCTGTAAAAACGAAGTCGTGCAAAAAGATATGGAACAATGGTTTTTTAAGATTACGGATTTTATTGAAAATAAAGACAAAACCTCCGGCCTGCTGGACGGCCTAAATAAAGTTGACTGGCCCGAATCAACTAAAGCCGCGCAAAGAAATTGGATAGGGAAGAGCGAAGGCGCGGAGGTGGATTTTCGGATTAAAAATTCAGGGGCGGAAATTAAAAGATTCATAATTTTACACGGCAGAAACGGATCGCCGGATAATTATTTATTCCCCTGGCTTAAGGCTGAGTTGGAGAAACGAGGCTACGAAGTTCAAGTTCCGGCTTTGCCGAATACTGATGAACCGGACGATCAAGAACAGGCAAGTTTTGTTTTAAAAGGTTGCCAATTAGATGAAAATACGGCGATTATGGGCCATTCTTTTGGCGGCATAGTGGCCCTGCGCCTTTTAGAAATGGGAGTAAAAGTGAATAGTGTTGTTTTGGCCAGCGTGCCGTTTTCGGGAGAATTTTTAGATAAAAAACCCAGGCTCTCCGTTACTAAAGCCTGTAAAAAAGGCTTTGATTTTAAAACCATTAAAGCTAACGCCAAAAATTTTAGTCTGATTTATGATACCAGCGATGAAATAGTGCCGCTGTCAGAGGGCGAGGCTTTTGCCAAAAATTTGAATGCCGGTTTGATTAAAGCAAAAGGCGTGGTGCCGCATTTTAGCGCCGACGAGGAACCGGAGATTCTTAATGCTTGCCTGCCGTCAATAAGGGTTTATACAACCAGGGTAGACACTATTTTCGGTTGCACTTATATGGTGGTCGCGCCGGAGCACAGGGCAATAGAAAGATATAAATCTCAGATAAAAAATTATAAGGAAGTGGAAAAATATTTGGAGCAGGCTAAAAGAAAAACCGATCTGGAAAGAATGGAAAGTAAAGAAAAAACCGGCGTTAAATTGGAAGGCGTGGCAGCGATTAATCCTTTTAATAATGAAGCCGTGCCGATTTTCGCGGCCGACTACGTTCTGGCGCAATACGGCACCGGCGCGGTCATGGCCGTGCCAGCGCATGACGAGCGCGACTGGGAATTCGCCAAGAAATACAATTTGGAGATTAAAGAAGTAATTAAAGGCGTTGACGGCAAGTCAACGATTTACAAGCAGGCTTTTATTGACGACGGCATTTTGGTAAATTCGGAAAAATATTCAGGACTGGCCTCAAGCGAAGCTCGGGAAAAATTAACTGCCTGGCTGGAAAAACAAGGCCTGGGAAAAAAACAAATCAATTATAAAATGCGCGACTGGCTGGTCAGCCGCCAGCGCTATTGGGGCGCGCCGATTCCGATCATCTATTGTGCCAAGTGCGGGGAAGTGGCCGTTCCGGAAAAAGATTTGCCCGTGCGCTTACCTGACGACGTGGACTTTATGCCCACCGGCGAGTCGCCTTTGGTAAAATCCAAAAGTTTTCATAAAGTAAAATGCCCGAAATGCGGCGGCGCGGCCAGGCGCGAATCCGATACTATGGACACTTTCGTCTGCTCCAGCTGGTATTACTTACGCTATAGCGACCCGAACGACGATAAAGAATTTGCCAGCCCGAAAATGCTAAAACAATGGCTACCGGTTGATCTATATGTCGGCGGCGCCGAGCACACCGTTCTTCACCTGCTTTACGCCAGATTTTTTACCAAGGTGCTGCATCATTTGGGCTATTTGAATTTTGATGAGCCGTTTTTAAAACTAAGGCACCAGGGCATAATTTTGGCCGAAGATGGGCGCAAGATGAGCAAGTCTTTCGGCAACGTCATCAATCCGGACGACGTGGTTAAACAATGCGGCGCGGACGCTTTAAGAATGTTTGAAATGTTCATGGGGCCGCTGGAAGATATGAAGCCCTGGAATACCCGCGGCATCATCGGCATCAGGCGGTTTTTGGAAAGCGTCTATAAGCTAAAAGAAAAAAAATTATACGATTGTCGGGGCGGGGATTGCGAAATGAAAAAGCTCGGGCTGCCGCGCTTAATGCATAAAACCATTAAAAAGGTCAGCGAAGATATTGAAAATTTGCGCTACAACACGGCCATCGCTCAACTCATGATTTTTCTTAATTTTTTAAGTAAACTTAAAGAGTTGCCGCGCGGCGTCTATGAGAATTTTTTGAAACTTTTGGCGCCGTTGGCGCCGCATCTGGCTGAGGAATTATGGCAGGGGCTGGGAAATGAAGAAAGCATCTTTAAACAAAGCTGGCCCAAATATAATTCTGATTTAATCAAAGATGAAACCATAAACTTGGTCGTGCAAATTAACGGCAAGGTGCGCGATATGATCGCCGTGCCGGCCGATCTTGGCGAAGCAGAAGCCAAAAAAGTCGCCCTGGGAAGTGAAAAGATAAAAAAGTGGCTGGAAAATAAAGAGCCGAAAAAAGTAATTTACGTCAAAGGCCGGCTGGTGAACATAGTGGCATAATAAAATAATTAAAAACACGCCCTTTCTCGGGAGCGTGTTTTTTGCAGCAATTTTTTAATCCCCGTTCAAGCTCAGGCTTCTGATGAGTTTGTCATAAACGTTTTCGTAAGAGGAATAGTTGTTTTTAGCCGCGGTTAAGGAGACTCTTAGAAAGTTTTTTTCGTTAAGCTGGATTAAGCCGGTTTTTTGAAAAGCCAGGGGATATAAATAAGCGGTTTCAAAAGCCTCTTTATCCGCCACGGTAAAATTCCGTTCATTTAGCTTGGTAATTTTATTGTTATTGAGGGCGATTTTAAATTTTCCCAATTCGGCCGCTTCGTTAACGGTGATTTTATGAATAGTGATAACCGCTTTTTTTTCCGCGATGAAATCCCGTTCGGCGTTGGTCAACTGAAGCTCGTTGGGCGAGTTGGGAAATTTTTTTATCTGCCAGCCAGCCGGATAATCAAAAGAATAAAGGTTGCCGGCGTCCCGGTAGGTTCGGGTATCGGCGGTTTTTGGCGTAGTATAATTTTTGGTCAGATAAGCGTTGGTATTTTCCGGTTTGACGACAAGCGGGTCAATTTTGGCCAGGTTGCCATTGGTGATCCCCAGCCCAAGTTGGCGCATCAAATTAAAGGCGTCGGCCGGCCGGCCCAAATAATATCTTTTTAAATCGGTCGGGTTGACGTACCAGGCCCGGCCGCTATCTTCAACCTGGATTAAAATTTGCCCGGCCAGATTTTTGGCCAAAGTCATGTTAGCGCCGTCAGCGGCGCCGCCTTCAGCCGAAGGAATTTTGTTTAAATCATTATTGGTAATGCCCAGGCCGAGATTTTTCATTAAATTAAAGGCGTCGGCCGGCCGGCCCAGATAGTATCTTTTTAAATCCAGCGGAAAAACGTACCAGGCCTGCCCCTTGTCTTCAACCTGCAAAAGTATCCGGCCTTTTAATTTTTGCGCCAAAGTATTGTCGGCCAGAAGATTATCGGCCCAGGCCGAAGAAATTAAAGCCAGAATAAGCAAAAGTAAAAGAATTTTAAATTTAGTTTTCATAATTATTGCAGGGCCATGCCGATTATGCCTAAGGGAACGGCTGGTTGGCCGATGACGCTGCCGGCAAAAAGCCCTAATAAAACATAACCGACGTTAGAGACGGAAATCGGGCCCAAGGTCGTGGGCATGGCAACCGGCGGGCAAAACCCGGTGGCGCTGTAACCGAAAGGGAAAATCAAAACGCCGTTGGTTGAAGGATTGGGCGGACAGCCGGCCGCCACGCAAATCGCGTCCGGACCGCTGCCCGAAGGCGGCGGCAACTGGCAGCCAACCGGCGAGACGCTGGTTATTCTGCCGCCGATTTGCGTGTTGCCCGAGGTTTGAACGCCGGTGGCGGAAACCAGAACCGCGTAAAAATTGGAAACAATTATAAACACCAGTATTAGTGATCCTAGCCAAAAGAACCAATTGGTTAATTTTCGCGCTGAATAATATTTCATATTGTCGGCGGGCATGGATTATGTTATAATAATATTATAACATATTTTAAAAAAATAACCCAGCGGATCGGGCAACAAACCTTTCCGCCGCCTTTATATGACTATTATTAAAAAAAGCCCATTGCTGTTCATAATTTTGTCGGTTTTAGCCGCTAATCTTTTGTTTCTGGGAACCAATTATGGCCAGTCTGTTTTAGCTGCTACGGCCGTAAAAAAGCCGGCAGTCAGCGACCCGACCAAGAGCGTCGTGGGCAAGGACCCTTGTTATAATTACGTTAAAGCGACCACGCTCAGCAAAACTATTTATGACAAAAAAACCGGCGGCCGGCCAATTTTTAGTTTTTATGGCGCTGACGCGGCTGGCCGCGCTTACGGCGGCGTCGGCACCGTCGTGGCCGCCGGCAACGTGGCGGTCGGCGGCGGCATGGTTAATTTCGGGACGATAAACAACGGCACTTTCGCCAGAGTCAACAGCGCCGGCGAACTGGATTTTTACGTCAAGAACGGCCGGGTTTTGAATTTGTCAAGTAGCGGCATAACCGCTTCCAAAGGCCTGGAGATTAAAGGTAATTTGAAAACGGATAAAATTTTTATCGGCGGCAAAGAGGTTAAGTCGGCCAACATTAACGGCCAAAATATTTTATACACTGATTTATGAAATCAATCAGACCAAAAGTTATTTTAAAGGCTTTGCTTTTTTCCTTGCTGGCTTTTTCCCTGGTTTTGGCCGTTATTTGGTTTAACTATTACAGCCCGGCCAAGGTGCAAGACGAAGCCCAGGCCGTTTCAGCCATTGATTTCTGCCAGGACCAATATAATAAATTCATGTGGAGCCAGGAGTGGATTCCACCGGAGAGCCAATCGGCCAATTATTCAATTTACCGATATAATTACGGCTCCTGCCCTTATAAAAACGACGCCGGCCGAGAAAAATTCCTTACTTATGGCTATAAAGACGGCTCTTTGACGGCGGCGGGAAATTTAGGCGTTATCGGCGGCAAGGTTTATTTAAACAAACAACTGGCCGATCTTTCTCTAAAAAGTTATGTTTTTGACGGTTATGCCAGCTCCAGCGCTTATTATAAAATTGCCGATAGTTCAACCATTTTTAGCGACCCGGCTTGCCTTGACCCGGCGGTTTATGGCAAGTATGCCACTGCCACGATTTTTGACAAAATCGCCAGTTCAACGATTTTTATCAATCAGGGCAATTCAACTATTTTTGATCAATGCGCCAAGCAGGCCGAGTTTGATCAATACGCCGATTCCACGATTTATGACATTTATGCCGCTCCGGGCTCAACTCTGGCCGCCGTTAGCCATCGCGGCCTGACGATTACGGCCGCTGGCAAGGAATTATTAGCTATTTACGGCACCAGGCAAAAGAATTTTTTAAACATTAAATTTAATTTGCCGGCGCAAGCCAAAACCGTGGCCGCTAGCGAGATTTTCAGCAAAGTAAACGATAGCGATACGCGCTGGGCGGATAATGTCGGCCCTTACGTCGGCCATTGCCAGGATAAAAAATCCGAATCCGGCGCTCCGGTCTGTACGGCGGGGAATTGCCGCGGCGCCTGCCCGGCGATTGATTGCCAGGCGCTTAAGCCAAGCACCTGCCTCGGCCAGTGGACTTGGGATGAAAGCTGTTCTTATTATGCTCCAGAGATGGATCAATATGAATTCGTTAAAACCGGTGAAGAAAGGTACGAATGCGGCAGCTGGCATTATACTTGTTATCGCGACGAAAAAGGCGTTGATAATTTCGCTTGTCCGGGGTTGAACGAAGCCAGCTGTAATTCCTGCTATAAGTACGTTTCGGAAATTTGCGTTAGGAATATCGGTTATAACGTCTGCGTTTCTTCAAAATGCGTTAAGCGTGAACCGGATTGCCGCGTCGGCCGGGCGATTGTTGGCCGGCCTGATTATAAAAGAGCGGTTTTTAACCTGGAGGGCGGGGGCAGCCTGAGAGTTGATTTCTCTTATGAAGACCCGACCAAAAATAGCGATCTGGAAAGATTAATTAATAAGATCAGTCGAGGCGATTACAATCCGTATAACGACGATAAAATTAGTTATCGCCAGTTTGATTCCGGTTTAAGCTCATTAATCTCCAGCGCCGGAGTGGTGAGCGAAAATCTTAACGACTATTTGGGCAGAAATATTTTGTCGGCCAGCTTAAGCGAATAAATATGTCGGTATGGCGGAAAACCTGTTGGCTAAAACTGAAGAATTTTGCCGTTTTTACGGCATTAAGCCTGCCCGTTCGCGCGGGCAGAATTTTTTAATTAAGGAAGAAATTTACGACCAGATTGTGGAGCGAGCGGATTTAAAATCAGGAGAAACGGTTTTAGAAGTCGGTCCGGGCTGGGGATTTTTAACCGCCAGATTGGCGGCTAAGGCCAAGCGGGTAGTGGCCGTGGAACTGGACGATAAATTAACCGAGGCCTTGCGGATCGGTTTGGCGGCGCGGGGCGCGAGGAACGTTGAGGTGGTGAATGAAGACATTTTAAAATTTTCAACTTTTTCGCTTCCCGGCAAATATAAAATCGTCGCCAATCTGCCCTATAACATAACTTCCATATTTTTGCGCAAGTTTTTGACAGCGGAAAATAAGCCGGAGCTGATGGTTTTAATGCTACAGCGTGAAGTGGCCGAGAGAATTACGGCTGGTCCGGGAAAAATGAGCCTGTTGGCCTTGTCGGCGCAATTTTACGCTCAGCCGGAAATCGCGCGAATCGTGCCTAAAGAATCTTTCTGGCCCAGGCCGGAAGTGGATTCGGCGATAATCAGGCTGAAAATTAAAAACGAGCAGCCGGCGGCTGACGAGAAAAAATTTTTTCAATTGGCGAAGTTCGGTTTTAGCGCCAGAAGAAAAATGCTAAAAAATAATTTGGCCGCCGGTTTTAAAATCAAACCGGCTGAAGCGGAAAAAAGAATGGTCAGAGCTAGTTTCAAGGCCAATCTCCGAGCCCAGGAGTTATCGGTTGAAGATTGGTTGAAATTATTTTCAGTTTTCGTGGCTTGAAAACGGCGACATCCGGCTCTCTTCTTTTTGTCGCCGATTTATTATATAATATAAGCATAAAGGGAATTTATGCAGCAAAATTTAAGCGTCAACCTGGAAAGGAAAATCGCCACCAACCGCTGGGTCATAAAAATCCGCTGGGTCTATATGGTGGGCGTATTTTTCATAGGTTTTTTAACTAAAACTCTCAGCCGTTCCAACGTTGATTTTTCTTTTGCCGCCATGACGGGGCTGTTCGTAGCCTTCGCGGCCATTAATTTAGCTTTATATTTCGCGCAAAAACGGCTGGAAAACAATTTTTCTCCAGTACGGCTGGTTTTTATCAGCTATTTTCAGGTTATCATTGAATTAGTTTTTTTTACCATTATTATGCATTTGGCCGGCGGCGTGGAAAGTATTTCCACGGTTTTCTTTTTTCTGCCGGTAGTTTCCGCTTCATTGATCTTCGGTTCCCGAGGGGCGATTTTGACCGCTATCGCTTCCAGCCTATTGATAAATCTTTTAGTCATCGCCGAGTATTATGGGATTGTCAGCCACGTTTTCCGCTACGGCGCGCCGACCATAGAATTTCAAAGCCTGCCCATTGCCATTACCAAGACCGTGGCTACTTCGGTTTTTTACCTGATTGTGGGGTCGTTTTCCGGCTATGGCGCCAACATGCTGTTTAAACGCGAAAAATCTTTTGAAGAAAAAGTCGGTCAGCTTAACGAGCAGGCGAAAAAATTATACCGGCGGGAAAAAGATTTGACTGCGGCTAATCAAGAATTGGACGACAAGGTCGCCGAATTGGAAAAATTTCAAAAGCAGGCGGTAGGGCGGGAATTAAAAATGATTGAATTGAAAAATAAAATAAAAGAGCTGGAAAATAAGCTTAACATAAAATAACTATTTATGGATTTTGCCCAAATCAGGCCTGTTATTTTGTTTGCCGCCTGTTTTTTAAATTTAATTTTCGCTTATTTAGTTTGGTCTAAAAGTAAAACCAGAGAAGCTTTTCATTTAGGCTGGGTGGCCCTTTTTTCAGCTGTCGCCTCTTTTACTTGGGGTGGAGTGTTCTTTTTTGCAAGTAATAAACTGCTTTGGGTCCGGGCTACCTGGCTGTCTCCGTTCGTGGCTGGCGCCAACATGATATTTGTTTATTATTTTACGGGCAAAACCAAGTTTTTGAAATTTAAAGTTATTTTTTGGTATGGCTTTTCAATGATTTTAGCGGTTATCGCCTTGACTACGCCCTATATAATTTATAAAGTTTCCGATCAATATCCCTATCTTTCCCTGGATACGGCCGGTCTCCTAAATCAGCTGTTTAGAATTATTGTTTTACCTTATTTGGTTTTGCCTTTTTATTATTTAATCGGCTTTTACCGGAAAAGTATCGGCGCCAAAAAACTGCAGACTAAATATTTAATCCTCGGCGTATTGATTTATACCTCTGCCGCCTTGCTTTTTAACGGCATTTTGCCGTTTTTAAATTACCAAAAATTTTTCTCTTATCTTGACGCTCCGGCCTATTTTTCGGTAATTTGGCTGGGGCTGTCAACCTATGCCATTATTAGCAAAAAGCTGTTTGACATCAGGGTAATTTTGACCGAAATGTTCGTGGCACTGATCGGCTTGATTTTGCTGGTGCAGGTGTTTTTCGCTCAGGGCACGCAAGCTAAAATAATCAGTTTAGCCATCTTTTTACTTTATTTGGTAATCGGCTATCTGCTTATTAAATCCACCGACCAGGAAATAGAAAAAGAAGAGAAGGCCGAAAAGTTGGCCAAAGAGCTAGAAGAGCTTAATCTAAACCTGGAAAAAAAGGTAGCGGAGAAGACTAAAGAGCTGCGAGGTAAAGTCGCGGAGCTGGGCGAATCAAAAAAAGCCCTGATTAATATTCTGGAAGATAATACCGAAGCCAGGGAGAAAATAGAAGAGGAAAAAAACAAGACCCTGGCCATCATCGCCAACTTTACCGACCCGATTATCGTTTTGGACGAAAATTATAAAATCAGCATGATCAATCCGGCCGCCGCCAGGGTTTTCGGCCTGAGCGGCGCTGATCTGGGCGCGCCGGTTAAGCCGGACGGTAAATTCAGTATGGCCAATTTTAAAAGCGTCATTAAAAAAGATTTTCAAATTAAAGAAATAGATAAAATCAGCAACCGGCGCAATTCTTTTATCTCCGAAGAAATCACTATCGCGGTTAACGATCAGGAAGCGACTTATAAGGTTATTACGGCCAAAGTTTTAGGCGCCGATAACAACGAGACGCTCGGCACCATGAAAATATTTTATGACCTGACCAGGGAAAAAGAAATTGACAAGCTGAAATCGGAATTTATCTCCGTGGCCGCCCATCAGCTAAGAACCCCGCTGTCCGCCATTAAATGGGTGATCAAAATGATTCTGGACGGCGATGCCGGCGAATTAAACATGGAGCAGCAAGAATTACTAAGCAAGGGCTATCGGAGCAACGAGAGAATTATCAGGCTGGTTAATGATTTATTGAACGTTTCCCGCATTGAGGAGGGTAAATTCGGTTTTAATTTTGAAAAAGCCGATTTTCAAGAGGTGCTTAACACGGCCATCGGCAATTTGGAAAGCCTGGCGGCTAAAAATCATCAGGAATTAAGGGTGCGAAAGCCGGATCAGCTGCCTCGGATATATTTGGATAAGGAAAGAATGGCCATGGTTGTACAAAATCTATTGGACAACGCCATAAAATATACGCCGGAATACGGCAAAATTGACATCACGGTTGAAGTTGACAAGCAGTCTCTTCATGTTAAAATTAAAGACCAGGGCGTGGGCATCCCCCAAAAAGACCAGGCCAAGCTGTTTTCCAAATTTTTCCGGGCGACTAACGCGGTGAGGCTGGAAACCGAGGGGACCGGGCTGGGGCTGTTTATCGTTAAGAATATTATTGATAAGCATGGCGGCACGGTCGGCTTAAAAAGCGAAGAAGGCAAAGGGACCGAAGTAAGTTTTTCCATCCCGATTAACCAAGCGCAAATTTTATAATTTTATATTTTATAAAAATTAATTTAATTTTATGAGCAAAAAGATTTTAATAATTGAAGATGAGGACACTTTAGCCAGTGTCTTATCAGCAAAATTTATTAAGGAAGGATTTGACGCCATCGTGGCGAAGGACGGAGAGGCCGGTTTGAATAAAGTCGCGGATTGGCGGCCGGATTTGATTTTATTGGACATTGTCATGCCGAAAATGAACGGCTATGAAGTTTTGGAGAATTTGCAAAAAAACGGCAATAAAATTCCGGTAATCATAATTTCCAATTCCGGCCAGGAGGTTGAACTGGAAAAGACCAAGAAATTGGGCGCGGTTGATTCCATCGTTAAGACTCAAATAGATCCCGAGGAAGTGATTAATAAAACGAAAGAGGTTTTAAACCTGTCTCCGGCTGTCGGCGCGCGGGAAAAAGAAAACTCGGCGGCCGCGGCCGAGGCCGGCGGCGTCAAGATATTATTAGTGGAAGACGACCCGTTTTTAAGAGATATTTGCTATAAAAAATTAAGGAAAGAAGGCTTTAACGTTTCGGTGGCGGCTGACGGGGAAGAAGCGGTTAAAATAATTGATAAATTCCAGCCGAAGATTGTTTTATTGGACATAATTTTGCCGTCCATGGACGGTTTTGAGGTTTTAAGGCAAATCCGCGCCATTAAAAATGCGGCGGTTAAAGACATCCCGGTCATTATGTTAACTAATCTGGGGCAGGAAGAGGACATTAAGAAAGCTTTGGACCTGGGCGCCAGCGATTATTTGGTTAAAGCGCATTTTACCACCGAAGAAATCGTGGCCAAAGTAAAGAATAAGCTGGGGGTATAAAGTCCGGCTTTAGTTATTTTGGCGAGTTTATTTGATTTATGCTATAATGAACCCAAAGCCTATGCCTCAAAGAGAAATAATTAATGTTCATAAAGTGTCGCTGGCGAAAATAACCGCCTTAATTTACGGCCTGGTGGGATTTTTTATTGCCGTCTTAGTGGCCGTTTTGACCATGACCAATATCGTTAGGCAAAAAGATTTTCAGGGCTCGGTGATTTTGGTAACCCTGTTTAACGTCGGTGCCGGCCTGCTGTTGGGAGTTTTAACGGCTTTGCTGACCGCGGCCATAGGCTGGCTAATCGGTTATGTCACGGCCGGCATTTATAACTGGTTTGCCGGAAAAGCCGGGGGAATTAAAATCGACTTGGTTGAGGCCGAGGCGGAGAAAGTTGAGCAAAAACAAGGCTTAGTGCCTGATAATAACCAAACTTATGATACCAATCAATGACAGCAAAGATTTGCTGTACGTAATTATTTCTTTGTGCGCTCTCTTATTCACCGTTTTTTCTTGCTGGGCGATTTATTATCTGGCCAGAATTTTGCGGCAAATGTTCAGGATAATAAAAGAGGCGAGTGATTTGCTTAATAAAGTTGAAGAGCTGATAAAAATTATAAAAGAGAAATTTGAGCGTGGCGCGTCTTATCTGCCGCTCATTATGGAAGGCGTGAAAAAGTTAGTGGAGCTGATGAAGGGCCGGGCGGAAAAAAAGAAGAAAAGTAAAAGGGCGGAGTAAATTGTTATTTAAAACGCTCCGTTTGTCTAAATTGTTTTTCCTGCTTACGACGAAATTTGAGCGTTTTCCTGAAAAATAAAATTTTTTAGGAAAACTGCTACAATTTCGTCTGCGCGATAAAAACAATTTAGACAAACGGAGCTATTTTGTTTTTTGCTTATAATTTATTTGATGTAGCCGCAATCTTTATTGGAGCATTTAATTTCGCCTTTTTTGGCGTCTTCAATCAATAGGTTATCGCAGTCCGGGCATTTTTCGCCGGTGGGTTTGCCCCAGAAAGCGGTTTTGCATTTGGGGTATTGGTCGCAGGCGTAAAAGACGCCGCGGCGGCTATGCTTGGCCACGATTTCACCCTGGCCGCAGGCCGGGCATTTGATGCCCGTGCCGTTCGCGCCGCCGTTAATATTTTTCAGATTTTTGCATTTAGGGTAGCCGGTGCAGGCTAAAAATGGGCCGAAACGACCTACCTTAATCGCCATGGGTGCGCCGCATTTGGCGCAAACTTCGTTTTTATATTTTTGTTTCAGCTCGGCAATTTCCTGGGAGTCGGCCTGGCCGTTTTTATCCCGGTCGGCGCCGGGCATTGATTTAATGTTTTTGCAACCGGGGAAGGCGCTGCAGGCTAAAAATTTTCCGTAGCGGCCGGTTTTAACAATCATGGGCGCGCCGCATTTGTCGCAGACTTCGGTTGATTTTTCTTCTGGCATAATGTCTTTTTTATTTATTACTTCGTATTTATTTTCCAAATTGGCGTGAAACGGGTCGTAAAATTCTTTAATGACCGGCTGCCATTTGATTTCGCCTTCGGCGATGGCGTCTAAGTCGTTCTCCAGTTTGGCCGTGAATTGATAATCAACGATTTTGGGGAAGTGCTCGGTTAGTAAATCGTGAACCACGAAAGCGATGTCTGTGGGCGCCAGGCGTTTGGTTTCGTCGCGCTGGACATAATTTCGTTCAATAATGGTGTTAATGGTG
>Ga0172375_10009558_pt1 | contig 12758 bp, 9 predicted proteins | sample LakKiv1m_FD_114537 | JGI IMG/M metagenome (GOLD analysis project Ga0172375, IMG submission 114537) | Freshwater microbial communities from Kabuno Bay, South-Kivu, Congo - kab_092012_11.1m | ecosystem: Environmental > Aquatic > Freshwater > Lake | place: Democratic Republic of the Congo... | reverse complement strand
CATTAGTGTCCGGTAAAAGTTGAAAAAAATCTGGCACTCCCTAAAATGTTTGGTAATTTATTTTGAAAATATGAATGAATTACCGAGGAGCGCCAGATGCAAAGACAAGTTAACACGATCATGAATGAATTGCTAAAGATATTTCCGCGATATGAGTTTGAGAAATTGGAAAACCGATATGCAAGTAATCGTTATACCAAATATTTTGACGGATGGCAGCAATTAATCGTTTTGCTGTTTGCCCAGGCTGGACAGAAAGACAGTTTGAGAGAAATCGAGACTTCATTGCGGGTTCATCAGGCGAAGTGGTATCACATTGGATTAGCTAACATTCGGCGCTCGACCTTAGCAGACGCCATGAACCGGCGTAGTTATGAGATATTTGAAGGCATATTTGATAAATTGTTGGAGCGATGTAAATCAGTGACTCCCCAACATAAGTTTCGTTTTAAGAATCCGCTGTATTCGCTGGATGCGACGACGATAGAGTTATGTTTGTCAATTTTCCCATGGGCTCGTTTTCGCCAGCGCAAAGGCGCCATCAAGTTGCATTATCTTTTCGATCAGAGTGGTTCTTTACCATCATTTATGACCATGACAGATGGTAAATGTCATGAACTGCGGGTCGCCAAAGAGGACGAAAAACTGGATTTTGCCTTGTTACCGGACAGCATTTTGTCGATAGACCGGGCTTATCTGGATTTTGACTGGTTCAGGATACTCAATCAGCGGGGCGTCTACTTTGTGATTCGCCTTAAAATGAATGCTGTTTTTGAAATAGCCGGACAGCATAAGGAACTCACTCATAAAACCATTGTTCGGGATGATAAAGTCATATTGACCGTTCCGAAATCAAAAACAAAATATCCGGAGCCGTTACGGGTAGTCGGAGTATATCTGGAGGAAGAAGATCGGTATATTGAATTCCTGACCAATAATTTCACCCTATCGGCTAAGACAATTGCCGATATTTATAAGGCGCGTTGGAATATTGAATTATTCTTCAAATGGATCAAGCAAAACCTGAAAATAAAATCCTTCCTCGGCACAAGTCCCAATGCGGTTCTGACACAGATTTGGGTTGCGATGTGTTACTATTTGATTCTTAGTTATATCAAGTACCAAACAAAATTCGCTCACTCAATAACGGAATTGAGTCGTATGTTTAGAGAAATCATCCTGGATCGGGTGAATTTAATCGATATTCTATCCCTGAACTCAAATACTATCAAACGCGCCAGAAGCCCGGTTTCACAACTAGCATTATTTTAACCGGACAGTAGTGGTTTAGGGGTTCTGTTTTTTGTGCCATTCGCAATCCAGGCTCAGGTTTTGGAATCTGAGAATATCCAAGAACTGTCGAAAGATGCCCGCAAGGGCGAGTTGGTGAATTTCTGGTACAATCCGGAAGCCCGGAATTTTGTGCTGATCTTCGCCCGTGAAAAAGGTAAAAACGTAATCAACGAGGTTTATCAGTTCGATTACGATTTGAAATTAATCAAACAGGAAACTCTGGAACAATCCGTGGCTAAAAGCCAGTTTCCAGGAGCCGCAATCGTCGAACAGGCTCCGACCGGCACCTGGAATAATCCAAAGGTCGTGCGCACCGATCCGGCCATTACCGGCCAGATTGTCTTAGCTCAGGGAATTTTAACGAGAGAGTGGGCCAAGATGGTCGAGGATAAGGGCAATTATCGCTATACGACCCACTACTGGAAATATAATTTTGAGGAAAAACAGCGGGTAACGCCCAAATTCGAAGGGATCGTTCCCCTGCCGGAAGGGGCCCCGGCATTTGTCCTGAAAATGGCCCAAAAAGCCGGCGAGAAAATCGTTCAATTGGCCGTTTCGACCGATGAACCGAATGTCGAAGTCACAACCGGCCGGCAGAATTTCGTTTATCCCAGCCTCTGGGCGCGCACCCGCGATTATGCCGATGCCAGCGGCGATATTTTAATTGTCGGTCGTTCCGACCAGATGGATTATAAGACCAAGGAAGGAAAACAGGTGTTTGTACTGTTGCAGTATTCCGCTCAGGATTTGTCACAAAAACATTATGAGACTTTCGAGTTGGAATTCCTGCAGGACGTAGCATTCAAACAGGTTATGCCGGACGGTTCGATGGTGCTGGTTTTTGCCCCGATGGGCGGACCGGGTATGAAAGGAAAATCTCCCAATCCATCCGCATATTTTTACGTCCGGGTTGGCAAAGACGCCACTCTGATGGAAAAAATCCCATTCGAGAGCAAGGGCGGATTGTGGGCCATTCAGAATGCCATTTTAAATAACAATAATGAAGTCATCCTCTATGGCGCCGCCGTAGAGAAGAAAAAGGATAAATATTTCAATATGGCCGGTGGAGTAGTGCAAGGTAATTTTGATAACATCCAAATCATGAAAATCGCCAACGGCGCGGTCAGCTATTTGACCAGCGTCAGTCTTAAGGATTTAGAGGGCAAGGTTCAAAAACCCGGCAATCAGAAGAAAGCTGAGTCCTATGCCGGTAAAGAATTTGTCCTGAGCAACACCTGCACCCAGACAACTTCCGGTGATTTTGTCTTCTCCGGACAAACCGCGGATCGTTCGGCGGTTCATGTTTTTCAGTTTGGAGCCAGTGGTGAATTCAAGGGGCAGTACGTCATTACCACCGAAAAGCAGATGAAGGAATCGCCGATCGATTATACCCTTTTCGAGAATCCGGACAAACAAACCGTAACGGTTTATCTGGCGGAATTGACCGGGGTCGACAAGGGCCGGCAGCTCAAATATCCGCGCATGGCTGCGATCAACATTGCCAATGCCGCCATTTCCGACATTGCAACTTTCGGCTTCGGCAAGAAAGGCGAGTTTTTCCTTGACGATCTGTATCCCACAACCCTGATTGACGACGGCGGAAAAGTCGTCTTCTTCGGCCGCGACAGTAAGGACGCCAATATCTGGCTCGGGCGCGTCAAACTGGGTAAATAAAAGCTATTAATTAAAAAACACAAAAGGGCTGACCTAACGATCAGCCCTTTTATTATTGCTCCAGAAAATAACTGCTATTGTCCGGCCAGCCCCAGCTCGGCGGCTACGCTTTTCAAGGCGTCGATAACGCGCTGGATGTGCTCGGTTTCATCCACATCAAGTTCGGCAATGCCCTGTTTGATTTCCTCGCGACTGACTTTGGCGGCGAAGGCTTTATCTTTGAACTTTTTCTGCACCGAACGCGGCTCGACCTCCAGGATACTTTTAGACGGACGCACCAGCGCCACCGCCATTACAAAGCCACTCAACTCATCGACCGCGAAAAGGGTTTTGGCCAATAGCGATTCGCGCCTGGCGCCGGTATAAGACGCATGCCCCAGGATAGCCGTGCGCATTTCCTCCGGGTAGCCGAGTTGCTCTAAGATTTCATTGCCGCGATAAGGATGATTCTGCTCATCGGGATACATCTCATAATCGAAGTCGTGCAACAGCCCGGTAATCGCCCAGTATTCTTCGTCCTGATTTAAAATCCGGGCATAATGTCGCATTGCGGCCGAGACGGCCAGAGCATGTTTGCGCAGACTTTCGGTTTTGGTATATTGGCAAAGCAACTGCCAGGCGGAATCGTAGTTCATCTTTTCTCCCAAACAAAGTTCGGCCGGTAATTTACTGATATTATCAGTTTTAAAATACAACGATCCTCATTCCAAAGGATCGTCGAGTAATTTTACTGACTAAATGTAGAAGTAACCTTTTACTTGGTCAGCAGCATCTTTTTAGTCATGACTTTGTTGGCCGCCCGCAGTTGATAAAAGTAAAAACCGCTGGCCAGATTGCTGCCATCAAAAGTTACCGTATAATTTCCGGCGGTTTGTTTATCATTGACCAATGTGGTGATTTCTCGTCCCAACATATCGAACACTTTCAACGACACCTTCCCGGCATCCGGCAACTGATATTGAATCGTGGTAACGGGATTGAACGGATTGGGGAAATTCTGATGCAGCGAAATTTCAGTGGGTAATGTTTCGGCCTGGCTCTCAACTCCATCCGAACCTTCCGGCAACAGATAGCCGCCGCTGGTCAACGAAAATGTTCCGCCGCCCAGCCAGCTGTTCGCCGCAGAATTGTAATAAATTTTTATGCCCGATTCTGCATCGATATAACTCGTAAGAGTTGAAGTGCTGTTGTCAGAGGTTATCATTTTCGTCAGATAAGAATTGGCGGTCGCCGTCCATTTACTGGTAGCGTCGATCGTAATCGTATCGGCTTTGGCCGTATTGGCATTATTGATCGCGCCGGTCAGCGTAGAATTATCCGTCAGAGAAATTGCCAGCGTACTGATATCATCCACCACAAAGTTACCGGCCAGAGTTTGCTGGCTGGCATTGAAAGTAACAACTCCGCCGTTGCTGCCGCTGGTTCCCCAGCGGTCGGTGCCCTGGGCATAGACAATATCGCCGGAAGTCGCCGTCAGATCGACATTGGTTAGCGAAAGAACGGCGTCGGTGTTGGTTACGAAAAAGACCGGCCCGAGCGGGACTTCGAACGAACCGCCGGTCATAATGAACTCCGCCGTACCGGTTTCCGAATCGCCCGACATGGTTTGCACCACCAGAACGCCGCCATAAGTGGAGATTCCGCCGTACAAAGTCACATTCGTTAAAGAAGTTGTGTTCAGTCCTTCGATCACCACTGCTTCGGAACCGGTTGCGGTAATTTCCGCATCCGAGACGGTAATAATTCCGGTGGAATAAATTCCCGGGGAATCCTGACCGGTAGTTAAAACTTTTCCGCCGGTAACGGTAATCGTGCCGCTGCCGCGGTCGGTGGCGATCGCTCCGGAGTTGGTATTTGTCGTCGTCATGACGACATCGGTGGCGGTCAATGTGCCGCCGCCGCTCGCCATGATGGCATGCCCCAGCCGACCGGTGCAATAAATCGTATCGTTCGCTAAACTAATCGAGGCGGTTCCATAAGCGAACACCCCGTTAGCGCCTTCGCCGCTGGTAGTAACCGTGCTGCCAGAAAGAGTGATTTGTCCGCCTGAACGCGCCAGCACGCCGGCGTTTAATCCGTAAAAGCTGCTGCTGTCTCCATCCGAAGTGGCGCCGGACGTGGTGATCGATGAATTGGTCATGGTCAGAATACCGGAATTTAAGACATAAACGCCCGATTGATTTTCTTCCGAGGTGGTTATGGTCTGCTCGGTCAGCGTTGCCGTCCCGCCATCCAGGGTGTATGCCCCCGAAAAACTGCCGGCGGAATTGTTGAAAATCATCGACTGACTTAACGCAGTCGAAATCAAAATTGCGCCACTCAGCAAAAAAATGGCTACGCTTTGCGAATTTGTTGCGATTTTCACTTTTAAATCTCCCTTTTGGGGAATTGGACGCGGGCCGGGTATTTTAGTTAAACTTTTGCGTTAATCAGGTCACATCCGGTAAAGTTCCGGACGGCGGTCCTGAAAAATATCATTCATCGGAGAAAATTGCTTGTCCAAAGCCTGCCCGGGCTCAATATTTCCAATCAAGACGCCCGCCCGGTCAGCAGGCAAACGCCCAAGACGCTTTCCTAATGGATTCGTGATCTGGCTGCGACCGGTAAAGCTCAGGGAATAATTCGGCGGGCGGGTTTCACTGCCGATCCGGTTGGCAGTCGCGGTAAAAACACGGTTTTCCAGACTACGGGTCAGCATAGCGTCCTGGCAATATGGTAAAACCAGATTAGCCGGGTGAGCAATGATTTGAGCTCCACGCAAAGCCAGCGAACGAGTCATTTCCGGGAAAGCCCAATCGAAACAAATCATGATGCCGACTTTAACGCCCTGAATATCGATCACCGGCGGCGGTTCGGTGCCCGGTGAAAACCATTTCTTCTCTTCGTAAAACAGATGAACTTTACGGTAAACTCCACAGCGTTCGCCGCGGTCAAACACCACCGCGCTGTTGAAAATCTGATCGTCGGATGTTTCGGCCATTCCGAGCACGAACGCGGTCTGATATTGGCGGGTAAGCGCACACAGGGTAACAGCTGTGGGGCCGGTTCGGACATCTTCGGCCAGCGTCCGCACTTCGTCCAGATTGGCGAAGACATAGCCGGTCGTGCACAGTTCAGGCAGGACCCATAAATCGGCTTTATGGCGAGATAAAGCCCGGCTGATTTTTTTAAGGTTTGCTTCCACTTGCCCTTTGACCGGGTTGAACTGGTAAATCGCTAATTGCATAATTATTGGATTCGGGTCATTTCAGGTTACTGAAATAGAAAAGCGCCCTCACGGGATTCTGACTTTAATGCCCAGTTCGGAATATATGTTATAAAGACCGTCGCGAATGTATTTCACGTCGGGATGATTCGATGAAAGATGCTTGCGCAATAATTTCAGGGACCGGTTATAGCAATACTCGGCCCGTCCGAAATTGCCGTGTTTCTCGAAGAAGTTACCCAATTTGGCAAACACCCGGCCGGTGTTGGGATGCTCGAACCCGTAATTGGCTTGTAAAAATGAGAGGCTTTCCCAGAGCAGACTTTCGGCCATCTCCGGGTATCCAAGTTCGTCATCGATATCGGCCAGCTGGCAGAGATAAATACTTTTACGCAGGCGCCAGAGTTTGCTCTGCACCTCGACCAATTCCAGCAATTTCACCAGAAAACCGCGCGCCCGCTCCAACTGCTCGTGATTGATTAAAAAACCAATCAGGTTTTCCAGCGTCGGTATTAATTCATGGGACGTGCCGCCGCAGGCACTGATTTTGGTTTCGAGCGCTTTGAGATAATATTCCTCGGCCGCGTGGTCTTTTTTGAGAATGTCACAAATCCAGCCGAGGTTGTTGAGCACTTTGGCGGTCTCGATATGAATATGGCCGAAACTACTCTCGGCATAATACAATTCCTCTTCGGCAATCCAGAGCGCCTCTTCATACCGGCCAACTGAGATCAGGTGCATAATTTTTTGGTCGTATTCGATTAGCGGCGTCATAAAAATATCTTCTTTTACCGGGTGCAGATTCTCCTGAAATATTCCACGGTGCAAATTTAATATTACCAATAAAAATTACTATATATATTTTTATTGCGATTTTACAAATTGACTTGTTGAATAGGGTAAGGATTGTAAATTTGACTGACGATAGAAACTTGAGAATTAAATGACCGACCACCTTACTGCGAATACAATTTCGGCAATTTTCGCCCGCAATATCGATCTGAAAACCGAAACGGCCGCATTCGAACACTGGCGTGCCTGCGAAATCTGTCAGACAAGCCTGCGTCAGGAAATCGGACGTTCCGCTCCCTGGTCGTCCGATCTGCCGGTGGAATCTCAACTTTTAACAATGCGGTTCGAAGCCCCGTGGCCGTTTTGGATTATTTCGACCAGCGGCAAACTGCTCGCTTTGACATTTTCCGCAGATGAATTCGAACAATTCACGGATTTTCTGCTAAATAAAGGATTTTTTATCGAATTCGAAAATCCGGCTCCTTTTTCAATCAAGACTGGCAAGAAACTACGCGAATTTCTGGAAAACGGCCGATCCTATCACGTTAGCGAAATGAATTTTTATTTAGTTAAAAGCGATTTTTCGCGGCAGGTTTTAACCTGGACCGGATTAGTGCCATTCGGCCGGGTCGCCTCCTACGGACAGATTGCATATTGGATGGGGCGGCCGGGTGCCGCGCGGGGAGTCGGCAGTGCTTTGCACATCAATCCGCTGGCGTTGGTCATTCCCTGCCACCGGATCATCGGCGCAGATGGTACGCTGGTCGGATTTGGCGGTGATCTGGAAATGAAGCGCCGGTTGCTTGAGCTGGAAGGAGACGGTTTGCAAAACGGAGTCTGGTCGGATCGCAATTCCTTAAAAGTCAATCCAACTATTCTTCGTCGCTAAATGTTTCAGACTCTGCACATATTACAAAAAAAACTGCCGATCGTTTTGGGCCTTACAGCTGGCCTTGGCCTGGCTTTCGTTACGGCAAGAGCCGAAGAAATAATTCTGAAAAGCGACTGGCTTTTTAAATTGGGCGATGATCCCACCTGGGCCAGTCCGGCTTTGAGCGATTCCGGCTGGTATCCTATCCGCGTTCCGGGATACTGGGAAAATCAGAATTACGAGAATTACGACGGTTTCGCCTGGTATCGTTACATTTTCAGAGCCGATTCGAGTTGGCGGGGCCGGGGGCCGCTGACTCTTTATCTTGGCAAGATCGATGCTTCCGACGAAGTTTTTATAAACGGCGCCCGGATCGGTGGTTCCGGCCGCTTTCCGCCGGAATCGGTTTCCGCCAAGAACACCGTCCGTCGTTACATTTTTCCGGATAGTTTATTAAAGGCGATTAATGTTCTGGCTGTCCGGGTTTATGACGATCAAAAGCAGGGTGGTATTTACAGCGGACCATTGAAAATCGTGACCGGCGAGGATCCCAAAACCCCGCCGCTGACCACCAAGGGACTCCAAAACTCGATTCATGCGTTGCCCATTACCAACGGAATTTCAGCCTGCTGCTATAATCTCAAGACGCGCTCGTATTCAAATTTTTATCCGCATATTTACCGCAAATTCGATGAAAAAAGCGAAACCCCCAACCTGATCAGCCAGGCCAAAGTCGTACTTTACCGCAACCAGAAGGAGTTAGCCTTAACAGACCTGAAGACTTTCGAAATCGGCTACATCGAAGGCACCGGAATCATCAAACATATCCTGAGCGGCGATGGTTTTACATTGACTCAATATGGTTTTTGTCCATTCACCCTGGAGAAACCTTTCTGGGTGTTTTTCGCTATTTTACAAGGCAAAAACATCGACAGCCTGAGCATGAATTTCGACATCCGGTCGGAAAACATCAATCTGGATATCGGCAAATGGGCTTATCAGCAGGACGATCGCAAATGGCTGACCGTCTTCATTTTCTATAATCCGGCGGCCAGCGACGGCGATTACCTTTTTATAAAAAAATTCAAAAACGAGCATCCCGGATTCCAGTCTCTGATGGATGAACTCGACTGGTGGAAAAACTGGCAGGCCGTGACGTTAATTCCCGAGAATATCCTGCCCGGAGAATTAAGTGTCTATCAGCAATCTTTAGCCGTCCTGAAAATGGCACAGTGCCGGGAAGCATTCCCGGCCGGCGGACAGATCATCGCCAGTCTGCCGCCCTCATCATTGAATTTCTGCTGGCCGCGCGATCAGGCTTTCGCAGTCGAAGCTCTTTTGTCCGCCGGTCATATCGAGGAAGCGCGCCAGGCATTGCAGTTTATCATGAACGGGCGCAGCGGACGCTATAAAAACTACCAGTGGAACAATAAAAATCTGGGAATCGGGGCCGATTATGCCGTCTCGGTGTTCCGCTATCTCGGTAATGGTGTCGAAGAATCGGTACTGGACGACAACGGTCTGACAATGCACTTAGATGGTTTCGGCCTGACGCTCTGGAATATCAATCGTTATGTCGAAATCACCGGCGATACCAAGTTCCTGAAATACTACTGGCCGAAGATTTCCCGGAATCTCGCGGATATTTTACCGAATCTGATCGACGCCACCGGGCTGGTGCGCGCCGAGCCGGGCCCCTGGGAAAAGAACCTGCCTCATAAACATTATACCTATACTTCGGCTTGCATCTATCGCGGCTTGCTGGATGCCGCCCTGCTTGCGCGCCAGATGAACGATGAAACCCGCGCCCGGCACTACGAGGAGACTGCCATTAATTTGCAGATCAATATGGAAAAGAAATTGATCGATCCGCAGCTAAATGCCTTGAAAGGCAATCTCGAGGACACGGACCCAAATCTGTATACCGATGCCTCCGCCGTTGAAGCTTTAAACTGGATTTTCAATCCGCAGGACCAGGTCACGGGTGGTACGTTAAAAAATTATCAGAATTATCTGACGCTTAAAAATTCCGGACGGGGTTATTGCCGTACCAAAAAGGATTTGATTACCAATTACCAGGAATGGGTGTATGGCGACCTGCGTATCGCCGCGGCCACCCGAAGGGCAACCAATTTCGCAGAAGCCGATAATCTGCAAGCCTGGATCACGCGCCAGGCCTTGAGCAATTTCGGATTGATCCCGCAGTATTTCAATATTCGCAACGCCGACTATCTTGGGATCGTGCCGCGCTGCGGTCTCGGCGCCGGGGTCTATATCGCAAATTTGTGGAGATAATGATCAACCTAAAGAATTTTTTACAGATCACACTGGCCCTTTTCGTCGGAATTGGCTGTCAATCCTGCCCGAAAAAACCATTTCCAGGCGAAGTGCGGGATATTCTCGCCCATCAGAACCGGCGGACAGTTGCCCGCGTTGCCGGGGATTATTTGCCCGCGTCCCCGCCCGAAACCCGTTTCCGGCTCTGTCTGGCCATCGCCAACAGTCGCGATACTCTGCTGGTCGCGAATTTGCCGGCATTAATCAACGACTCTTCGCCAATGGTGCGAAGCGGAGCGGCTTTCGCTCTGGGACAATTGCCGTGTGATTTATCCCGGGAAATTCTGCTCGAACACCTGCCGGACGAAACCGACCCGGAAGCGCTTCACCAGATTATGGTCGCACTTGGTCAAATCGTTCAATCTGAAAATATCGATGCCATCCTGAGTCCGGCTTCAGTAAAATCTTCCGAATGGCTTTGCGAGGCTTTATGCTATGCCTTTCAGCGTCAGGTTTATTCACCCGTAACTGTGCAATATGTCGTCAACGCTTTACAAAACGGACGAACCGGCGAACAGCGCTGGGCGGCTTGGGCTTTAAGCCGACTGCGGAACCGCCCCATCACCCGGGAATTCATCGGTGAATTTCAAAATGGACTGGCAACCAACGATGCCGAAACTCGCCTGAAAATCATAGCCTGTCTGGCGTCGCTGAATTTTTCCGGCAAACCAGAATTGTGGCAAAAGCTTACCACCGATAAAGACCCCCGCATCCGGATCGAGGCCGCGCGCGGCATTGGCAGCCTGGCCGACAACCATTTCATTTTACACCAGATGTTAAGCGATTCCATCGCCCAGGTAGTGGCGACCGCGGTGGACAATCTGCCCGATTCAATGGCGCTGACTTACAATGTCAGGGCCGAGTTGCGCAATCTGAGCCGGCATCCCTCGGTTTCGGTACGCAGCGCTCTGGTAAAATCCCTGACCGCGCGCGGCGGGCTGAATATTTTATCCGATTTCGGATTGTGGCCCCTGACCAATGATTTGTGGCCGGCGGCCGCCGACGGTCTGACGAACTGGGCGCAACCTGCCGCCTTGCCGATTCTGGATAGTTTATCTCACAATCAAACAACAAGCCTGTCCACCACCGCCTATGCCGACCTGCTGGAACTGGCCCGGACCTTACGTCAAAAAAATGTTCTTTCGATTAATCAAATGGGAACGATCATCGCAGATGGCCTGCAAAGCGGCGACCCGGTGAAGATTGCGCTGGCAGCCGAGGCCATGCGCGATTCATCCGGCATTTTCCAGCCGTGGGTTGCTCTGCTCTATCCGCCGCTGAAAAATTATAAAAAGGCCGAACATGCCGACGCCATTGCAGAAATCTTAAAGACCCTTGCCATCACACGGCCACCGGAGGCTGCGCCTTTCATCACGCCCATTCTGAATGCCCGCGATAGCCGGATTCGCGATCTGGCGCGCCAGGTAATGGCAGGCGTTTATCAGACCGATACACAGAAAACACCTGAAGATTATTGCGGCGCCGGCCGGCTTTCGAATTTATCCAAATTAACCAAATATGGATTGCGGCCAACCGTTTTACTCGAAACCGAACGCGGAAATATTCTGATCCGCTTAGACGCTTTTTATGCTCCGTTTACGGTCGACGCCTTCCTCTCTGCCGTCGAAAACGGTTTTTATAACGGACTGACATTTCATCGCGTCGTGCCCAACTTCGTCATCCAGGGCGGCGACCCGCGCGGTGACGGTTGGGGCGGGCCGGGATATACACTTTTAACCGAACGCTCGCCGCTTGGTTATAGCGCCGGTTCGGTCGGGATGGCGCGGGCGGATTTCGACAGCGAAGGTTCTCAGTTTTTCATTACGCTGACTGACCAGCCGCACCTGAATTTCAAATACACGCGTTTTGGGGAAGTCGTCGAAGGTCTGAACGTCGCCGCCCGACTCGAAAAAGGTGACCGCATCCTGGCCATTTCGATTCTAAACTAAAACACCTTTCACTCCAAAGACTCTAAGACACAACGTTACAATATATATAAATATAAGGGTTATTGACTCACTTTGCTTTACCAATAACCGAAAATCTTATCTGGTTCAGTAATTGTATACTTTTATTAATCTCTTAGTGCCTTAGAGTCTTTGTGGTGAAAGGTTTACTAATATTCAGAATAATTTGGCAATGATAAAGCCGACCGCGAAGCCGGTCAGAAATACCATCGTCATGAAACGATAATTGACGATCTCTTTCTTGTGGCCGCGTTTGATAGCCACCGCCGAAACGAAATAACCCAGCGCATTTAAAAGCCAGAAAATCGGCAGGGTCAGAACTTTAGCCAGCAACGGCCCCAGAATCGGCACCAGCGCAATTATTCCGACCAGACCTGAAAAGGCCTGCGAAAAAGCCCCGAAGACCATTACGATTACAACAATCAGACTTTTATCGACTTTAAAATGAACGGCGATAATTATTCCGGCAACAATCGCGATCCAAGTCAGAATCAGTTTGTAATAACGGCGGAAAAAAGCGGCTGTTTTTTCCCAATTTCGCTTCATGAAAAGCGCGAATTTGGGATCGGATTTTTTAAAATTAAATAATTTTTTCATATCAATCTTCCAATGGCGGAAT
>Ga0172375_10009557_pt1 | contig 12760 bp, 12 predicted proteins | sample LakKiv1m_FD_114537 | JGI IMG/M metagenome (GOLD analysis project Ga0172375, IMG submission 114537) | Freshwater microbial communities from Kabuno Bay, South-Kivu, Congo - kab_092012_11.1m | ecosystem: Environmental > Aquatic > Freshwater > Lake | place: Democratic Republic of the Congo... | reverse complement strand
AGAGTTATGCTCTAAAATGATGGATAAGGAGATTAAAACCCAGGTTTTACTGCGCGATAAATTAATTGAAGAGCTCTCTAAAAAAATCCCCGACATCCGCCTTAACGGCCACGCAAAAACGCGGCTTCCTAACAACGTCAATTTCTCCATAAAATATATTGAAGGCGAGTCAATCCTGCTTAACCTTGACCTCTTGGGTATAGCCTGCTCTACCGGTTCTGCCTGTACCTCTACGTCCTTAGAGCCCTCGCATGTGCTTCTGGCCATCGGCCTACCCCACGATATAGCCCACGGTTCCTTGCGGGTCACCCTCGGCAGATGGACAAAACAAGAAGAAATAGATTTCTTCATAGAAAACCTTCCTCAAATCGTCAAGAAACTGCGCGCGATGTCCCCCCTATATGACAATAAATAGCCATCAGGAAATAATTATTGATTTCTTGAAGAGGAAAGAAGACTATATCTCCGGCGACCTTATCAGCGAACGCTTGAAGGTCTCCCGTCAGGCGCTGTGGAAGCACATTCAGGAATTAAAAGAAAAAGGCTATGATATTGCCGCCGTCCCGCATTTAGGATACCGTCTGGTTTCTTCGCCCGACAGGATTTTCCCCTTTGAGGTAAGCCGGGGCCTAAAGACAAAGTTCTTAGGCAGGGATATCCACTATTTTGACGAGATAGATTCAACGATGAATGCGGCAATGCAATTAGGAATAACAGGCACTCCGGAAGGGGTAGTAGTTTTATCCGAATCCCAGAAAAAAGGCAGAGGAAGGTTAAGCCGGGAATGGTTTTCCCCCAAATATAAAGGGCTGTATTTTTCCCTGATTTTAAGGCCCAAGGTCCTACCGACGCAGGCTCCGATACTGACGCTTTTGGCGGCGGTAAGTATCTGTGAGGCAATAAAAGATTTGACGGCAATAGAAGCTCAGATAAAATGGCCCAACGATATTTTAGCGCACAATAAGAAATTGGGCGGGATATTAACCGAATTAAACGCCGAGATGGATAGGGTTAAATTCGTAATTATCGGCGTTGGTCTAAACGTCAATAATGATAAAAAATCCCTGCCGGAAGGGGCAACTTCCTTAAAGGAGCAGAAAAGAGAAGCGATAAACCGCATAACTTTATTGCAGGAAATCCTGCTTAAGGTGGAAGATAGCTATATCGTTTTGCAGAAAAAAGGCGCGCACCCTATCATTGAGAAATGGCGCCGGTACAATACTACCTTGGGCAGAAGAGTAAAGGTGCATTGTCAGAGACAATGCATTGAAGGCGAGGCGGTGGAGGTCGACGGCGACGGGGGGCTATTGATCAGGAATGATTCCGGTACGATGCAAAAAGTTATGGCCGGCGATGTTGTGCATTGCAGATAAGGCAGGACGATTTGGCGATAGAAATAAAGGTTTTTAAAAAAATTGAGGATATCCCGCGGCATGAATGGGATAAGGTTTATCCTAAAACCTTAGAGGGCTACTGTTTCTTAAAGACATTGGATGAAACCGGGTTTGACCAGTTTGAGTTTCGCTACATTCTGGTTTATGATAATGATTCGGTTATCGGCGCGGCCCCTTGTTTTTTTATGGATTTCCCTTTGGATGGGGGCGTACAGGGAACGGCAAAGAAATTTACCGGGGTCATCAGGAAACTTCTTCCTTCCTTTATCGATATCAAGGTCTTGTTCTGCGGCCTGCCTATGGACCGGGGGGAAATAGGTTTTACCGACGGACGCGGCCCGGATGTAGTCAGGGCGCTGTGCAATACTATGGAAGAAATAGCGCATGAAGAAAAAACAAAGATAATCGCTTTTAAGGATTTTGACTCCCGCTATTTAAATATGCTTGAACCCCTGTTTAAGGAAGGTTTTTTCAGGATCGAGAACCTTCCTACTACGGGGATGAAAATTGATTTTGCCGATTTCGAATCATATATCTCTAGTTTAAGCCCGGCCTCGCGTTATGATTTGAGAAGAAAGTTCAGGAGGATTGACGGCAAGATAGATATTAAATTACGGATAAGCGACAGGTTAACCGACGAGGAACTTCCTGTAATTTACGGGCTTTACATGCAGACGGTGAACAAGCAGGAGCTGGGGTTTGAAGTGGCCCCCCAGGAATTTTTCCGCAGCATTTCCGAAAATATGCCTGGGCAGGTAAAGTATTTTCTCTGGCGGATTGACGGAAAACTCATTGCCTTTACGCTCTGCCTTATTTCCCAAAACCATTTTATCGACCTCTATCTGGGTTTTGATTATTCGGTTGCCCACAAGTATCACCTTTACTTTATCAGGATGCGCGATTTGATAGGATGGTGCATAAATAACGGCATAAAATATTATGAAATGGGAGTAACTAACTATGAGCCCAAGAGAAGGCTGGATTTTGATTTTATTCCGCTCTATATTTACGCGCGGCATAAAAAAATGATACTCAACCCCGTTTTAAGGGCGCTAAGCGTTTTCTTAAGTCCGGGAAATTTCGAGCCGGTATTAAAAAAGATGAGAAAGGAGGGTACGTTTCCAAGGTTCTAATGTAAACTAATAATTTAATTTTGGTTGACAATTGTCCCGTTTGCTTATAGAATGCACTTCGGGATTTTTTATTTTATGAAAAAGCGCGCTATTATATTTATCGCTGTAATCATTTTATATCCGGTTTTGGCCTTAACCGAAGAGGAGCGTTCTTTAGAAAGAATAGTGGTAAAGGCGCGTTCGCCTTATTTGACCTTCGGCTCTGCAAAAAATATCTATTCCGCCGAAATTTTGACTCCTCTGGAAATAAAAAATAGGCATCCTGATTCTCCGGCCGACGTATTAAACGGAACAAGCGGGATGGATTTAAGGTATCGCTCAACATCAGGGGTGCAGGGCGATATCTCCCTTAGAGGCTCGACTTGCGAACAGGCAGCGGTTTTAATTGACGGGATAAATGTTAACGACCCGCAGACCGGCCATCATAATCTGGATATTCCGTTGACCGCCTATGACGTAGAAAGGGTGGAGGTGGTAAAAGAGGGGGATTCTTCTTTATACGGCGCAGGGGCTTTGGCGGGGAGCGCAAATTTTGTTACCAAAAAGCCGCTAAAGAAGGCCGTCAATGTCGACGCTATTTTCGGCGGATACGCCCTGTTCGGTCAGGGCGTATCACTTAGCCTGCCGGGAAAGGATCTATCCGGCAGGGTATCATTTGAGCACAAAATTTCCAAGGCCGCCCGGCCGAATACCGACTTTGAATACAAAACCGCATCTTTATATTTAAATAAAGATTTTAGCGCCGCTACAGCCGATACCTTATTCGGCTACCAAAAAAAGGATTTTGGGGCGGATAGTTTTTATTCCAATCTTTATCCCCAAGAAGAAGAGCATACCGAGACCATTTTTACAAGAACGGGGTTAGATAATGATTTGGGCGCCGGCGCATTTAAAAATAATATATTTTTCAGAAGGCACAAGGACAAATTTATCCTGCAGAGAAATAACCCCGTCTCGGTAAATTATCACACCACTTATCTCTATGGATTGGATTCAGGGCTGAATTTGTCTACAGGATTAGGCGAGGTCAGTATAGGCGCTGATTTCGGCAGGGACGAGATTAATTCCACTAATTTAGGCAAGCATAGCAGGTTGTATGAGGCGATATCCGCAGGTTTTATCCCTAAAATTTTGCCTGAATTAGACGGGGAAGCGAGGGCGCGGGCTGACCACTATAACAAATGGGGCTGGCAGGAGTCGTATAATTTTGGATTGGGATACGGCGTTATCGGGGGTAAACTTAAAGTAAGCGCATCCGCCGGACGGAGTTTCCGCCTGCCCAGCTTTACGGATCTGTATTATTCGGTGCCCGGCAATACCGGCAACCCAAACCTGAAAGTTGAAAAAGCGGATAGTTTTAAAACAGGGTTGAAATTTAAGGATAAAGGGATTGAATTGGGCATAGAGGGGTTCTTCCGCCGCGTCAGGAATTTGATTGACTGGACGCGCGCCTCATCGCAGGACTCATGGCAGGCGACAAATTTAGGCCGGGTGGATTTCCGCGGGGCGGAATTTAAGGCGGGATGGATGAGGCAATTGGAGTATAAGGGGCTTGTATTAAAGGAGGCGCAATTTGGCTATACCTATATGGATGCCGACAAAAAAACAGATGCCGCCTATTCCAAATACGCCTTGGATATCCTCAAACACCAACTGCTTTTGGATATATATTCGCAACTTTTCGGCATAAAATTAGACTTTCAGCTTTCTTACAACCAGAGGTATTACGGAGAGACATATTTTGTCGGCGGGCTATATATAGGTAAGAGAATTTCAAACAGAGGGTTTAATTTCGAGCCTTTCCTAAAAATAGACAACTTCACCAACACCAAATACAGCGAAAACTCCGGCGTCCTTTTGCCCGGCAGGTGGATTAAATCCGGGTTGAAGTTTACGTGGTAGCAGCAAGTTTGATACATTCGACGGCGCCCAAACCATGCCCTTTTAGGGCAGGGAAAAAGGCGCCGCTCAGTATCAATCCTGAGCAAGCCCCGGCCCGAGGGCCGGGGTGCGTCGAACGGATTGATTGTCGCTGTAATTTTAATGCAATGTGCTATAATAATAAGCAATAGAGGGATTGGCAGCGGCAAAATGAAAAAAGTAGTCCACATCTAATAAGGGGAGGGGATGGAGGAGATATCTTTATTGCTCGGTGGAAAAGCCGGTTTTGGAATTGACCGTTCTGCTACGGCCTTGGGTCGTCTCTTGAATAAACTGGGATACCGTGTTTACATCTACCGGGATTATCCCTCCGTTATCAGGGGAGGCCATACCTTTTCAATCATTCGTGCCTCAAGGGAGAGAATTGCTGCCTATAAAAATAAGGTAGATTTCATCTTGGCTTTAAATCAGGAGACGCTCGATTTGCATAAGAGCAGATTAAAAAAGGATTGTATGTGTATTTATGATTCGGACCAGGTCAAGGTTCCGCCGGATGGTTGCTGTCTCGCTATTCCTTTAAGTAAATTGCTTAAAGAAGAAAATGCCCCGGAGATAATGCGTAATACCTGTATAATCGGAGCATTAGCAAAAGCTATAGGCATAGACTTTGTTATTTTAGAGGAGGTCCTGAAAAAAGAATTTACTAAGGACATAGATTTAAATATAAGAATAGCCAAGCTTGGGTTTAACGAGGCGAAAGAATTGATAAGAATCGAACCCTTAAGCCAAAAAAGCCTACCATTACTAACCGGCAACCAAGCAATTGCACTCGGTCTTGTCAAAGGAGGTCTTCGTGCCTACATTTCCTATCCTATGACCCCTGCTTCCCCCATTTTACATTATCTTGCCAATATAGCGGATGATTTTGGTTTGGATGTGATTCATCCGGAGAGTGAAATCAGCGTGATATTAATGGCCTTGGGTTTCGCGTATGCGGGTAAACGCGCAGCCGTCGGTACTTCCGGAGGAGGATTTTGCCTGATGACCGAAGGCTTAAGCTTGTCCGGAATGGCCGAAATACCAATAGTTATAATTCTGGGTCAGCGGCCCGGACCTTCAACCGGACTGCCGACTTATTCTGCGCAGACAGAATTACATTTCGCGCTGAATGCCGGCCAAGGAGAATTTGTGCGCTTTATCGTTGCGCCGGCAGATGCGGAGGAATCTTATTACTGGTCGGCTGTCGCTCTTGAATTAAGCTGGAAATACCAGATTCCCAGTTTCATACTTTCCGATAAAGAGCTGGGTGAGAGCACATTTAATTTTGATGCGAGTAGGATAGGCACGATTCCAGAACAAAAACCATTTTTATGGGACAAAAAATCTTCTTACCAAAGGTATAAGCTCACAGAAAACGGCGTTTCTCCTTTAACTTTTCCCCCTGTTGAGAATGGAATAATCAAAGTAAATAGCTATGAGCATGACGAGTCCGGTATAACCACAGAGGAGCCAGAGCAGACTACGTTGATGCAGGAAAAACGGCTGCGTAAAGAAAAATTTTTAGCAGAAGAACTTGAGAAGATAAAAGCGCTAAATCTATATGATGGCAAAAACAATGATATTGCGCTTCTTTGTTGGGGTTCTAATAAGGGCGTGTGTGTTGAGGTTGGGCAGAGATTGGGACTGAAGGTAATCCAGCCGGTAGTGATTAACCCCTTTCCTGTAAGACAATTCAAAGAGGCGATAGCAGAGACAAAAAAAGTTATTTGTGTTGAAAACAGCGCTACCGGCCAGTTGCCAAAACTGATTAAATTATACGGCTTTAATTCTTTTATCAAAATTCTTAAATATGACGGAAGGCCGTTTAGTGTCGAAGAATTAGAAGAAAAAGTAAGGGCCTGCTTAGCGGCCAGGGGGTGATACCATGACCACCCAAGATTTAGGAACCTACGCGAAGAACACCTGGTGTCCGGGGTGCGGGAATTTTGCGATTCTTAATTCCGTAAAAGCGGTTCTAAAGAGTATGCAGGATGAAGGAACTCCTTTAGAAAATGTGGTATTGGTTTCCGGAATCGGCTGTCATGCCAAAATCGTTGATTATATCAATGTAAATAGTTTCTATTCAATTCACGGAAGGGTACCGCCTGTAGCCGAAGGGATAAAGCTTGCCAATCCAAACCTAAAAGTAATTGGATTCGCAGGCGACGGCGATGCATACGGAGAAGGCATAGAGCATTTGATATTTGCCGCCAAAAGGAATATCGATATTACTATGATAATACACAATAACCGTGTCTATGGGCTTACGACAGGCCAATATACTCCTACCTCGCCTCTTGGTTTCAAGGGCCGCTCCACCCCAAAGGGGACGATTGAGATGCCGATAAATCCCCTTGAGCTTATGCTGGCAAGCGGCGCGACTTTTCTTGCAAGGGGATTCTCTCACGGGATAGAACAGCTTAAGAAGATATTCAGAGAGGCCATAAACCATAAAGGTTTTGCTTTAGTGGATGTGCTCCAGGTTTGCGTCACCTTTTACAATATGTATGAGTATTACGACAAAAGGGCATATCAATTAAAAGACCATAACCCTCAAGATTATTCTGAAGCGCTTAATAAAATAAGAGAATGGAATTATCATGATGACTCAAAAATAGCGCTCGGCGTCTTTTACAAGAAAGAGACCGAGACTTTTGAACAAAGATTATCATCTTCTAAAAAAGAGATAATTGACGCAAGTCCAGATATACAACGAATATTATAAAATAAAGAAGATTAGGTGAGCCGGCACCAGAATGAGGAGGATATCTTATGAAACCCAAAATAGGAGTTGTATATTACAGTATGACCGGGAATACATTTCAAATGGCGCAGGCAGTTTGTCAGGGAATAGAGGAATCTGAAGGCCAGGCTGTATTGCGTACAGTACCGGAATTATTGCCTAAAGCAACAATTGATTCTGACGAACGAATTAGAAAAGCAAAAGTTGCCCAAGAGAAAGTTGTCATTGCCAAGGTAGAGGAATTAGCGGAATTTGACGGTATCATTTTGGGTTCGCCTACACGATTTGGGAATATGTGTTCACAGTTGAGGAACTTCTTGGACCAAACAGGAGGACTTTGGTTAAAAGGGGCTTTAATCGGTAAGCCGGCAGGCGTATTTTGTTGTACTGCTTCTTTACACGGCGGCCAGGAGACAACCCTTGTTTCAATGATGTTTACCTTGTTACACCACGGGGCAATGATAGTCGGGGTTCCTTATAGTATAAAAGAGCTGATAGAGACTGAAAACGGAGGGACTCCTTATGGGCCCACAGCGGTTGTGGGTGCCATGGCAGATGAGCCTCCGACAGAAATTGATTTAAAGATTGCTATGGAGTTAGGTAAAAGGGTAAGCCAAATTGCTCAAAAATTAAATGCCTAATATAAAATCCATCAAGACGCAGCTTATTATTTATTTGCTGGTTGTTGCGTTAGGTTTGGCAATAAAAGAAAGGGATTTTACTTTTCTTAGAACTCTGGCAATTGCCACCTTCGCGGCAACTCTAATAGAATCGCTTATTTTATATTTTACAAGAGGGTCATTCAAGATTACCGAGAGCTCGATAATTACCGGAGTGATTATCGGGTATGTGCTTTCAAGCGATGAGGTTTGGTGGAAATTCGTGCTTGCGGCATTACTGGCTATTTCTTCCAAATATATAATTGTTTTTAAGAAAAAGCATATTTTTAATCCTGCGGCTTTCGGTATATTTTTATCGACTCTGTTGCTTGGCGCCTCTGCGCAATGGAAAGGCACTTATATGTGGTATGTATTGGTGCCATTCGGACTTTATTTCTCGCAAAGGATAAAGAAAATAGAGGTCATCATCGGATACGCGATTATTTCCTTAAGCCTGTTTGGAACACAAGCAATCTTGCAAAAAGTTTCGTTATTAAATATGTTTGGTTATTTTAGTTATTTCTATATTTTTATTATGGTTATAGAGCCAAAGACAACGCCTCTTGATTCAATAAGCAAATACCTCTTTGGCGCCGCTGCAGCAGCGCTTGTTTTTGTATTTACAGAAGCAGGGGTTAGATTTGACGTCGAACTTTTCAGCTTGTTGCTAATGAATGTTACGGTGCCACTGTTAAATAAAGTGTCCTTAAACAAAGGAGGTGCGAAGTGAAGCGGATATTAGTAATTGCAGTTTTTTTGTCAGTTTTAACCGCTGTCTCCACGGCTTATGCCCATCCGCCATCTGATATCAAAATAACCTTTGATTCAGAGACAAAGATGCTTGAAGCGGTGATTGTACACAACACAAACAATCCGGCCACTCACTATATTAAAAAGGTCGATGTGGGGCTGAATGGAAAAGAGATAATTGAGCATCAAATTTCAAGGGAGGATAATAACCAGACTCAAGAAGTACGCTATTTTATCCCTGATGCTAAAGATGGTGACGTGATTTCGGTAGAAGGTTATTGCAGTATCAGTGGTAAATTAAAAAAGGAAATTACGGTCCAAAAGGCCAAAGAAAAATAAAAGTTGACAAAGCCAGGACAGTGTGTTATCCTTTAAATGTAGGCAGCACAATGTTTGTGCTTTGAGGGAAGGACAATGTAGCGTTCTTGAAAAAGGACGCTTTTTTATTTTTTAACCCTTCCTTTTTCAGCGTCAGAAAACCGGATAACGACGTCCTTTTTAGCAAAGAACTGCTAATCAGGACGTTTTTATTTTATGGAACGATGGCGTTCTCCAACAGCCAATTTTGGCCGGAGAACGCCGTTTTTATTTTTAGGCACTGTCTAAAAATTGGGCATAGGGAGTAACTTTTTATGCAGAATATGACTTATCAGGAGCAGATTAACGCCTTGACCAAAATCAGTAAGGCCATCGCCTCCGATGTGTATTTGGAGGATATCCTGCGGTTGATAGTCACCGTCACCGCGGAGATTATGGATTCCAACATCTGTTCGTTAATGCTGGTTGACGAGAAAAAAAATGAACTTGTTATCCGGGCGACCCAGAGTATCAGCGACAATTATAATAAGAAACCGCCGTTAAAGGTCGGAGAGGGCGTGGCCGGAAGGGCGGTGATGGAAAACCGCCCCATAACGGTAAAGGACGTCACTAAGGAAAGCGAATATAAGCATAAAGATATCGCCAAAAAAGAAGGCCTCTGTTCGCTCCTCTGCGTCCCCTTGGCAGTAAAAAATAAGGTTATCGGAGTAATTAACTGTTATACCCCCAAGCCGCATGAATTCAGCGAAACAGAGATTAATATCCTGATTGCTGTAGCTAATCAGGCAGCAGTGGCTATCGAAAACGCGCAACTGCTGGTTAAAAGTAAAGTAATCCAGGAGGAGCTGGAGACGCGCAAAAAAGTCGAACGCGCCAAGGGCCTGCTGATGAAGGAAGAAGGACTGACAGAGGAGGAGGCGTATTTACGGATTCGCAAATACAGCATGGACAGCCGCAAGACCATGCGCGAGGTCGCCGAGGCGATTATTCTGGCTTCGGACATGAAGAAGGTAACCGGGATTAAAAAAACAACTGCTCAATAGGCCAAAGTTGCTTGTCCCAATGTTTGGGCCAAGAGTGTTTCGAGCAGGCAAAAAACAAGGAGGGTTGCAATGAATTTGCAAAGGCCGAATGCAAACGATGCGACCGGTACGTTTAACCGGTCAAAGAATGTGGTACCGGGTTCTGGTATCTGTTCCAGGTGTATGGACGGGTGCAAAGGAAATTGTGAGGTTTTTAAGGCAAGTTTCAGAGGACGCGAGGTAATATACCCTGGTCCTTTCGGAGATGTTACCGCCGGGGCAGATAAGGATTATCCGGTGGATTATTCCCACCTTAATATCCAAGGCTACGCGCTGGGGGCAAAAGGATTACCGAAGGATGCCGAAGGCAATCCCGATAATACCAAGTTCCCCGATGTAAATACCGAAACCGAATACGGCTGGGACTCCAAGATAAAGATGAGGGTTCCTGTTTTTACCGGCGCTCTTGGCTCGACGGAAATCGCCAGAAAAAATTGGGAGCACTTTGCGATTGGGGCGGCTATATCCGGCATCACTCTGGTCTGTGGAGAGAATGTCTGCGGTATTGACCCCAAACTGGAACTGGACAATAAGGGCAAGATAAAGAATTCTCCGGATATGGACAGGAGAGTTGAGATTTATAAAAGATTTCACGACGGTTACGGCGAGATACTGGTGCAAATGAACGTGGAAGATACGCGGCTGGGTGTCGCCGAATACGTCATAAAAAAACACAATCTTCAGACCATAGAGTTAAAATGGGGCCAGGGCGCCAAATGCATCGGCGGCGAGATTAAGGTAAAAAGCCTGGAAAGGGCGCTGGAGCTTAAAAAACGCGGCTACATCGTTACTCCTGACCCTTCACTCGAGGCAATTCAGAAGGCATTTAAAGACGGGGCGATAAAGGAGTTTGAGCGCCATTCCCGCTTAGGGTTTGTTTCCGAAGAGTCATTTTTAGAGGAGGTTGAGCGTTTAAGGGGACTGGGTTTTAAGCGCATCACCTTAAAGACCGGCGCCTATTCCATGCGTGAATTGGCAATGGCGATTAAATACTGTTCGATGGCAAAAATTGACCTTCTGACCATTGACGGCGCTCCGGGCGGCACAGGGATGAGCCCCTGGAGGATGATGGAGGAGTGGGGAATACCGACGTTCTATCTTGAGGCGCTCACCTATGAATTTTGCCAGAAGCTGACAAAGAAGGGGATGCGCGTGCCGGATATCGCCATAGCAGGCGGTTTCTCGACGGAGGACCATATTTTTAAGGTCATCGCTATGGGGTCGCCGTATGTGAAAGCGGTATGTATGGGCAGGGCTTTAATGATACCGGGCATGGTCGGCAAGAATATCGCCAATTGGATTAAGGAAGGAGAGCTGCCGGTTACGGTTTCGGGGTACGGCAAGACGGAAAAAGAGATATTCGTCTGTTATGAAGAGCTGCTGGAGAAATACGGCAAGGATATGAAGGACATCCCCCTTGGCGCTGTGGGGGTGTATTCCTTCGCCCAGAAGATAAAAGTGGGCCTGCAGCAGTTAATGGCAGGAAGCAGGAACTTTAGGGTCTCTTCAATATCCCGCATGGACTTGATGTCCTTGACGCAAGACGCAGCCAGAGTAAGCGGTATCCCTTATGTAATGGATGCCTTCCGCGAAGAGGCGGAGGCGGTCCTTAATGGCAGGGGCAACGGCAAAAGAAAGAGCGGTTTTAATCACCAGGGGACCAAAGTAACGGCGGGGAGGTAGCTATGGAGAAAAAGGGGCTATGCGAAACCTGTGTAAGCGATAAGGATTGCGCTTTCTTAAGGAGGTTCCCTGTTACAGAGTGCGAAGAGTTTGACTACCGCGAAAAAGACAACGATGTCTAGAAGTTAATTTTTAGAAGAGATATTTTTTAGTAACGGACTAAGGCGTCTACGTAAAGTCGCTGTGCGACCACGGGGCGCCTTATTTTTTAGGGGTTAAATATGTCGTTTGAAGAGCTGTTAAAAAGAATCTCCCCCAAGTTGAAGGGGATAGCCTATAAATTGCGGCGGAGCCATCCCGCCGGCCTTGAGGATGAAGACCTCTTACAGGAGGCGTTGATACACCTCTGGCAGGATTATAATTACGGCAAACTGGAGGATAAGACCGACAGTTACATCCTGCAGGGGTGCTATTTTTACCTTAAAAACCATATCCGTAAAGCCGCGGATAAAGCCATTCTTTTAAGCATGTATTCTCCCGCAGGAGAAGACTGTCCGGCGGAATTAGAGGACGTCCTTTTATTAAAGAACCCGGGGGCTCTTTTTATTGATGTGAATAATAAAGTGCTGATTGAGGAAATTCTTAACGACGGACTGACCAGCAGGGAAAAGAAAGTCTTTTCGTATCTTTTAGAGGGGTATACGGTGCGCGAGATAGCAAAAGAACTGGGTGTTTCTCATGTGAGCGTGGTGAAATCCAGCAAAAGGATTAAAGAGAAATGCCGGAAATTTAGAGATCCCGATTAAGTAAAGGTTACCAAGAGGCAAGATTTTTTACTTGTAGTATCAAAGGCACGTAGAAGTGTAAAGGAAAACAAAGGCGTTCTTGGTAAAAGAACGCTATTTTTTTAACTTAAGCTAAAGACGCAGGCGTCTTTAATCCGATAAAGGATAAAAGGCGCCTTTTATTTTTTTGAGAAAGGAGGCGCGCAATGGTTAATACGGGTGATACGGCGTGGGTCTTGATTTCTTCGGCTTTAGTTATGCTGATGACGCCGGGATTAGCTTTTTTCTATGGCGGGATGGTACGCAAAAAAAATGTGCTCAGTATTTTAATGCAGTGTTTTATTGTTTTGTGT
>Ga0172375_10009552_pt1 | contig 12770 bp, 17 predicted proteins | sample LakKiv1m_FD_114537 | JGI IMG/M metagenome (GOLD analysis project Ga0172375, IMG submission 114537) | Freshwater microbial communities from Kabuno Bay, South-Kivu, Congo - kab_092012_11.1m | ecosystem: Environmental > Aquatic > Freshwater > Lake | place: Democratic Republic of the Congo... | reverse complement strand
GCCGGCGCGGACGGCTTCGGGAAAACACGATGCCACCGCCACGCCAACGGTAAAATGGGCGATGCCTTTCATGCGTATCAGCCCGAAGCCGCACCCCGAGTCACACGGTCACTGCGGTGGTTCGCTTCTCGGGTGCGTCAGATCAAGAAACTCCAGGCGGTTCTTCACGGCATTGATGAGCGTGTCTTTCGTAACCGGCTTGGGGAGGTAACAGTGGATGTTCTCCTTGGCGATCGCTTCGCGGATGGAATCCGGCGGCGTGTAGCCGGTGCAGAAGATCACGGCCGGCATTTCCCACTTCTTCTCCTTGCAGATCCGCTTGATCTCATGGAAGGCCTCTTCGCCGTTCATCACCGGCATGGCGATGTCCAGGATGATGAGCGAATGATGCTTGATATGGAATGAGGCGATCGCCTCCCCGCCGTCGGACGCGCAGTCGACCGACAGATCCGGCAGATCGTGTTGCAGAACGTATTCGAAGAATTTCAACAGGGTGGGCTCGTCGTCCACGATCAGGACGTTCTTGGGCCGGCTCCGGATGATGTCCGGCGCGGGAATCTCGAAGCGGTAGCTCTCGCCCGCGTACTTGACCCGCTTGAGCTCCTCCTCCCGCCGCATCTCCTGCATCACGGCCACGATGCGGTTCAGCGGCGCGGTATAGCGCACGCTCCGATCCGCCTCCACCATGCCGAGCAGGCTCTGGAGCGGATTGTTGATTTCGTGCGCCAGCGTGGTGATGGTCTCCAGGCGCGTCTTGGTCTTCTCCATGTTCAGGATGTCTTCCTGCGCCTTCTCGAGTTGATGTGCCGTCTCGTTTCTCGCCGTCACGTCGCGCATGGAGAAACACAGCTGCGCTTCGTTCTTCAATTCAATCCGGTTGACGGCGATCTCCGCCGGCAGGAGCGTCCCGTCCGGGCGCACGCAGGAGGCCTCGATCATCACGTGCTTCTGGGTCGCCAGCGATTCCGTCACATTGTGCAGAATCCCCTCATCGAACCCGCTGACCACGTCGCCGATGGCCCGTTCACGAAGCGCCTCGGTACTCAGCTGAAACAGCTCTTCGGCCCGGATATTGGCGTCCACAATTCGGCCTTGCAGGTCCGTGATGAGGATGGACTCATACAGTCCCTGCAAAAGCACATAGTAGCGAGAATCATCGCCTGGATTCTCTGTCATGTTCATCTCCTAACGCTGCACAACCCATTCGACTGCCGACATGGTAGTCCTCCGGGGCCAGATATCAAGCCCCTATAGTGAGCAAGACATCAATATCCAGTATCGAATGCTCAATAACCAAGTCTCAAGTGCGGAAGCCATTTGGGATTATTCTTCACGCGATTCAGCCGTACGAATGCTCTTGGCGAAAATCCGGATCAGTTCTTGACATTCCTTAAGCGACGTCTCCGTAGCCGCCGGAGACCTCATCATCCTCTTTCCGAGAATAATCCTCAACCACACCCGCGTTTCCCGTAACTCCTTCAAAGCCACCTTCATCTTGTGCACAAAGTCCTTGCGGGATTCGGCGCTCTGCGCTTCTCCGTAGTTGGGCGCCGCTGAGGTCCCTGAACGAATGATCTGCCCCGCCACGTGATTCGCCACTCTCGTGTCCGGCGAGGCCTCCACGACGTCGATGATCGCAACGGCAAATGCGATCAGTCGGTCTTCAAGATCGAATTTGCGATCACTTCCCCGCTCCTCTGTCATCGCCCTGCGTCCTTCCTCCTTGTGACTTGGTTATTGAGCATTCGATATTGGATATTCTCCTATAACAACCCCAGCCATCTCGCCACGGCCGGCCCCACGCCGGACATGTTGCAGGCCAGGGGAAGGAGAATAACGCCGAGGCAGTTCATGCGGCGCGCTCCGAGCAGCGGCGGAAGAAGCCCGATGCCGGTGGAGACCGCCATGATCAGGAGCCCCATCCACCCGGTGATGCCCCACACCAAACCGAGGATAATCCACAGCGTCGCCCAGGACAGGCGCCGGTAGCCGCACGTCCGGAGCAGCCAGATCGTGCCGCGCGTCAGCGGACCGACCAGCAGGAACGATACCGCGCCGGCCAGCGCCACCGCTCCCAGCGCCATGTAGAAATCGTGGCGCGAATGAGGAACATAGAGTCCTTTCAGCATCCAGGCCGCGCCGCCGCGGGTCGTCCCGAGGCCGGGCACAAACAAAAGCAGGAGCGCCCCCACATAATAGACCAGCTTCGAGGCGCCCTGTGAGACAAGGAACACACGATCGTCGCGAACCGCCGTGGCATGCCCCGCCAGCATCCCGCCGACGCCGCCGGTGACCCCGGGAAAGAACGCGGCAAATCCGCCGCCCAGGCACCCGGCCATCACACCCTTCGCGAGCACGATACGATCCAGCGTGGTCGACATTCCGAGTAGCTGCCGCGGAATTTCGATACGGCTCGCGATATTGAGCAGCAACCACGGCATCGTGAAAAGTCCGACGAACGCCGGCAGAAGATTCTGAAAAGCCGCCGTCACGGAAATCGGTGAACGATACAACAGGATAAAGCCGAGAAACCCGGCCAGCAGGAACGTCAGCAGCCCCGCTCCCGTTGACTTCCAGGCATCGAGAAACTTCCCCCACCCGCCCTGCCCGAACCGCCCGCCTTTCGGCCATTCCGACATCAGCATGAACGCAATCACGCACCACAGGATCCAATGCATGTGCCGCTGGAATACAGCCTTGGCCGCCGGCAGGAATCCCGGGCCGAACACGCCGAGGAACGGCACGAGCAGGCAAAGGCCGATCAGTCCGCCCGCCGACGTGATCATGGTGGCCTCATACCCGCGGCCCATCATGAGATACTTCTGGCCCGGCAGGACGGTAAACAGTGCGCTCTCGTCCGGCGCCGCCAGGAAGACCGAGGGAACGGTGTTCAGCATGGAATAGCCGACGATCATCCCCGCCGTCAGCGGCACCAACACCTCGCCGGGAACCGCTGCGCCCCTTGCCGCAAGGGCGTGCGCCCCGATCACCAGCAGGCCGAGGATGTTGTAGATGTGCAGGCCCGGCACGCAGGCGAGCAAGGCCGAAAAGGCTGCGCCAGCGACCGCCGAGATGGCAACGATGGGAATGTCGGCCGTCATCGGGATGTCGGAGTTGGGGTTGTCGGGTTAACGACGTCGAGCCGCAAGGTTCGCAGCCGGATCTTTCCTTCGCCCGACACGTTCAACGTGCCGGCGACATCCACCCGATCGCCCTTTTCGGGAAGCCGATTCCCGGCGGCAAGCTCCCGCGCTGTTTCGCGTGAGACCTGCACTTGGAGTTCGCCCGTGCCGTCGTCGACGTAGAACGAGAGGTAATCGATCTCCTCTCCTTGTCGCTTGATATAGACGTTGTTCTTGATCGTGCCGGCGATCCGCACGCCGGCGAAGTTCATCATCGGCGTCACGTCGCCGATGCGGACAACCGGCGTGTCGGCGTTTCTCGCCATGAGATAGAGGAACGTGAGCCCGACCACGGCCAGCAGGAGCGCCGCCACGCGAAGCCGCCGGACAATCGCCGGCTTGTCCGCCTCCGCCTCGCAGTACGGGCAGACATCGGCCGGCCCGATGAATCGCTCGCAGGAGGGACAGACGGCAGAACTTTGGGTCACGTTCGTGCGTCTGGTGTTTTCAACATTCAATATGCAACACTCAACTTTCAACACTCAACGGCGCCAGCTACTTTTTTATTCTTCGACTCCGAGCTGTGCGAATACTGGCCGCGAATATCCTGATCAACTCCTCGGTCTCCTCGAGCAACGGAACAACAAACGTCGAGTCTTTGATCAATTGCGCCTTGATGGAGAGACGGAGCCAACGACGCGATTCCTTCAACTCCTTCAGTCCAATGCTCAACTTGTGGATGAAATCGTCTGAGGACTCGGCGGCCTGCGCTTCGCCGTGGTTCGATAGCGGCGAGGTCCCCGAACGCAACAACTGGTCGGCGACGTGACCACCGGCTCGTGTTCTGGGCAGCGTATCGGTCAGACGGATAATGCTGGAGGCATATTCCAAAAGCCTGTCCTCAAGATCGTACTTCACGTGTTCCTGAACTCCCATATCCGCCTCTTGTTTGAGCGTTGAACGTTGAATGTTGCGTGTTGAATGTTTTCCTCTGGTTTTCCGTGGTTTCTCTTATTCGTAGAGTAAGCATGCCAGAAATCAACGGCCGTTGCCTATCGGGGGACACCCCTACAAGACACATAGGGATTTGCCTGACAAGCGAAGAAACGGTGGAACTTCTATTCTTCTTGCGGGACCGGAATCGGGATGGTCTGGCCGGACTCGCCGTCCCCGCCCTCTTCCTGAAGGCCGGTCTTCTGGCCGTTCACCTCGCGAACGACCAGCTTGGTCCGGTGAAGAGGGCTGGCCTGCACTTCCAGATCCTTCAGCATCCAGCGGTCATTGATCTTCTTGAAGCTCTTGATCCAGAGAATGCGGACCTGCTTGTCCTTCGCGTCGAGCCCTTCGGCCTGCAGCAGCATGTGCAGCTTCTGATCCACCCAGATCCGCACCTTGGCGTACGGCCCGGTAGTGGCGACCGGGGCCGGCACTTCCACCACGTAACAGGTCCGCCCCTTGATCTCTGCATCGTCCGCCGTGATCCGGCCGCCTTTCCACCACAGGAAAGACAGGGTCAGGTCCATCCAGCTGATGTCCGTGCCTTGAATGGCCCCGGAAACATCGAAAGGCCTGACCTCGCCGCGGCCGGCCGTGTAACTGAACACGGGCTCTTTCCCGTGCTCCCGCGTCACGGTCAGCTGCTCCAGGTCGGCGCCGGACGCCTCCCGTATTTTGTACTGCGCCGTCGTCGGGTTCGCGCCCCACTTGAGCAGCATCTGGAACTTCATTTCGCGAAGCACCACGCCGTGCCGCTTGCGTAGAATGAGGTCGCCGGAAATGTCGAGCGGTTCCTGAGGAAGCTGGGCGATGACATCGTCGAGCAGCTGCTGGGCAGTGAGGGGATCATTCGTGTTCTGGGCGAAGACGCCTTGCGCAATGGCCATCACGGCAAGAATCGCCAGCATTCGCTTCACTCGTCGCTTCTCCTACTGGCCTTCTGCCGGACGGACAGGCCCCGCGTCCTTGCTGGCGGTGATGGCGTGATCGAGAACGGCTCGAAACTGCTCCAACCCCGTGGAGGGAACGATGATGGTGTCCCGGCGGCCGCCCACGTCTTCCGTCACCCTCAGGAATCGCCCCCGTGGATTCTCCCTGAGCTCGAACGAAAATGTCTTTCGTTCCACCTGAACCTTCTCGTTGAAGATCTCAGTGTCCACGACTCACCCCCTGTCGTCGAGTCTTGTGCCACTCGAAAACCGCCCCAATGCGGTAACCCTACCACAATCAACGCCTCTGTCAACAACGCTACACGGCCTCACTCTGTAGCAGGCTTCGCGAAGCTTGTCTATCGGGGGAACCCTGAACGCCGCGAAAAGGCCCGAACCGGGAACAACGTCCCCTGTTATTCCGGATACTGGGTTCGGTAACTGACGATCCGCCCGTTCCGATACTCATAAATCCTGAAAGTCGTAGGACGGCCCCAGTAGGTCGCCACCGCCGGCGAAACATAGAGCGGCACCGTGCCGATCTGGTGCATTTCATCGCGATGGAAGTGCCCGGCGATGATGGCCTTCACGTGATACTCGTTGACCAGCTTGCTGAACGCATCTGCCGCCGGCTTGGGCCAGCCCGGATGCATTTCGTTGTTGTAGAAGTCCTCCACGGGCGGGGTGTGCAGGAAGATAAGCACCGGCTTGCCCCCCGCCTCTTTCAGCCGCTGCTCCAACTGCTTCAGCGGATCGTATCCCTCGACGGTGAAGGAATCGGCCAGCGGCTCGGCATACATGAAGAGACATTCCACGCCCTTGTGCTCCGCCTGCGTCAGGAAGCCGCCCGTAAAATTCGTGAACACCTGGCTGGACTCTTGAGCTTTCTTGGTCGGAATGTCGTGATTCCCGGGCAAAATATGGAACGGCATCTTCAACCCCTTCAGAACATTCAGACCATTGGTGAACGTTACCCCGTCACTCGTCCGTTCCATTATGACATCGCCGGTCACGACCACGAACTCGATCGCGAGCGGCAGGCGATTGATGGCATCCACAACCTTCCGCGTCCGCTCGAAGAAATCCCGATCGCCGAAATGGGTGTCGGAGATCTGGACGAAGTAGAAATGAACGTCATTCGTCTCCGCCGCCGGCGCCGCGAGGCACCAGAAGAGGGACGGGAGGGCTATGGCTAATAACGGGATGATTCTCTTCATGTTCAGTTACCTCGAAGCCTCGAATCTGTGCGGGACAATCCGCCCGTCCTTTAGTTTGGTCACACCGGAACACTCCGGATCCGCGCCGATCGCGTTGTACCTATACGCGCCTCCCTGCGGACACGTCGGCGTCGTATTGCCTTTGATGTACTCGTTCACTTCAGCCCCAACCACGGCATCGCCATTTGTCTTGTGATTCGCCAGCGCCCACTGTTCTTTCCCCGACTCGATCATCCGAAGGTTATTGACACACGACATGGCGCAGGACGTGTTCCGTAGACTCCTGGAGAAAGACGAAGCGACGCCCGCAACGATACCGATGACAGGAATCAGCACAACGCCCCAAATCACTATTCTTTCCCGTCTCATCTGTGCCGCCGACCTCTTCAGCATTCGGTCCCACATGTCGCTTATACAGGAAACGACGGCCGACCGACAAGGGCATACGCTTTGCAGCGCGCGGCACTCCGCATGAATGGCCGTCGAGCGCCAGTTTGGCTCCAAATATTATCCTTGAATATTGAGCATAGCATGCTCAATATTCCAGCATGATCAAACGACGATATCTTACTCAACAGACGGTGGACGCGCTGAAACGGGCGCGGATCGTGGCGCTCATCGGGCCGCGTCAGTGCGGGAAGACAACGCTGGCACGTGAGATCGCCGGCACCCGCCAAGCCCATTACTTCGACTTGGAGAATCCACGGGACATCGCCCGGCTGGAGAATCCTCAACTCTCCCTGGAGCCGCTCAAGGGGCTGGTGGTCGTTGACGAGGCCCAGCAGAAGCCGGACCTGTTTCCCCTCCTGCGCGTCCTGTCCGACCGCGTTCCGCTTCCGGCAAGATTCCTCATCCTCGGCAGCGCGTCTCCCGATCTGATCAAGAATTGCTCGGAGACACTGGCCGGGCGGATCGAGTTCGTCGATATGGCCGGGTTCACGCTGGACGAGATGGGCGACAAAGCCATGACCTCGCTCTGGCTGCGGGGAGGCTTCCCCGGATCGATCCTGGCCAAGACCGACAAGGACAGCCTGATCTGGCGGCAACAATTCATCCGCACCTTCCTGCAGAGGGATCTCCCCCAGCTCGGCATCAACCTCCCCACCGAGCAACTCCGCCGATTCTGGACCATGCTGGCTCACTATCACGGGCAGACCTGGAACAGCAGCGAGATCGCCGCCTCGCTGGGCGTCGCCCATACCACGACGCGCCGATGGCTGGACGTGCTCACCGGGGCATTGATGATCCGGCAACTGCCCCCCTGGTTCGAGAACGTGGGGAAACGTACGGTCAAAGCGCCCAAGATCTACCTTCGGGATTCCGGCCTGTTGCATGCCCTGCTCTCGATCGACAATCTGCCCGCCCTCACCTCCCACCCCAAGCTCGGGGCCTCATGGGAGGGCTTCGCCCTAGACCAAGTGCTCCGCATGCTGTCGGCCGAGACCGAGGCCTACTTCTGGTCCACGTACAGTGGCGCGGAGGTGGATCTACTGCTCCTCCGGAAAGGCAAACGCGTCGGATTGGAGTTCAAGTACGCCGACGCGCCCGGCACAACCAAGTCCATGCATCTCACGTTGGCCGCTCTGAAGCTCGATCGCCTCTACATCGTCTACCCAGGCTCCCGTTCATACCCGCTCACCAATGTCATCGAGGCCATTCCCTTGACAGCCGTCGTCGATGAGATCAAGTAGCAATCCAGCACGGCAGGCTATAGGGTTCAGGCAGTCCCTATCGTAGAGGCGCGTCTCAGTAAGCCAGATCAATTTCCATGCAATGACAGATTATCCGGATAAATTCACCACGCCATGAGAATCGGGAAGAGACAGGTCACGACTAGTTGGCCGCCAGACCAGTTCGCCGCCTCGCCAATCCGCCTTCCTTGGAGGGGGGCTCCCGAACGACAGGCGTCCTATGGCTCTGTCCCTTGAGTGCCTCTTGAGTGCCTCTTCACCTCTATCTGCTTGCCGCTGCGATGCGAACGCCTGCCTCAACCGGACACTGACCCGCCGCAGATCAACGACGCGGCGGGACCTTGGGCTCGGTGGTCTCTCCGATGTTGTGCAGGACAATGGGCAGGCACTTGGCAAAGAGGGAGAAGTCGCCATCCGTGGTGAACACAGCCAGATCGTGCCGCACGGCAACCGCGCAGATGAGAAAATCGGTGTTGGACCCCTGCATGCCCCTGGAACGGCACAGATTGAAGAACTTGGCCGCCGTGACGTAGTCCTCGGCCAGAAGCGGCAGATCCGCAAATGCCGTGAGGTGAGACTCAAGCTGGTCAAACTGGGGCTGGTCTCGGACCCCGGACAGCAACTCCTGCCGGATCGGACCAATGATCTCGACCCTATGGGCGGCGACCAGCCGCCGCAGTTCTTCGGCCTCCCGATGTCGGGCGTGTTTGCTTCTCCGCAACGCGAGAGACCAGACGCTCGTGTCGACGAGCACTCTCATGCCCGTGCCCGTTGACGCTTGTAAGTGTACCCCGGATCGAACTCCACCTTCCCGAAGAGGTCAAGGATGCGCTCCTGCCGCAAATGCCGGATGTAGTCGGCCAGCGCCTGTGTTACAGCCGCCTTCTTGGTCCGATGGTTCCCCAGTGAAACCGCTTCCTTGATAAGCCGATCATCGAGTTGAAGATTGGTTGCCATGGTGCCACCCCCACACATACTGTCACACACTTCCTTGTGTGGCGTCAATCCCCTTCTTGATCCGACCGTTGCCGCTCAGAATACCGAGTTTGCGAGGGTATTCCGGTGCGGCGTGTTGGCCTTTTCATCTTCTCATCGCGAGGATTTCTTCTTGGTGGTGGGTGTCGCCCAAGCCGGCCATTTCAGCGCGGTCTTGTCGGAAAGCTTGTCGAGCGCCTCCTTGGCGGCGATCAGTTCGGCGCCGATCGCGGCGATAATGCTGCCCAACTTTCCCCGTGTTTGCCGTTCCTCTTCCCGCAGCGCCAGGATTCGCTCGGCATGACGCTGGATCGCCGGATCCGCCACTTTCGATTTCCTCATCGGTTCCTCCTGGGAACGATGCTTATCTGGCGACGGGTATTCCCGTCGCCAGCATGAACGTGTTGGCGATCTTTATTGGTGTTGAGCCACGTACAAATCCAAGAGCCTGCGGATCATCTTCTGGTATTGAGTGTGATGCCGTCGAGCTACGTCCTTGAAGAAGTCCACGCTGCCTTTGCTGAGACCGATCGTCACTTTGACCTGTTCCTCTTTGAACACCAGTTCACTGGGAGCAGGCAGGAAGTCCCGAACAACTTTAACATCCCCGATTGACCCGTCAGTGTATGTGATTTTCCCGCTCATATATTCTCTTTCCTTTCCGCCAGTAGCCAGCACCAAAGATCCGTATCGCGCCAGCGCGATACATAAACCGCACCGTCAGGATACCGCCTCCCACGAGTCCGAAACAAAAGAAGCGGTCTTCGTCCTGGCTATGCGACAGGTCTTGAGCAATCACACGGTTCTGATCGGCAAATGCGTACTGCGCGAGTTCGAACGAAACGCCGTGACGTTGTTGATTCTCACAATCCTTTTCTGAATCCCATTCGAATGAGGCATTTGACATGATTGAAACGTATCAAGTTGCTCCGGGGAAAGCAATATTAGCATATGGTGATTTATATTGCTTCGCCAACGGGGCTGCGGCTGACCGAAGAGAGCTTGCTCTCCGGAGGGCTGAACGGTCAAGCCGCTGGTTGGCCTCATGTGTTGATCAGCTCCCTATCAAACCACACGTCTTCGATTCCGTCAGCCAACAACACTCGAACGACGGCCGGTCGACAAGGTCCATACGCCTTGCGTTCCAGGACGGCAGGATGTAAGTTTCGGCCCAGTTTGTTCATCCGGAGGCACACGATGAAAATAGCGCCGTTCATTACCGACGATTTCCTGCTCGAGACCAAGGAAGCGCGGCGGCTCTATCATGACTATGCCGCCGACCTGCCGATCATCGACTACCACTGCCACCTGCCGCCAGCCGATATCGCCGCCGACCGGCGCTGGGAGAACCTGACCCAGATCTGGCTGCACGGCGATCACTACAAGTGGCGCGCCATGCGCGCCAATGGCATGGACGAGCGGTACTGCACCGGCAAGGCGTCCGACCGCGACAAGTTCGACCAGTGGGCCGCCACGATGCCGTACCTCCTGCGCAACCCGCTCTATCACTGGACCCACCTGGAGCTCGCCCGCTATTTCGGCATCACCGACCGCGTGCTGTCACCCGAGACCGCGAAGGACATCTGGAACAAGGGCAACCGCGAACTCGCGAAGCCCGCCTTCTCCTGCCGCGGACTGATGAAGCGGAGCCGCGTGGTCGCCGTCTGCACCACCGACGACCCCACCGACACGCTGGAGCATCACCTCGCCATCGCCAAGGACAAGTCGTTCAAGGTGCAGATCCTGCCCACCTGGCGGCCCGACAAAGGCATGGCCGTGGACAATCCGAAGCTCTTCAACGCCTGGGTCGACAAGCTGGCCGAACGGGGCAACGTGGACATCCGCGACTTCGACTCGTTCAGGAAGGCGCTTCACAAGCGTCACGAATTCTTCCACAACGCCGGCTGCCGACTCTCCGATCACGGCCTCGACACGGCCTACGCCGAGGACTGCACCGAAAGCGAGATGCGCGCCTTCTTCAAGCAGATCCGCGGCGGCAAGGCGCTCGACGCAAGCCAGATCCTGAAGTTCAAGTCCGGCATGCTGGCCGAGTTCGCTGTGATGGATCACGCGCGCAACTGGACGCAGCAGTTCCACTTCGGTCCGCTCCGCAACAACAACAGCCGCCTGTTCGCGGCTGTGGGCCCCGACACGGGCTTCGATTCTATCGGCGACTTCGAGCTGGGCCGCCCGCTGGCGAAGTTCCTCGACCGGTTGGATCGGACCAGCCAACTGGCGCGGACCATCGTCTACAACATCAACCCCCGCGACAACGCCCTGCTGGCGACGATGATGGGTAATTTCCAGGACGGCTCCATCCCCGGCAAGATGCAGTTCGGCAGCGGGTGGTGGTTCATGGACCAGAAGGACGGCATGGCGCGCCAGATGGAAGACCTGTCGCAGATGGGGCTCCTCAGCCGCTTCGTGGGCATGACCACCGACAGCCGCTCGTTCCTGTCCTACACCCGTCACGAGTACTTCCGTCGCATTCTCTGTAACCTGCTGGGGAACGATATATCCAAGGGCCTGGTCCCGAACGATATGCCGCTCGTCGGCCGGATGGTGAAGGACATCTGTTACAATAACGCCGCTCGCTACTTCGGCTTCAACGTGCCGAAGGAGGACTGACGTGAAGATCGACAGGCTGGATCCGAATTTCGCAGCACGAGAGGCGGGTGACGACCTCTTGTGGTACGACATAAGAGAACTCGGCGTGGAAGGGCGCGGCTGGTCCGACACCGAGTCCTTTTACGACCGCCTGCCCGCCAAGGCCAAAAGGCAGGTTCGCGAACCCGTCTGGATACTAAGCCAGAATTCCGCTGGAATGGCAGTGCGGTTTGTCTCCGACAGCCCGAGTATCGCCGCCGCCTGGAAGCTTCGATGCGCGGCACTCGCCATGGCCCATATGCCGGCGCTCGGCGTAAGCGGGCTCGACCTCTATGTCGAGGTCAAAGGAGCCTGGCGTTGGGTGGGAAGCGGCCAGCCTTCGGCTTTCCCGACCAACAAGCTGACACTTGCCAACGTGCCCAAGGCAACGCGTCGCTTTCTTCTCTATCTGCCTCTGTACAATGGCATCGAATCGGTTCTGATCGGGATTCCCAGGGACGCCGTGATCGGAAAGGCGCCACTCCACCCCCGCGCCACGGCCAAGCCCGTGGTCTTCTATGGCACATCCATCGTGCAGGGCGGCTGTGCCAGCCGCCCCGGAATGGCCTATCCCGCCATCATCGGCCGCCGGCTCCACCGACCGATCGTCAACCTCGGCTTCTCCGGAAACGGCCCCATGGAGCTTGAAATCGCACGACTCATGGTCGAAATCGATGCGTCAATCTACGTGCTGGATTGCCTTCCCAACATGTCGGCCGAAATGGTGCTCGAACGCACCGAGCCCTTCGTGAGGATCCTCCGGGATGCCTCCCCGCGAACCCCGATCGTGCTGGTCGAGAACATCGTCTGGCAAAGCACGCTGCCGGAGACGAAACAACCCGACCACGTCCGGAAGAACAAATGTCTGCGAGAGGCACTTGCCCGCCTCAGGAAGGCCGGGATAAGGGGGCTTCACCTGGTTTCCGGCGAGAAACTGCTCGGCTGCGACTGGGAAGGTACGGTGGATGGAGTCCATCCTAACGACATCGGATTCATGCGCATGGCCGATGTCCTGACACCCGCGATCCGGAAAGCCCTGTGACCACAAGGAACGATCAGTCCCCCTTTTTATTTGGGGCTTCAGGGTTTTGTGTGGGTGGGTACCATATGTTGCGGTCAGAGGGTGGGCAGGGGGTTCGCGCCATATGCCGAAGAAGACGGCTTCGAATGAAACTCATGGCCGAGAACCCCTTG
>Ga0172375_10009551_pt1 | contig 12770 bp, 18 predicted proteins | sample LakKiv1m_FD_114537 | JGI IMG/M metagenome (GOLD analysis project Ga0172375, IMG submission 114537) | Freshwater microbial communities from Kabuno Bay, South-Kivu, Congo - kab_092012_11.1m | ecosystem: Environmental > Aquatic > Freshwater > Lake | place: Democratic Republic of the Congo... | reverse complement strand
GTGGTACTCACGTAATGGGATTTAATGGTGTAGAAAACACTGTGTCTGTTTCTTCTGATATTTTACTCAGAAATGCTTCAAGAGATACATACAAACAACCTAACAATAATGATGGGAAAATTCACATATCAGAAGCCCCAATGCAATCTTCTTACTTGTATAGAGATCCTTTTGATTTATTGATTACAGATTTTGATAAAATTAAAGCGTTTATTATTTTATTTGATCCATATAACAACAGCACATATGCCACAGGATTAGGTTCTAGAAATTTACTCACAAGTGCATCTATAAACATTTCTAATAGTGTAAGGTGTGGCTTAAATTACAATTGTTCATTTGATCAATTTGCATCTATCGAATTTGCTGACTATTTCCCGCCAAATTATGATTTTTTAGCAAGAACTGCAAAAAATTATGATTGTAAATTTTTTGTCACAGAAGATCCGACAACAACATATAAAGTTTTGTCTGCCGATATAAGTATTAATGTAAACTATTCTAAAATTTATTTATTAAATCAAGAATCAGAGTATCCTTTATATTCCTTGAATGGATATGATGTAAGCGGGAGCATAAAAACTCCAGTAAAAAATTGGTATACGCTTAAGTATATGTTTGACAATACAAATGCCCCAAAAACAACGAATTTTTCATTATTAGTTGGGAATAGGTATTTGAGATTAGGGCAAGTTTTAGTAGAAGATAAAATCGAATTTGCTATGTCTGAAGGAATAATGACTGCAACTATAACTTTCAAAGGATACGCAAGACTATAATGCCTATTTTATCAACAGAACTTATATCAAATTACTACACTGTATTACTCAATAAAGACGGAAACCTAAGAAGATATATTTTAGAGTCTTGGAATGAAAATTTGCAACAAGATGTTTCTGAAAAATCTTTTATTCAAGGCGATATTGGATCTAGAATTGTAGAAGTATCAAATCCTTTTCATCAAGCAACAATGTCAGGTCCTATTTTGATTCTTAAGGATTTAGATGCAGAACTTACTTATGCTAACGATCAAGATCAAAGTAAGAGAAATCAAGCAACAGGTTTGTATGACATTTTTGACTTAATTGTTGATAATTTAAATATGGTGATTCAGCCCCTAAGAGATGATGGAACTGGATATTTTCCTGCTGTACAACTCCCATTTTTTTTAGATAATGCTCAAATATCAATCAATAATTCAGAAGTTAACACTACTGCAACAGTCACAAGTATTTATCCTAATGGTTTTTCTTCAAATGGTTTCAATGTGCTAACTCCATCTACTGCAAGCAAACTTTATGGTGAAACAAGAGTAATGGGTAGAGTTGTCAAGTTTTGGGATTTTGGATTGAGATTATTTGGAGATTTTTACGCACTTACTCAAGCAACTATCAACGTAAAAGTTGTTGCAGATAAAATAACAAATTTAGGAAATAATTTTTACAACGGAAATGTAACTCCTGATTTTGCAATCACTGGCTATTCAATATCAGGAGATGCAGTTATTTCCATTCACCCAGATCAATTTGATAGTTTGAAATTGTATCAAGCACCTGGATATTTTTATGTCTTACAAAACTCAATTGGGCTTTCATTAATAGATTCTTACAGAGGAAACAGATCTATTGACTTTGGAAGTTTTTTAGTTCCGCCTAGAGTAGAGTTTGATTTACGTGCAAGCCAATTAACACAAGCAAGAGTTTCTTTTCAAGCATTTATTCGTCGCTCTTATTAGTGTACAAAATTTATGTGGAAGAACTTTTAAAATTTACAATACCTGGCAATCCTGTTACTAAAAAAACTCACCAAAGAATTATGAGAGTTGGTGGATATCCTAGAATTTTCCCGTCAAAACAATATGAAGAATATGAGAAGTATTGCAAAGACTATTGTTTAGATGTTTGGAAAAATCAAGGTAAAGAACCAATCAAATACGGGGTTGCAATTCAAATCAAGGTTTGGCTATCAAGATGGATTTTGCCCGATCACGTTGGTATTTTGCAATCTATTGGAGACATCTTAGAAAAATGGAGTGTCTTAGATAATGATAAGTATATACACTGGACTGACACAGATGCAAATAATGTCAGAGAACATTGGTTTCAAGGTATTGATAAGGAAAATCCAAGAATAGAAATAACAATCTTTCGATTCAAGCATCTTTATGAAGACTATACTCAAGAAAAAGATGACAAAGAGGCTGCTAAATTAGAAAGAAAAAAAATAAGGGAAAGCAAAAAAGCCGGATCATAAAATGATTATTGTAGTAAATTTCGGAGTCAATGAAGATTTTTCCGAAACACCTCTATTAGAAAATTTGTGGCAAACTTTAGGAGTTTGCAAATATTTCGATTCTTTACCTGAACTTTGGAAATTAAATGATATATATAGTGATAGTGTTTGTAAATATTTGGATATACGCAAAACACAACTAATATATACGAGATTATGGGGTGTTGATATTGATCAATCAAATAATGTTGGATTGATAACTAAAGAAAAGTTTTATCCGATAATTAAGATGTAAAAAAAGCAGACTTTCGTCTGCTTTTTTTGTTTTAGGCCTAAGAGTTAGAAACGATATAGTGTGGTTCTGAATCAGTAATTGTAAACTCTCCAGTGATACCAAGAGGAGTCACAATTTCCTTCATACGATCTTGAAGTGCAGTTGAATTCTCATTCAATGCTTCATTGATTGCATTGAGTTGCTGCTGAGCCTGTTGCAACTGTGATGCATATTGTTGTGCAACATTTACAAACTCAAGAACATCAGACTTCTGTGCCTTGAGTTCAAGCAATTGCTGACGCATTGAAACTAACTCAAGATACTCTTCGTGAGTGATAGAAGGTTGCTCCTCACTTACTTCGACATCAGTATCTACTGTATTTTCATCCATTTGTTATATAACCTCGAGATCATTTGATCAAACATATAATACCAGAAACATTTTGCTTTGTAAATTTGATTTCTTAAAATATTTCTGGTATGATTCCTATATCTTATACAGAAAGATCAAAACAATGAAAACTATTTTTCTCAGTCCTTCAGATCTCGCTTTTCTTTATCAAGAAAGCACTTGGGGATTTTATCAGAAGTACACATCTAACATCAAACGTCCTCCGGTCATTATCCCAAAAGTATTTACTACAATTGATGTACTTACTAAAATGACTTTTTCAAATAAGAATATGTCAGATTTTGACAAAAGTTTCCCTGACGGCATTCTTGTTGATGCAGATAAATGGGTTAAGAGTAAAACAATTATCAATCCTGATTTTCCTGATATTGAAGTTGGAGTGAGAGGGAAAATCGATGGTTTATTGAAGTTTGAAGATTCATCTCATAGTGTTATTGATTTCAAGACTTGTGAAATTTCTCAAGAAACTTTATCTAAATATATTACTCAACTTTCCTGTTACAGTTACGCATTGAGATATCCTAATTCTCAATCAGACTATTCTGTAACAGTAAATGACAAAATTGGATTATTTGTTTTTCAACCAACTTCATTTGATATGAATGAACAAGGTAAAGCAAATCTTGGGGGAGACTTCAAATATATAGAATATTCTTGGAATGAAGATGATTTTGTAAAATTTATCTCAGAAAAGATTATCCCACTTCTTGCTGGCAAAGAACCAATGCCTACTGAAAAAGATCCTTGTTGGGTTTATTTGAAACAATTTGGTTTTGAATATGAGGAGGAATAATCGTTTTTCATAACATATAAAATTATATAAGGGTAAAGTTATGAATTTTTTTAACAATTTTCGCAATATAAGATTGTCGCAAAATCCATCCATAGACAGTAAGCAAGAACCAAAACTTTTTGAAAAAGTTATGAAAAGGGCTACTGAGATTAAGGACGATCCAGATATTCCTGCATCACAAAAAGCAAACATTTTCAAGAGAGAATTTAGTCAAGATTACACTCGCTTGACTCCTTATCATCAAGAAAAAGTTATGGCTTTGTTTGGGGCTGCAAGTTTTCAAGGAAATCCGCCAAACTCACCAGACGGAGTATATAATCCTTCATCTGACAAAGTAGAGACTGGTACTTATAACAATGCGAAAGACAAGACAAATAAACTTTATCCTTATTTAGCAAAGATAAAGAATGGAAATGATTTTCTTTATCTAGCTGCAAAAAAAACTCCAGGATTTTCAGGAGACAGTTTTTACACTGAATCAAATAGAGAAAAATTATTAGGACAGTTGAATAGAATTGCTAATGAGCCTTATATTCAAAGAAACTATCCAAATATTCCACCATTACTAGAAGATGCTGTTAAGAAATTAGATGACAAAATTAAGGGTAGATCTGGTGGAGTTTCTAACAACACAACGGAAGCAGGTAACCCAGCAAGACCAAACTTAGAACCTGTCACTTTTGGCAATTTTCCTTCTGCTGGAGAACAAGTATTCAAAATTACTTCTCCTGATGCAAAGATTGTTATTCAACTTATCGATGGGCTTGATAAATTATTTGAGAAAAATCCACAAGCATACAAAAAGCAATACACTGAATATAGAAAACAAATTGTTGACACCTTTAATCAAAAAAAGGACAACATTTTATTTGAAGAAAGAAGTGAAATTTCACGCAGATTAGAACAAGCAAGAATAAATTATCAAAAAACATTTAATCCTGAAGGTTTCGAATCTGCAGGCAATTCTATGTTTGTTGTAGACTATAATGTTGCAGCAAGAGATATTTTAGGTCAACTCAAATCTAGCAATGATAGAAAAGAGTTAAATAGACTACTTGATTTATTTCAACAACAATTCTTAAATAAATACCCTAAAAATACAGATATTACTCAATATTTGAGACCACTGAATATCGCAATTAATAAATGGAATTTTGCTAACAGAGACAAACAAGAACCTTTAGCATTATTAACGGTATTCAAACCATAATGCCAAAACCAGTTGATGATTTAGTGAAGACATTGTTAGATGACGAAAGTTTTTATCCTGAAAAAGATAAAGATGACAGAGAATCTACTGCTTGGGCTATTGCATATTCACAATACAACAAGCGCAAGAAAAGAAAAAAGAAATCTTTCAATATGAAAGAGTTTAGAATAGCACAAAAACCAGACTAAGTCTGGTTTTTTGTTTATAATAAGCATATGAGTACACTTTCTATGATTATGTTGACAAATACTGCCAACGAACAAATTTTCAATATGACTCAAAATGCATTAACTACATTGCATCAATCACTCGGCTCTGAGAATTTCAATGTAGTTTTAGTTGAGTCAAACAAAGATTTTCAATGGGAATATAAGCACGTCAACTTCTATCTAAAGCCTCCAGTTGATTTCAATTATAATACATATTTAAATATTGCAATTGAAAATTGCGATTCTGATTATATTGGAATTGTAAATAATGACGTAATCTTTCATAAAGATTGGTGGACAAAACTAGAAAAGGCAATGATAGATCGCAATCTTGATACTGCATCTCCAAGGTCTCCATCCGTTCAAAAAGGCATTGTTCCTCACGCTGAAATTAAGCATAGATTCACTCCTGACTCAGTTGTAAGAGAAGGTTTTGAATTGATTGTAAACTTTTGTGGCTGGTGTTGGATTATGAAAAGGGAAGTTAAAGATTGGCTCTTTCCATTGGATGAACAGTTTTCGTTCTTTTTCCAGGACAATGACATCATTATGCGATTGAAAGAAAGAGGATGTAAACACGCTTTAGTAGGTGGTGCTAAAGTTGATCATTTCGGGCAATCGTCACACGGAATGTTCAAGACGCAAGATGAATGGTATAAAAATACATTTGGACTAGAACAAGCATTCTTAACAAAATGGAGGAACTATTTATAGTTCCTCCATTTTTATTACTTAGTGTGTAATCTGATTTCCTTAAGAAAATGCTCTGAATTTTTGAGTGTAGTATTATATTTGAGCAAATGATCCATAATTTCTTTTTGGAAGTAATCGTAATTCTTATCAATCCACTTTGGATCATTCTTTTCAAAGAATGCGATTTTTGTCCATAATGCCTTTGGTGCTCTCATCATTACAAATCTAGGACAATGAGCAATATCTTCAAAAAGTGGAATACAACCATTAGCCATAATTTCATAATGACGCATACAGTCCCATCCTGCTTTTTGCGCTGTTCTGGCTAACTTCGAAAACTTATAATCCTGATAATAATCGACTTCAGTATTATAAACATATGTACTTCGATTTCTAGGGTCGATATAAGCAATTCTTCTTTCTTTTGTTGCTCCACCAGTCACTTTATTAGTAGGCATTGCAAATTGAATAGGAAGAACATTTTTCATATATTCTTGAAGATTGGCTTGCTTTTGATCAGGGTATAATTCTCTCTTAAAGTAAATTGTCTCATCCTTGATTCTGTCGTGGAAAAGATTCGAGTCTTCACCATCAACATAAACAATTTGCTTCTTATCATATGTATCCAAGACTAATTGAAGATGATCCTGACAGCGCCAAATACTTCCATAAACAACTAAATCAAAAAACTTATTTTTGATTTTGCGAATGATATCTTCTCTGTCAGTGTTATCAGAAGTTAAGTTTCGGCAAATAGTAAAGCCCTTACCATATTCTGTAGCAAACTGATCATCCGGATAATCAGAATATAAATGGAAACGCTTGTTGCAATCTACCACATCATCTCCAAACAATTCCTTAAGACCCAAAAGCAAACAGTCATCTTGATAATCTGTAAGCCAAGGAAATTGTGGAGATCTTTGATTACCAGAAATATATAAAATCTTCATAAAAGTATTGTACACTCCAAAGCAGAATTACGCTCTTACTTCAATTGTACATTTTATGTCAACTTCATAATCTATGCAAACATCCGCTAATTTGTTTAGTAAATTGAGTTGTCCAATTACTATTAGATTTTCTGGTGATGGTCTGCTTACCGAAACTAATTCTAATGCAGAGTCTATTCTTTTCTTAATTGCTACAGGATTATAGGAGCCTTCTTTGCTCGACATATTTAGTGCAAACAAAACAGGCAATATGTAGTTGTCAGAAATTTCTAAATTGTTAGTTCCTTCTTGCAAACTACATTGAAAAAGTTGAAATGAATAAGAAACTAAAGGCTTGTCGTGAATGATGTATTCTCTGCAATATTCGTGATCATAATTTAGAGTAAAATTATAATCATTATTTATTAATATTTCATCCCATTCTTTGATAGTTCTTCTATTACTGAGTTCAATTATATCTTGCAATAATACCAACATTATTGAACTGTAATTTGGCGGAGGGATGACTTGACCTTTCCACAATAAATTTTCTGGTTTTGGCTGTGATTTTATATCAGGCTTGAATGTAAGTACTCTGTAACTCATAAATATATTTTACGTGAGTTTATTTAGCAATAAATTGTTTATTCAATTCATTATGTAAAAAGGATGTAGGAAAACTTGCATTGTAATTAATAATAAATTACAGGGAATTTTTTAAATGAATCTTACTTCTTTATATAAGCTGGCTGCATTATTAGACTCTCAAGGGAAATATGAAGAGTCTGATTATGTCTATGACACGATGCTTAAGATAGCAGCACCTGATGGCAGAGGAAGAACTCAAGGTAGACTTAGACCAAGAGATAATAGAAATTTTAGATTAACACCTCAACAAATTCAACAAAGATTGAATCCTAATGCACCAGGATTAGTTCCAGTACAAAGTACGCCTCCAGTTGCACCACAAGCACCAAGTGTTGCACCGCAAGCAGCAGCAGCTTCAAGACTTTCTCCTAAACAAATGGTATCTTTGTTTATCAGGCAAAACGCTGATATGAAATTTATGCTTGGATACTTAAATAAAATAGGATATCCTTTAGATGAATTTGCAGAAGCTTATGACGACCAGTATGGAAAAGGCAAATTTAAGTTTGATTTTGATAGAGTTCAAAAAGGGCTACCTGCAGGACCAAATGTAAGAATGCCTAAAGTCAATCCAATAATTGACAAGATGTCCATTAAGACTATGCAAAACCTGCTTAGAAGATTTAATGGAAAACCTGGTCAGTTGCGTGAATTTTTGGCGGGTAATCCTGAACTTGGGCGTCAGTTTGCTGCAACTTTTGACGAACTAAATGGGCCTGGAGCATTCCAAGCTCAAATAGAGGGTGCAACAGTACGCCCAGTTACAAGTCCACAGCAACCAAGAGGACAGCAGTCTGGTGGACAATCCTCAGCAAGACCTTCAGGAAATAACTCATCTGGTAATTCAGGCAGAGGCGGAACAAGTACAAATTCAGGTGCTAATAGTGCAGGGGCAGGAGCTAGACCAAGTGGTGCTGGAGAAAGCACTTCTGCAGGTGGCAATAGGGGACAAAGCGGACAAGGAACATCGGCAAAACCTAACTCAGGAACTGGTAGTGGCTCATCAAGTGCTGGCAGAAGTTATCGTGGACCAGATCCCAAATTTGATCCTATTCCTAAGGACTTTAATCCAATATCAGCAAGTGCAAACGCAGCAAAATATAGATTATTAATTATGCAAAATCCCGGGACTAGACCAGGTATTGCAGCGAGACTTGAAATGCTTGTTGCAAAAGGGCTCTTGGATCCTAAAACCGGAAATTGGACTAGAAATTTCAATGATATTCAGCTAAGTGAATTAGACAGATTTTATAGAAATTTAGGAAAAGCCCAAGATGCTGTTTCTGATACATTAGGAAGAGGCCGAGGCAGTGGCGGGCCTTCGCCTACATCTGGCTTTTCATCAGCAAGCTTTGCTCAAGCATTAAATAATACTAAAGCAGGACAAAATTTTGTCAAGTCACTTTATTCTGCTAATAGAATGTTCACAAATGTTGTGTCAAAAATTCCACCACCTGCCTTAAAAGTAATAAGTAAAATTAAGTTTGTATTCATTTTCTTGAACTTTGCAAAATTTATGCAAGCACTCTTGAATGGTACGCTAGAATATAAACAAACTATTGAATTCATTGCTGCTTGTGCTGCCATATCACCTCAAGTCACAGGGGCACTTGGACAGATACCAATAGTTGGACCTGGTCTTGTAATTGCAATAGCAGCAGTCAACCTTGGTGCTGCTGATGTAGTAGAATTCTTTGGTAACCCTGAAGCGGGATTAAATTATATGGGATTCCAAATTACAGGACCTAGTGCTAGAAGAAAGACAGATCAAATAGATTTCAGCACACTTGACTTAAGCACACTAGATAAATCTGTTCAAAATGCTTTGTCTGAATCTGTCCCATTGATTAAGAATGGATTGAAAATCAGAGAAATATTAGTTGATCCTGGTATGGTTCAAAGACATCCTTGGCTTTCAAAAAGAGATGATATTAGATTTACTCAATTTTCCGGTGCTCTAGGTGCTGGAGGATTCTACAAACAAAACAAGCAACAAGTTGCTTCTGGAAATGAAAGACTTGATTCTGAACGCAAAGAAGTCAAAGATAGATTGGTAAATAGGCAAGTAAATAATATACCTGCAGGAAGTGTAGATACGCAAACACAAAATCAAACACAAAAACCAGCAGCAGTCTTAAGAAATTACAACGATCTTCTTTACAAAGCATATGTAGATGTTGTGAAGTCTACTAATATAACATTAGATAATATGGTTCAATACAAAGATCAAATAATTCAAAAGATTAATAATCTTGCGCCAAGTTATCCAAACATAAATGCTCAACAATCGATTACCTTGTTGGAAAATAGAATAAGAAAATATTCTAAACCAAGTCCTCAAGCAGCATAAAATAAGCCCCTATAAAAAGGGGCTTATTTTTTCGTAAGTTTCATAAAATTCTTGGGCTGCTATTCTGTAAACTTCTTGATAATTTGGGGATGGAGCAACTATATAATCTCCAGGTTTCAAAGACATTAATCTTCCCCACTTTGCAATAAATTCCAATTCTGTTCCATAATATCTACAAGCTAATATTTTACCTTGCGGAATATAAACAGCACCATTTTCATAAAAATAAAAAAACTTATATCTACTAAAAAGCATATCAGGAGGCACAATATATTCTTCTTGACATTCAGTGTGTAAATTTTTAACTACAAAATCGCCTTCTTTTGCATAATTTGTAGTCTCTAAGCCATCAGCAGTCCAAGTCTCTATATATTGATTTAAAGTGGCAGGATAAGCATAAATTAAACAAGTCTTATAATATTCTTGTCCATTATCTCTTATTTCAGGAAAAAAATAAGAATATGCCTCCTCTTGTGTCATTATAAATATATACTAGACAAAAGAAAGAAGACCCTGATTATTCAGGGTCTGTGAAATCAAATTTTTGTTGTCCTACTCTAAGATTATCTAGTGATTTAGAAGAATCAAATCCATATAAGAAAATATTTCTCAAAGATCTTAATTCTTCTTTCGATAAATCAAGTTTTAAGTAATCTACTAATTTGATAAATCTTTCTTCGAGTTCATCAGGCGTTGAAATTGCATTGTGAAGAGTAAACATTCCACTATCACAGCCTAAACTATATGCTTCAGGACCAAAACCAAATTTATCGTAAAGCAAACCTCTGTAAGATCCATTATCTTTAAAATAGTTTTCAAAAATTACATTTGTAATATAAAAGAATAAAAGCAATTGTTTATCTGTTTCCAAAGAATCGAAATATTCTTTAGCCATTTTCTTATAATGTTCTATAGATTCTTCTTCTGCTTTTAAGAATTCTTTATATTCATCAGATTTTAAATAATCACTGAAGGATTCGTATTTTTTGCCATTTTTTACCATTGGATTGTTTGTGCTTTCTCTAATTGAATCTTCTTTACGTTGTTTGATTTCTTCCCAAGTCATATTAGTCTTTTACAGGACCAATAGCAATACACTGGGCTTCTTCTTTTCTTAAAGCAATATGGCTTTCTCGACAGTTCACCACCATCATATCTGTGTGTTGTTTATTTAGGATTTTTATCTCACAACCAGGATTGAAACCAAGCTCAGAAAGTCTACTTCTGACAGTTCCACATATTGCAATTATTTTGTAAGTCTCACCAGCAGAACCATCAAATAATGTCATAATATCCTCAAAAAAGAGCCTTCCGAAGAAGGCTCTTTGATGATTAGTTGCTTTCTTTCTTGCCAATAAAATTGTAAGAGAATACAGTAAGTTCAGGACCATATTTGTTTTCACCCATATAGCCTTCTACGATTAATGCATTGCCTTTCTCAACCTTACTGATTAAGAAATTTACATCAGTTGTGCCTTGAAACTTGATTGAAAACTTATCATTAGAATCAAGATCTTTTACGAAAGAACTAGCCAAGGTTGGTGTGTGCTGCTTCTTATTGAGGATAGCCACACGTCGAGTTTGCTTTAATTTTTTTTGTTCCATTTTAGAACTCCTTATATTTATCTTATCAAACACCAGTTATGATGTCAAGACCTACCACCATAATTCAAACCATAATTTTGAAAGATAGTCTACTGCTATCCTGACATCATCAGTAAGCTTCTTTCTTTCTTCAGTATCAGTACTTTGATAATATTTATCAGTAACATAATAGTTTTCAAATGCACTTATAATAAAATTTAATTTTTCATTGTAAGACTCAATTGTTTCGCCATAAGGAATACCATTATTTACTTGGATAAATTTCTTTAATCTTGGAACTAAAAATAATGCCATTGTACGATCTAGATGCCAAGTTTCAGTATCATCAAACCCTTGTTCAAATCTCTGTTGCTTGTACATTTCACGAGTATTGAGGTCTTTACTATAAACTTCATCAGCAACACTAAAATTAATGTTTTTCAGTGCTTCTGGCTTTATAGATAATTGCAAGTAATCTTTTGATTTCTTCTGGGTCGATTTTGATTCTTTTTGGTTCATCTTTATCACTCATTTCTTCAATGATTATAACATAAAAAAGAAGGCTTTTCAGCCTCCTTTTTTATTTGAATTGTAAGAAGAAAGGGCAAGTTTGATATCCAGAACCATCTCTCACCCATCCATTTCCTTTACAAGATTCTTTGCCTTTTCCTAAACAATCACAAACTCCAATAGGTTTTCCATTACGAATAATGACATTTTCTACCATTGCTTGTTCTTCAGGAGAAAGATTTATGAATTCTGCAACAGATCCAACTTGAAAATTTTTTGCTTCGACGGACTTCTTTTTTTCATCAGTCATCGTCTTCTTCAGACTCTTCCTCATCATCTTCAGAATCTTCTTCCATTAGTGCAGCAGAAAGATCTTCTGGTACATTATCTACTGTGAATCCTTTTTCGTCAATCAAATCAGTATCATAATTGTCTAATTGATCAAGCCAATCACGATAATCATCAAAATCAGTGTCGAATTCATCTTGTAGAGTATCAAAGTCAAGTGAATATTCTTTCTTATAGAACTTCATTGCTTTATCGAAAATACCACAATCAGAATCAATCTCAAGATATGCATAACCATCTTCATTGAGCGGTTCTGTACCATTTCCCAAATAAGAATATTCTGAAATTGCATCAAAGATATTCAACTCAGAAAGAAGTTCCAAACTTACTTTCCAATAGTCGTGTCGATAACAGTCAATTGCTTGAATAACTACTTTTTCCATCATTAGTGACCTTTCAATCGTCAGAATACATCTTTTGTGGCTTGATGTCAACACTGTAAGCCACTTTTTTACCTTCACAATAATATCTCAAAGTTGAAAGAAGCTCAGTATAGTCATTATAGTATAGTCTTTGAAGAATCTTAACCATCTCTTCTTCTGATATTTCTTCTTCCTCATCGCCTTCAATATCAATAT
>Ga0172375_10009550_pt1 | contig 12772 bp, 11 predicted proteins | sample LakKiv1m_FD_114537 | JGI IMG/M metagenome (GOLD analysis project Ga0172375, IMG submission 114537) | Freshwater microbial communities from Kabuno Bay, South-Kivu, Congo - kab_092012_11.1m | ecosystem: Environmental > Aquatic > Freshwater > Lake | place: Democratic Republic of the Congo... | reverse complement strand
CGGCCCGCCCGATGTGCGCGGAATGCCAGTCGTTCGACTTCGACTGGGTCGTCTCCAGCGGAAGGGGGACGATCTACAGCTACGTGGTGCTGCACCACCCGCCTGTTCCGCCCTTCACCTATCCGAACACCCTCCTGCTCGTCGAGCTGGAGGAGGGGACGCGCATGGTGAGCTCGCTCATTGACCCCGACGGGGCCGACGTGCGCATCGGCCTCCCGGTGGAGCTGGAGATCGTCGAGGTCGACCCCGGCTTGAAGCTCCCGCTGTTCCGCTTGTCGAAGAAGGAGGGCGAGGCGTGAAGAACGGACTCTCGGACAAGTGCGCCGTCGTCGGGATCGGCGCCACCGACTTCTCGAAGGACTCCGGCCGCACCGAGCTCCGCCTTGCAACCGAGTGCGTGAAGGCCGCCCTCGAAGACGCGGGGCTCACGCCGGCGGACGTAGACGGCCTGGCGACCTTCACGATGGACTCCAACATCGAGATCGAAGTGGCACGCAATCTCGGAATCCCTTCACTGCGCTACTTCAGCCGCGTCCACTACGGCGGCGGCGCCGCATGCGCCATCGTCCACCTGGCGGCGATGGCAGTGGCAACGGGCTCGGCCGACGTGGTCGTGTGCTACCGGGCGTTCAACGAGCGATCGTGGCGCCGCTTCGGATCGGGTACGCACGTGCGGCCACCGGAGCCCGTCGCGGAGACCATCCACCAGAGCTGGTACCGACCCTTCGGGCTCCTCACGCCGGCCTCGTGGGTGGCGATGCTCGCCCAGCGCTACATGCACGAGTACGGCGCCACGAGCGAGGACTTCGGCCGCGTCAGCGTCTCTGCTCGACGCTTCGCAGCGACCAACCCGAATGCGTGGTTCTACGAGCGTCCGATAACCCTCGAGGATCATCAGAGCTCCCGATGGATCGTGGAGCCGTTGCGCCTGCTCGACTGCTGCCAGGAGAGCGACGGCGGTGTAGCCATCGTGGTGACTTCGACGGAACGAGCGCGTGACATGCGAAACGCTCCCGCTGTCATCCGCGCCTCGTCGATGGCGGCCGGGCCCGACCAGGAGTCGATGACGAGCTACTACCGAGACGACCTCGCTCAGGTGCCCGAAGTGGAGCTGGTCGGACGCGAGCTGTGGGAGACGTCGGGGCTGCGACCCGACGACATCCAGACTGCGATCATCTACGACGCCTTCACTCCGATCGTGCCGTTCCAGCTCGAAGGGTTCGGGTTCTGCGGCCCCGGTGAAGCGCCCGCGTTCATCGCCGATGGCAACCTCGACATGGGCGGACGGTTGCCGACGAACACCCACGGCGGGCAGGTCGGCGAGGCCTACATCCACGGAATAAACGGCATAGCGGAGGGCGTGCGGCAGATCCGCGGCACAGCGGTGAACCAGGTCGACAAGGTCGATCACGTACTCGTCACAGCAGGCGTAGGCGTCCCCACGAGCGGCCTGATCCTCGGACGAGCCTGAAAGCGTCCGTGCGAGATCGCTCGGTGGGGGCGCGCCCCGACCCTGAGCATCTGAGACGGAACCGAGCCGTAGGGCCGATCTACCTCCCGGGCAGGGTGCCCGTCCCTCCGCCTGACTCTTCGCGCTAGAGGTCGGGAAGACCGAGGTCGAGGTTGGGCCGGCCGAGCCCGCCATCTACCTCGAGCACCTTGCCCGTCACATACGCCGAAGCGGGCGACGCCAGGTAGATGACAGCCGCGGCGATGTCCTCGGCCTCGCCGATGCAATGCAGCGGCGTCGCGTCCTCCATCGCGGTGCGCACTGCTTCGTTCTTCACGACGTAGTCCAACGCAGAAGTAGCCACCGAGCCGACAGCGATGGCGTTCACGCGAATGCGCGGTGCGAGGTCGCTGGCTGCGAGGCGCGTGTAGTGAGCGAGTGCTCCCTTGGCTGTGCCATACGCCAGGTATCCGCGCCCGCTCACGCGGCCCAAGACCGAGGAGATGTTGACAACCGCTCCTCCGCCGCTCGCGAGCATGAGCGGAACCGCTGCTCGGCACAGCGCGTGGGCCGTGGAGACGTTGAAGTGGAATGCATCCTCCAAGTACTCGGGCGTCGTATCGAGAAACGCGTTGGGGATCGTGCCGCCGACGTTGTTGACGACGATGTCGAGCCGGCCGAACGCGTCGTGAGCAGCGGACGCGAGCCCGGCAACCTTGCCGAGGTCGGATAGATCTGCCGGCACGGCCAACGCCCGGCGTCCCGCGGCCTCGACCCGCGCTGCCACCTCTTCCAGCTGCGACTCGGTGCGGGCCGAGATGAGCACATCGGCCCCCGCCTCGGCGAGCGCCACCGCACTCGCTGCCCCGATGCCGCGACCCGCACCTGTAACCACGGCAACGCGATCGGTGAGCAGAAACCGTTCCAGAACCATCTTCGTCCTCTCCGCTGTCGGGTGGGTCAGATGAGCAGGTGCCGCGCCGAGTACACAGGTAGATCGAGGAACGTGAGCACGCCTGGATCTGCTTCGCACACGGCCGGGATGGCGTTGATCACGTGCATGGCGGTTGCGAGGCACCCCGCGTAGTTGTGGTCGCCGACGTGTGATGACAGCTCGAGGTCGAGCTTCAGGCACGGATCACCGTCGATGAGTATCCGGTAGCCGCCGCCCTGCGGCCACCCGGGCGCGTCGCCGTCGCGCAGGCGGGTCACGTGCTCGACCACGACGCGCGGCTCGTCGCCGACAAGGCCCGAGATCTCGAAGCGCATTCCCGATATCGTCCCGGCCGCGATCGTGCCGGCGGCGATCTCGAAGTCGGCGTCGGCGAGGATCACCTCGTGCGACTCGGTGATGCCGTCGATCTCGACGTCGAGCGCGGCAGCTACGAGCTCGATCACCGGCCCCCACGCCATCGCGGTCGAACCCGCCGAGAGCAGCAGTGACTCGGAGGCGTCTGCCTTGCCGAAACCCATGAGCTGGAACATCGTGAAGGGGTTGTTCCACGTGGCGTAGTTGACGATCTCCATCATCCTGACGGTCCGCACTTCCTTGCAGAGTGCGAGCGCCGAGATCGCGAGCCCTGCGTTCCCGAAGCCGGGATCTATGCCCGAGGTGTAGAGCGAAGCGCCACCGCGGATGCACGCCGCGCTCAGCCTGCTCTCGATTCCCGGCCCGGCGGCCTTCGGGTACAGCAGCGGGACGAACGACGTGTTGACGACGTTGATCCCCGCTTCGAGCAGCCTCACGAGGTCGTCGACCACCTCGCCGGGACGAAAGTCGGAGTTGGCCGTGTAGCAGACGCAATCCGCTCCGGCCGAGAGGAGTGATTCGGCGTCCTGCGTCGCCACAACACCCAGTGGTCCGATCCCGCAGATCTCGCCGGCGTCGCGGCCGACCTTGTCGTCGGAGTGCACCCAGAGGCCGACGAGCTCGAGGTCGGGATGGGCGGCGATGGCGGGCACTGCATGGATTCCGACAGTCCCTGTAGCCCACTGGATCACGCTATAGGTCATGGCACGTGCCTCTCTCGATCACCGCTGCCCAACGTCACCTTGCCGCCGAGGAACCGGCGCCCGAAGCGCGATGCCGACCCCAGAGCAGCTCCGCGCGGGCCTGGAGAGCGCGGGCAACGGCATTGAAGCCGTTCGTCACCCACTCGCCTTGCATGTCGAAGACGAGCTGAGCGATCTCTCCGGCGAAGACGTCGGTCGTGCGGTAGGCGGATCTGCCGTCGCCGAGGTCCTCGATCCACTGGTCGCGGATCGCGTGGATGCCGGGGGTCTCGGTGCCGGTGTTGTACTGCAGGTGATGGGGGGCGTCGATGACGCTCAGCCACTCCACGGTGCGGAAGATCTCACCGGGCTTCGCGGGGTCGGGCAGGTAGAGAACGATCGGAGCTCCGAGCTCGAGGGTGGTCTCGACCTTCACCGTGTACGGGTTCCACTCCGGATACGTCTCGTAGTCGGTGAGCACCGACCACACGTGCTCGCGCGGCGCGTCGATCTCGACGGTCTCGCTGACGATCGTTGTGTCGTTGAGGACCGCCCCCGTCATCTCCGAGTCGCTCCGGCGAAGGTGGTAGCTCGCAGCGAGCTCATGCCGGCATGTACTCCCCACCGTTGACGTCGAGGAACGCGCCTGTGATCTCACTGGAGTAGCCCGACAGCAACATGAGGATGGCACCCGCGCAAGCCTCGTCGGTGGGAATCCGGCCCAGCGGGTTGCGCGACGCGATGTCGTCGTACACCTCCTGCTGGGTAATGCCCTTCTCCTCGGATGTCATCTGCAGGTAGAACCGGACGCCGGGCCCGTCGAGCCAGCCCATCACCACCTGGTTGACACGGATGTTGTGCTCGCCGAGCTCGAGAGCGAGAAACTGAGTGGCGCATGCCATCGCTGCTTTGGCTACGGCGTAACCGCCCTCTCCCCTCATCGGCTTGCGAGTCGCCATGGTGCCGACGTTCACGATCGATCCGCCACCCGCCGCCCGCATGTGCGGAACCGCCAAGCGGGTCATCTGCAGCGCGCCGTGGAAGATCACGTCGAACGATCGCCGCAGCGCCTTGTCGGGAGTCTCGATCAGGTCGTAGAAACCCGGGTGCGCGTAGGCGCTGTTGACCAGGCACGTCACCTTGCCGAATCTCTCGACGGCGGTGTCGATGACACGCGCGCAGTCCTCCTCCTTGCGCACGTCGCAGGCCACGGCGACGGCTGCGCCGGCAGTCTCCTCCTGGATCTGCTCGGTCACGCGACCGGAGCGTGCGGCCATGACGACCTTGGCTCCCTCAGCGGCAGCGCGCTGGGCGAGCTTCGCGCCGAGACCGGGACCGACGCCGGTGACGACGACGACTTCATCTTCGAGGATCACAGGTATGCCTCCGTGTAGAAAGCGAAGTCCTTCTCGAGCTGCTCGGTCGAGAGCCCGAAGTCTTCTGCGGTGTAGCTGTGCGAGTCGTGACGCTCCTGGCGGTTGATGTCGTGGTAACCCTCGAAGGCCTTCAGGTCGTCGGCGCCGACGGTCAGCCCCAGCTCGGTCATCACCCGCCGCGCTGTGTCGATCGGTTCCGCGACCGCCGATTCGAATGCGACGTCGACGAATCGATCAGGCCGACGGGGCCGCACATCTGCGAACCCGCGCAGGCACTCCAGGAGCCGGTCGTTCCAGTAGCGACCTATCTTCTTCGGGTCTGCCTCGTCGCTGTACTGCGACGTCATCGCCTTCACCATCGAGGCGTACGACGGCACGGCCGACGTCGCCGATCGGTGAGTCATGACGATCTTGCACTCATCGAATTCGTCGAGGACGGTGTCGGCCGCGGTCAGGTGGTGCGGCGACTTCAGGACCCACTGCCTGCCCTCACGCTTCCTGTCCTGCCACTGCAGAACCTGCAACCACTCACGCAGCTCGACGTACGCCTTTGACTGGTCGAAGGACCGCAGCCAGACACCGTAGGTCGGGACCCAGTAGAAGGAGTCCCAGCTCATGGCGGTGAACGTTCGGTCGAGTAGGAGGACGTCTTCTTCGGGGCCGTCCCACACGACTGTGTGGAGGTCGCCGAAGTCGGGAGAGAGCGCGAGGAACGTCTCCATCATCTTCTTGGCCTTCTCCTTGCGGATCTCGGCCTCGGCTCCCTCGCCCGGGAATGGCAGTGGGTAGGAGCACTCCCAGCTCAGGGTCGACGTCAGCTGCGGCGACGCTGCGAGCTGGCGGTGCAGGAGCGTCGAGCCGGTGCGAGGAAGGCCACAGATCACGGCGGCGACGCGCACGTCGGTTTCACGTATCTCGGCGTTCTCGCTCTGCAGCTTGCGCAAGCGGAGTCGGTCGACGAGGAGCGCCGTGAGCCGCCGCTCGGTCATCTGCACACCGATCGCGGAGAGTCGAGCCTCATCGTTGATCGAACCGACCAGCACGCTCAATGGCTCCAGGAACCAGTCGTCGCCGAAGCGGTCGTACTTCGCCTTGGCCACGGCCGCGGCGAGGAGCGCGTCTACCGAGAGTGCCATCTAGACCTCCACGACGCGGCATCTCGGCAGCGGATGATGATCGGTGCCCACCCAGCGCAGCAGTGCAGTGCCAGAGGTGTGGCCCGTGGTGTCTATCCAGTTGCCCCAGCCGGGGTCGGCCGCCGCCACGACGAGCGTGAGTGACCCGTCGTCGTCCAGCGTCGCCGTGTGCTTGTTGACCGTTATGCGCTTGTCCCAGTCCATCGACTCCATCCACCAGTTGTTCAGCTGGAAGTTCCAGTAGGGCGCGTCGGGAACCTCTGTGGTGATCACCCACGCCTGGCCGGGCTCCAAGGTCCAGTAGCCGTGCAGGTAGAAGATCTCCGGGTCTCCACCGGCCTTCTGGAACATCTCCTGACCCCAGTCGGGCAGCTCGTTCGGCCGGGTCATGAAAAGCTCGGTCCACGGCGCGAACGTTGCCGCCGTCCCGAGCACTCCCATCGCGGTGCGCTGCAGTGACCGTTCGAGGTGCTCCGTGGTCAGCGGGGCGCGGGGCGGTGTGTCGCCGAGGCGCTCGATCTCCCAGCAGCCGGGGACCTCGTTCGCGCGGTCGAGGTACGACTCGCGCAGCACGATCATCGTGGAGTCGACAGCCAGCGGCAGCCAGTTCTTCGCACCGGCAGGCTTCTCGGCAGAGACGATGATCTCGACCGTGCCGTCGGGTTCGACGGCGAGGTCGCCGTCGCGCAGCTCGCCGGTGGACGCCATCGTGCCGTCTTTGGCATAGCGGTTCGCTTTCGACCCGAAGCTCGTATACGCGATGGTGCCGCGGGTGCCGGTGATTAGGTACGAGCTCGTCCCCCTTACCGGCGCCGAGTGGTAGACGTTGTCGGGGTTGTCCGCACCGATCTTCACCAGATCGAGACCCTGCCAGCGCGGGCGTTCGGGATCGCTGTTCTCGATCGTCGCGTAGAGCGAGTTTCGCAGCAACCGGGTCAGGTAGCGGTAGCCCTCTGCAACGTCGAGCGGGGTCTTCGGGGCGCTCTCGCGCAGGATGACCTGCCCGGCCTGCTCGAGCGAGCGGCAGAAGTCGCTCCATGCCTGCCCGCTCAGTACCGCTTCGTCGGCGCTGCCCATGACCCTCCAGATGCAACCGTAGTGGAACACGTTCTACCAGAGATGCCGGGGCCTTGCGAGAGCGTTCGGCCCTACTGCGGGGTCGCAGTCAACGCCCTCACGAGTCTGCGTCTCGAGCGCGGTTGCCGGATCCACACCCTCGGGACCGCGGGCCCGACCCTCGAGGTGGCCGACCCCTTGCCCGGTCTCCTTCCACACCCTCGGGACCGCGGGCCCGACCCTCCGCCCCGCCGTAGGCACCGGCTCACCGCTCGAAGGCGACGGCGCCGCCGCAGATGGTCATGCGCACCCGGCGGCATTCGGGACGCGTGAGCGCGACGTCGAGGGAGCAGTCGAGGACGCAGAGGTCGGCAGGGGTGCCTACGGCGACTCTTCGTGTCGGCCCACCCGGTGAGTGGGGATCGGAGAGGAAGAGCAGTAGCGCGCGTGCCGGTGCGATGCGCTGGCCGGGGCCTACAACTCTGCCGAGCGCAGTGATTCGCGTCGTCGCCGCGAGGATCGCCCTCCAGGGATCCGCGTCGCTGTACGGCGAGTCGGTGCTCCCGGCAACGGCGATGCCCGCGTCGAGAAGGCTGCGGCACGGGTAGAGGTGGGCGACGTCGTCGACGTCGACTTCGCCGAGGTACCCGTCACCGCGCTCGGTCACGAACGCAGGCTGGGTGACGACGGTGATCCGCAAGGCCGCCAGCTCGGCACACAGCTCGGGTGGTGCAACCGATGCGTGTTCGACACGGTCACCCGGACGACTGCCTACGGCGTGCCAGGCGGCCACGGCGAGCGCGAGTGCCGTTCGGGTGACGCAGTGGATCGCGACGTTCCGGCCGTGCGCGTGAGCCTCGGAGACCCAGCCCGCCAGCTCGTCGAGGGCGGGATAGCCGGCGTCGTCTATCACGATCTTCACGGGGCCCCGTTCGAGGCCTCTCGGGAACCGCGCCGACGTGAGCGCCGGCCCGCCGGTGACGATGACGCGTTGGGGCAGGTCGCCGGCACGGCGCGCAAGTGCGATCGCGTTCAGATCGTCGACGTCGTCGTAAGGAGTCGCGTCGGTGACACCGGTGACCCCATAGCCTGCGAGGCGGCGCCCGAGGTCTGCGAGGTGCGAGGCCTCCGCTCCCGCGTCGGAATCCGGGAGCAGGTCGCGCAGCCATCGGTCGGCGCGATGCAGGCGCCCGGTCGGGTTGCCCGACGCGTCACGTTCGATCCCGGGCCTGTCGATGCCGGCCAGGTCGAGCAGGCGAGCTCCGGCGGTATTGAGCGTCCATCGCGCACCGCTTCGGTGCTGAACGCGGATCGGGCGATCGGGAACGATCGCGTCGAGCGACTGCCGGTCCAGATCTCCGGCAACCGATTCGTGATACGAGATGCAGCGCAGCCACCTTCCCCCAGCCAACTTCCGGTCGGCTCGTTGCAACGACTCGGCAAGACCCACGCGATCGCGCACGGCAGCCGGGCTCAGGTCGATCGACCACTCCGCCGCCGCGGTGGCAAGCAGGTGCGTGTGATGGTCGTGGAGCCCGGGCAGGAGAGCCCCGCCGGCGGCATCCACGACACGCTCGCCTCGTACGGTGCCCAGACTCCGACCCAACTCGGTGATGGTTCCGCCCGACACGCGCACGTCGACGACCCGACCATCGACTTCACCGTCGCGAACGATCAGCGCCGTCATGTCCGGCTCATGCCGTCTGCCCCAGGTCGGCGAGGACGGCGGCGGTGTCGGCGCCCAGAGCCGGCGCGGCTCTAGCCGCACTTCGCGCGCGCGGAAGGTCGAAACGCGTCGAGCTGCCGGCAGCAATGGTCGGGCCGGCCAGCGCACCGGCCACGGCGGCCAAGGAGACGTCGATCAGCCAACGACCGCCGCGGGCGAGCGCATCGAGCACGGCCGACGCCGCAACCAGGCCCGTCGACGGGTCGGCAATCGCGTCCGCACAGAAGCACGGCCCCGCGCCGTCGCGCACGACAAGCCCCCCGGCGGCAGCCGCATCGTCGCCGAGCGCCACCCACTCGCGCTCCTGCCCGTAGCGGCCATGACCCGTGAGTGAGACCCACACGCGCGGACCGCCACCGGCAACGATCGCGCGCGCGTCGATGCCGAGCTGTTCGAGAGCGCGCGGCCGTGACGCCTCGATCACGACGTCGACGCGCGCGAGCAGCCCGCGCAGCGTGCGCCGGCCATCGTCGCTCGTGAAGTCGAGGGCGACGCTCCTCTTGGTGCCGTTGAGCAGGTCGAAGAAGGGCGACGGACCCTGCCTGGCACCATCGGGCCGGGTCGTCGACTCCACCTTGACGACGTTCGCGCCGGCCTCAGCGAGCACAGCGCCGCACAACGGGCCCGCCCAGAGCGCGCTCAGGTCGGCGACGACCATGTCCTGCAGCCGCTTGGCGAGCGGGATCGGACCCTCGAGCGCGATTGCGCGCCCTGGCCGCACGAAACCGGGACTGGCACGGCCGGCCCGACCCGTCGGGAGCGCGGCAACCGGGAGACCGAGCATGCGACCGCGCGATACGAGATCGGCCGCGGTCCGCGCTGCGGCTGTATCACGGATCACCTTCCATGGATCATCGCCGCACGCGCATTCCAGCCATGCAGGTACGAGATCTACGTCGTCGGGTCGGGCAAGCGACACCGCGATCCAGTTGTCCACGGCCCTGACGAGTCGGGCGGCTCCACCACAGCTGACGTCGCCCCGCCGCGCCAGACCCGCGATCGCAGCGCGCTCTCCCAGGAGCGCGACGGGATCGATCGCTACCGCCCGGCCCATACGCTCCGAGATACGGGCGATGTCGTTCGCGATGCGGTGGAGCTTGCGGATCAGACCGGCCGGCGGGCCGATCGGCGACTCCCCTGGGCGACCCGTGAGGCTCATGGCGCCGCTCGCGGCCCACTCCTCCAGCTCGCGGCCGGGAGACGACCGTCTGCCGTTGCTGTCGTCGTCGCTGAGAGTTCCTCGCATGGGCGTGTGACAATGATGGCTGTTCCACGACCGGGGATTGCGATCGCCATGGAGATTCGGAGCCTGCCCGCCGCTGCGCTCCTCTACGCGGGCCTGCTGCGCCGAGAGGCTGTCGGCGACGCCGCCATCGTCGTGACCGATCTCGACGCCGGTCCGGACGACGTGCCGGCGGGATCGCTCGGCGCTTGCGTCACTGCGGTGGTGGTCGGCCTCACCGACGCAGACGATCCGCCGGCCCACGCTCTCGCCCCCCTGTGCGACGTGGTGCTGGCCCGTTCCGACCTGGTCGCACTCGACGCAATCGAAGCGATGATCGCGACATGCCCTGTGGCCTCGCGGTCGTTGGCGGTGCTGCTGCGCGGCGCCGAGCACCGTTCGCTCGAAGACGGCCTCGTCGCCGAATCGGCCGTCTACTCCGCGCTCCAAGGAGGACCCGAGTTCGCCAGGTGGCGGGCAGGCCGGCCACCCAAGCCACGCCGGGCCGACATGACTCCGGTGGTGGTCGAGCACAGCCAGGGCACCATGGACATCATCCTCGACCGCCCCCGAGTCAGGAACGCACTCGACACCGCGATGCGCGACGCGCTCGTCGACGCCTTCGAGGTCGCTGCCCTGGATGCCTCCGTGACCGCGGTCCACCTGCGCGGCTCCGGCCCGTCGTTCTGCGCGGGCGGAGACCTCGACGAGTTCGGATCGTTCGCCGACCCCGCCAGCGCACACCTCGTCCGCCTCGACCGCAGCGTCGCCCGCTCCATCGCCGCGATCGCCGACCGCGTGGTCGCTCACCTCCACGGCGCCTGTGTCGGATCGGGCATCGAGCTGCCCGCGTTCGCGCAGACGGTCCTCGCCGACCCGACGACGACGATCGCCCTGCCGGAGCTGTCGCTCGGCCTCGTCCCCGGCGCGGGCGGAACCGTGAGCATCACGCGGCGGATCGGCCGCCATCACACCGCTTTGCTGGCTCTTACCGGTCTGCCGATCGATGCGGAAACGGCATTGCGGTGGGGCCTCGTCGACTCGATCGAGTAGACCTCGGCCCGACCCCGCAGCGGCTCCACGGCACCTCGGTCACCCGCGTCGCGGGTTGCCCTCCAGACGATTTCTCGCGAGCTTCCCTCAGAGCGTGTGCTCGTCGAGAACGGCACGCGCGACGAGCTCCTCCAGGTGCGACTCGTCCCACCAGGAGATCTGCAGCTGCTTGGCGCGCCGGAAGTAGAGCTGGATGTCGAAGTCGACCGTGAAACCGATGCCGCCGAACACCTGCTGCGCCATCGCTGTGATGTCACGGTACGTGCGGCATGCGAAGAGCTTGGCCATGGGAGCGAGACGATCCACCGGTCTTCCCATCGAGCTCGCCCAAGCGGCTTCTAGCGCCAACGTCGTAGCCCCGTCGAGGTTGGTGGCAGCGTCGGCCAGGTAGTGGGAGATCGCCTGGAACGCACCTATGGGCTTGTCGAACTGCTCTCGATCCTTCGCGTACTGCACGGTGATGTCGAGCGAGTACTGCGCCCCGCCCACGGCCTTGGCCGCCAGGAGGATGCAAGCTTCACTCATCACCTGGTGCCACGTGCGCCAACCGGATCGCTCACCACCCAGGCGATCACACTCCGGTACCCAGGTATCGAGATCGACCCGGTACTGGGTGTCGGCGGAGATCGTGCGCTGTTGGGTGAGTGTCACACCCGCCGCCTTCGGATCCACCAAGAAGAGGTCGATGTCCTCGGCCGCATCACCCGTCCGGGCAAGAACCAGCAGGCCCTGCGCCGCCGAGGCGAACGCGACGTGGCGCTTCGTCCCCGTCAACCGGTAGCCGCTTCCTTCGGTCGCAGCGCGGAGCTGCACGCCGCTCGGCCCACAGCTGTTCTCGGGCTCGAACCATGCCGGGGTCATGATGGCTGCGCCGGTCACGATCCGCGGCAGCCACTCAGCACGCTGTTCGACGGATCCGGATCTCACCAGCGCCCCTCCGCAGAGAACGGCACTGACGAAGTGCGGCAGGGGCACTACCGCTCGACCCAGCTCCTCGTAGAGGACGAAGCCTTCGAGAGCACTCATGCCTACGCCGCCGTACTCCTCCGGCAGGAGTAGGCCGATGAGGTCCAGCTCGCCTAGCTGATGCCACAACTCGAAGGGATAGCCGGTGGAGTCGTTCTCCAGCTCACGGACCACGCTCAGGGGCGAATACGACTCACACAGACCCCGCACCGTCTCACGGAGCATCTCCTGCTCTGGGCTGAACTCGAGGTCCAAGGCTCTTCGCTCCTCTCAGGTGCGCGACGACCCTCGACTCGGCACCGTCGTGCCGAGCGCGGGCATCACGGCCGCCAGCGTTCCGAACGTCGCTTCCACGGGTTGTCCCCCGCGTCTACCGGTAGCGCGACGCGGACGTTGCAACTCGTCTTGACGTCACCGTCGACCGCCAGCATGACGGCGAGGCCGACCCACCCGCACCCGACGTCGTCGATCCCTACGTCGCTCACAACCGAGTCGAAGACCATGGTGTCGCCCGGGAAGACAGAGCCGCGCATGCGAAAGCTCATCCTTCCCAGCCGGCCACGCGGTCCCGTCCAGTCGGTCACGTAGCGTTCGAACCACGCGGCCTGAGCGGGCGTGTTCAAGAATATGTCCTTCGTGCCGTTGCGGTTGACCGCGAAGTCCTTGTCGTGGTGCATGGGCCGCCAGTCTCGGCTCGCGAGCGCGCCGAGCACGACGGTCGTCGCAGTGACGTCGTAGGACAGGCTCGGAAGCCTGCCTCCCTCGACCACGTCCTCCAAGATGGGCGGTTGATCT
>Ga0172375_10009549_pt1 | contig 12772 bp, 13 predicted proteins | sample LakKiv1m_FD_114537 | JGI IMG/M metagenome (GOLD analysis project Ga0172375, IMG submission 114537) | Freshwater microbial communities from Kabuno Bay, South-Kivu, Congo - kab_092012_11.1m | ecosystem: Environmental > Aquatic > Freshwater > Lake | place: Democratic Republic of the Congo... | reverse complement strand
TCGGCCGAGGACGTGGCCCTCTCGATGGACGTCGCCGTCCGACTCATCTTCCGCTGAGCGAGCGGAGCGGAGCCCCTCAGCCGCCGAACGCGTGCGTCGCGGTGCACCCGCCGTCGACGGCGATCTCCGCACCCGTGATGTAGCTCGACTCGTCGCTGGCGAGGAAGGTGTAGACCCCGACCATGTCGGCGGGGTGGCCCACACGCTTGAGCGCGACCTTGGTGGCGCCGTACGCGAAGATGTCGTCGCCGCCGTGCTCACGGGTCATCCCGGTGTCGATCATGCCCGGGTGGACCGAGTTGGCGCGGATGCCCTTGCGGCCCCACTCCATCGCGACCGCCTTCGTCATGCCACGGATCGCCCACTTGGAGGCGACGTACGCCGAGAGCGTCGGCATCCCGCCGAGACCCTCCACGGAGGAGGCGTTGACGATGCTGCCCCCGCCGTTGGCCTTCATCGTCGGGATGACCGACCGCATGCCGAGCCAGGTCCCGGTCTGGTTGATCCCGATCAGCCGCTCGTAGTCGGCCAGCGCCATGTCGGTGATGTTCGCGAAAAGCAGGATGCCGGCGTTGTTGACCAGCACGTCCACGGGACCGAAGAGCTCCGCGGTGCGCGCGACGACGGCCTCCCAGGACTCCTCGCTGCTGACGTCGTGGTGGACGTACGCCGCCGCGTCACCGAGCTCGGCGGCCAGCTCCTCGCCCGGACCGTCGGCGATGTCGGCGAGCAGGACGCGCGCGCCCTCGGCGACGAACCCGCGGGCGATCGCCGCCCCCTGCCCCTGCGCGGCGCCCGTGACGATCGCGATCTTGCCGTCCAGTCGTGCCATCTCGATGCTCCTCAGGTCAGCTTCATCACGGAGTCGGCGGCGAAGCCGACCGAGGGGTCGCGGTCGGCGAAGTAGCCGCCGACGGTCGCGTCGAGCTCGGCGACGTCGAAGACGTCACCGGTGGTGTCGAAGCGCTGCTCCACCACCGGCGCGGCGAGCAGCGCGACCATCCCGCCGTAGACGACGAACACCTGACCGGTGATCCGGTCGGCCGCCGGGGAGGCCAGGTAGGCCACCAGCGGGGCGACGTGCTCGGGCGAGAGCGGGTCGATGGACTTGCCCGACTCGTCCTCGCCGAACACGTGGTCGGTCATCGCGGTGCGGGCCCGGGGGCAGATCGCGTTGGCGCGGACGCCCGCCTTGCCCAGGCCACGGGCGGTCGAGAGCGTCAGCGCCGTGATGCCGGCCTTGGCGGCCGCGTAGTTGGCCTGTCCGGGCGAGCCGACGAGGAACGCCTCGGACGCGGTGTTGATCACGCGGCCGTAGACCTGCTCACCGGTCTCCTTGTGCAGCCCGCGCCAGTGGGAGCAGGCGTTGCGGGAGAGCAGGAAGTGGCCCCGCAGGTGCACCTTGAGCACGAGGTCCCACTCCTCGTCGCTCATGTTGAACAGCATCCGGTCGCGCAGGACGCCGGCGTTGTTGACCACGATGTCGAGGCGCCCGAGGCGCTCGACGGTGGCTGCCATGATCGCGTCCGCGGTCGACCGCTCCCCCACGTCGCCGTCGACGACGCTGGCCGAGCCGCCCGCGGCGCGGATCTCCTCGGCCGCCTCCTCGGCCGCGCCGGGCAGGTCGTTGAGGACGACGTGGGCGCCGGCGGCGGCGAGCGCGACCGCCTCGGCGCGGCCGAGCCCGGCGCCGGCACCGGTCACCACGGCGACGCGGTCCTCGAGGGAGACGGACGGGGTGGCATCAGACATGGGAGGGACCTTTCGGCAGGCAGGGGGCAGTGCGGCCGGTCGGGACCGGCCATCGGGCGGGTGGGCGGGTCAGCCCTCGAGACGGATCGCGGCGCGCGGGCACGCGGCGACCGCGCGCTCGACGTTCTCGCGGTTCTCGTCCGTGACGTCCTCGGTGTGCAGGTGCAGCATGTCGTCGTCGTCGACCTCGAAGACCTCGGGCGCGAAGGCCTCGCAGAGGGCGTTCGCCTCGCAGGCGTCGAAGTCGACCTTGATCGTGGTCATGTCAGCTTCCTTCCGATGAGTGGCCGGGGAACACGTGCGCCGACGGGTCGATGTCGACCGCCGCGTTGTTGACGGCGGTGGCGACCTCGCCGAAGCCCACCGCGATCAGCCGGACCTTGCCGGGGTACTCGGTGACGTCCCCCGCGGCGTACACGCGCGGGAGGTTGGTGCGCATCGCGGAGTCGACGACGATGTGCCGCTTGTCCAGTGTCAGGCCCCACTCCTTGAGCGGGCCCAGGTCGGCGAGGAAGCCGAGGGCGGCGATGACCGCCTGCGCCGGCCGGCGGTGCACCTCGCCGGTGTCGGCGTCGGTGATCTCGACCTCGGTCAGTGCCCCGTCGGCGCCCTCGACCAGCGCCGTCACGGTCGCGGGCACGACGATCTCGGCGGTGGAGTTCTGGACCGCGGTGACGGTCGCCGCATGGGCGCGGAACGCCGTACGCCGGTGCACCAGCGTCACCGACTTCGCGATCGGCTCCAGGTGGTGGGCCCAGTCGAAGGCGCTGTCACCCCCGCCGACCACCACGACGTCCTGGCCGGCGTAGACGTCGAGCTGCGGGACGAAGAACGACAGTCCGCGGCCCTCCCAGCCGTCGCCGGACGGCAGCGCACGCGGCTGGAAGCGGCCGATGCCGGCGGTCACGATGACCGCGCCGGCGTCGACGATCGTGCCGTCGTCGAGCGCGACCCGGACGCGGTCGCCCTCGTGGGCGACCGCAGCGGCCGTACGCCCGAGGAGGTAGGTCGGCTTGGCCGTGGCCGCCTGGGCGACGAGGTTGGCGACGAGCTCGCGCCCCTTGATGGTCGGGAAGCCGGCGACGTCGAGGATCGCCTTCTCCGGGTACATCGCGGTCACCTGGCCGCCCAGCTCGGGCAGGGAGTCGACGACCGCGACCTTGAGCTCGCGGAAGCCGGCGTAGTAGGCGCCGTAGAGGCCGGCCGGGCCGGCGCCGACGATGAGCAGGTCGGCCTCGACGGTCGTCGCCTCAGCCACCGACGGCCCCTCTCACGCGCACAAGGAATGGAACGTGTTCTAGTTTAGGGGTATCCCAGGTCACACGGCCAGCATTCCAGCATCCGGCGCGCGGCGCCGGTCATCACGCCGATCGCGCCCCGCCGAATCGGCCGGGGCGCGATCGAGTCCGTCGGCGATCCGCCGTCAGTCGTCGTCCTCGTCGTCGAGAAGGCCCTCCTCCTCGGCCTCGGCGACGATCGAGCGGACGTCCTCGAGCGAGCCGCGGCCCGCGTCCACGGCCGCGTTGCGGGCCTCGCAGAAGTCCGCCCCCAGCTTCGCGCGGACCTCGTCGGAGATCTCCTCACGCGCCGGGTTGAGGATCGTCAGCTCCTCCTCGGTGAGGTGGTGGTTGACCGCCCCGGCCAGCGCCTCGACGGCCTCGTCGAAGTCCTCGCCCTCGCACGTGTCGAACTCGAGCACCTTCAGCAGGGCCTCGTGCCCCTCGGCGTGCTCCTCCTCGCCGTGCTCGGCCTCGTGGTCGGTGATGGCGTCCTTGCGACGCAGCGTCGGGTAGACCTTCTCCTCCTCCGCCACGGCGTGGGCGACGTGGAGGGTCGCGAAGGCATGCCGCACGGCGTCGCGGTCGGCGGAGCTGTCACGGAGCTGACGCAGCAGCTCCTCGAAGAGGCGGTGGTCGGCGAGGATGAGGTCGACGACGTCACCGGAGACGGGACGGCCGAGGTCGATGGCGCGGCCGGTGGGAACGTGAGAAGCGGTCATGGCCGCAGGGATACCCCGGCCATGACCGCTTCACTCGACAGGCAAGCCTGCCCTCACCCGGTCGCTCAGTCGCGCGAGGTCGCCGGGCTGGACTCGGAGGGCTCACTGCCGGACGTCGTCGGGATCGCGCCCGCGTGGTGGATGTCCTCGGGGTGGCGCTTGGTGTGCACCAGGCTGGCCACGGTGGTGATGGCGAGCACGAGGATGATGAAGCCCAGGGAGATCTGGGTGGGCACGTGCGGGACGGCCTCGTTCACGTCCTCGTGGATCCAGGTGATGATCAGCTTCACGCCGATGAAGCCCAGGATCACCGACAGGCCGATCGAGAGGTAGACCAGACGGTCGAGCAGGCCGTGGATCAGGAAGTACAGCGCGCGGAGGCCGAGCAGCGCGAAGGCGTTGGTCGCGAACACGATGAACGGGTCGCGGGTGATGCCGAAGACCGCGGGGATGGAGTCCAGCGCGAAGAGCAGGTCGGTGCCGGCGATGGCGAGGAAGACGATCAGCAGCGGGGTGACCAGGCGCTTGCCGTTCTCGACGATCGTCAGGCGGGTGCCGTGGTACTCGTCGGTCGCCGGGAAGCGGCGCTGGACGAACCGGATGAACGCGTTGTCGCCCCCGTCGGGCTCGTCGTTGCGGTGCCGCGCCAGCTGGATCGCGGTGTAGATGAGGAACAGCCCGAAGACCACGAAGAGGAACGAGAAGAGGCTCAGCGCCGCGGCGCCCACGAGGATGAAGACGGCCCGGAGGACCAGGGCGGCCGCGATGCCGAAGAGCAGCACGCGCTGCTGGAGCACGTCGGGCACGGAGAACTTCGTCATGATGATGAGGAAGACGAAGAGGTTGTCGACCGACAGGCTCTTCTCGACGATGTAGCCCGCGAAGTACTCGGTGCCGGCCTGTCCGCCGTGGAACCACAGCACGAAGAGGCCGAAGACGATCGCGACGGCGATGTAGAAGACCGACCAGATCGTCGCCTCGCGCATCTCGACCCGGTGCGGGCGGCGCGCGGCGATGACGAAGTCGAGGGCGAGCAGCGCCAGCACGATGCCGACGGTGACGCCCCACCAGGTCAGGGATGAGCTCTCAGACACGCGGGAGTTCCTCTCCGGTGGCCGGTGTCAGGAAACACCGGATCGATGACCGGAGGTCTCTTCCACCCGGACGAGTCCGGGCCGGCGACACCGGAACCCGAGGGCGGATCCGTGATGACGACGTCGCCGTGGGGGAATACTCCCCTCCACAGCCGCCCAGTGTGCCACACCCTCAGCGAGTGGCCTCCATCATCTGGCGCAGCTCCTTCTTCAGGTCGCCGATCTCGTCGCGCAGCCGGGCCGCGAGCTCGAACTGCAGCTCGGCCGCCGCGCCCTTCATCTGCTCGGTCAGCGTCTGCACCAGCGCCGCCAGCTCGGTGGCGGGCATCGCCTCACCGGGCTCGGCGCCGCGACCCAGCGCCGGGACCGGCGCGGTGGCCTTCGCCCCCTTCGGGTCGCCCTTGCGCCACGTCTCGAGGAGCTCCTCGGTGCTCTCCTCCTCGCGCGCCAGCATCTCGGTGATGTCGGCGATCTTCTTGCGCAGCGGCTGCGGGTCGATGCCGTGCTCGCGGTTGTAGGCGACCTGCTTCTCCCGACGCCGGTTCGTCTCGTCGATCGCCGCCTCCATCGAGGGCGTGATGCGGTCGGCGTACATGTGGACCTGGCCCGAGACGTTGCGCGCCGCGCGGCCGATCGTCTGGATCAGCGACTTGTCGGAGCGGAGGAAGCCCTCCTTGTCGGCGTCCAGGATCGCCACCAGCGACACCTCGGGCAGGTCGAGGCCCTCCCGGAGCAGGTTGATGCCGACGAGCACGTCGTACTCCCCCATCCGCAGCTCGCGCAGGAGCTCGATCCGGCGGAGGGTGTCCACCTCGCTGTGGAGGTAGCGGGTGCGGATGCCGGCCTCGAGGAGGTAGTCGGTGAGGTCCTCCGACATCTTCTTGGTCAGGGTGGTGACCAGCACGCGCTCGTTGCGCTCGACGCGGTCGCGGATCTCCGAGATCAGGTCGTCGATCTGGCCCTTGGTCGGCTTGACGATCACCTCGGGGTCGACCAGCCCGGTCGGCCGGATGATCTGCTCGACGGCGTTCTGAGCTCCCCCGACCTTGGCGAGCTCGTAGTCGCCCGGCGTGGCGGAGAGGTAGATCGTCTGGCCGATGCGCTCGAGAAACTCCTCCCACCGCAGCGGACGGTTGTCCATGGCGCTCGGCAGCCGGAAGCCGTGGTCGACGAGGTTGCGCTTGCGGGACATGTCGCCCTCGTACATCCCGCCGATCTGCGGCACGGCGACGTGGGACTCGTCGACCACGAGGAGGAAGTCCTCGGGGAAGTAGTCGAGGAGACAGTTCGGCGCCGAGCCGCGCGAGCGCCCGTCGATGTGCATGGAGTAGTTCTCGATGCCCGAGCAGGAGCCGACCTGGCGCATCATCTCGATGTCGTACGTCGTCCGCATCCGCAGCCGCTGCGCCTCCAGCAGCTTGCCCTGCCGCTCGAAGGTCTCCAGCTGCTCGGCGAGCTCGGCCTCGATGCCGGCGATGGCCCGCTCCATGCGCTCGGGACCCGCGACGTAGTGGGTGGCCGGGAAGACGTAGAGCTCGGTGTCCTCGGTGAGCACCTCGCCGGTGACCGGGTGGAGGGTGCTGAGCCGCTCGATCTCGTCCCCGAAGAACTCGACCCGGAGGGCGAGCTCCTCGTAGACCGGGAAGATCTCCAGGGTGTCGCCGCGGACCCGGAAGGTCCCGCGGGTGAACGCCAGGTCGTTGCGGGTGTACTGGATCTCGACCAGCCGTCGCAGCAGGGCGTCGCGCTCGGTGGAGTCGTCGCCCACGCGCAGGCGGACCATGCGGTCGACGTACTCCTGCGGGGTGCCGAGGCCGTAGATGCACGACACGGTCGAGACCACGATGACGTCGCGCCGGGTGAGCAGCGAGTTGGTGGCCGAGTGGCGCAGCCGCTCGACCTCCTCGTTGATCGAGGAGTCCTTCTCGATGTAGGTGTCGGTCTGCGGGACGTAGGCCTCGGGCTGGTAGTAGTCGTAGTAGGAGACGAAGTACTCGACTGCGTTGTGCGGGAAGAGCTGGCGCAGCTCGTTGGCGAACTGGGCGGCGAGCGTCTTGTTGGGCTGCATCACCAGGATGGGCCGCTGCACCCGCTCGGCCACCCAGGCGACCGTCGCGGTCTTGCCGGTGCCGGTCGCGCCGAGCAGGACGACGTCCTGCTCGCCGCCGGTGATCCGGCGCTCGATCTCCGCGATCGCCGCCGGCTGGTCCCCGGAGGGCTGGAAGTCGGAGACGACCTCGAAGGGAGCGACCTTGCGCTCCAGGTCGGTGACGGGCCTCATGGGGCCAGCGTACGAGCGGGAACCGACACACCCCCGCGGGCGTCGAAGGGGGCATGAGGATCCTCTCCGTCGTCGCCCTCGCCGCGACCCTCGCCCTGGGCGCCACCGCCTGCGGCACCGACACCGGCACCACCCCCGCTGGCGGCGGGGATCCCGCCCGGACCCTGCCCTCCGGCACCTGGGTGCTGACCGCGGGCGAGGACCCCGACGGGCCGCTCGCCCTCGTCCCCACCCACCCCGTCACGCTCGAGGTCGGGCCGCGGGACGGGTCCGGGCCGCAGGTCGGGGGTCGGGTGTGCAACAGCTACTTCGCCGAGCCGCGAGCGGCCGGCGACGGGCCGCTCCTCGAGGGACCCGGCAGCACCGAGATGGCCTGCCTCGAGGACGGCGTCATGGAGCTCGAGAGCCGCTACCTCGGCGCGCTCGCCCGGGTCGACACGGTGGCCACGTCCGGGGACGACGACAGGCTGGAGCTCACCGGGGACGGCGTCCGGCTCGTGTACGCCGTGGACCCGCCGGATCCCGAGCCGACCCTGACCGGCCAGGCCTGGAGCGTGGACAGCATCGCGTCCGGCGACGAGCCCGACGACACCGTCAGCTCGGTGCCGGGGGTCGGCGCTCAGCTGCGCTTCCTCGACGATCGGCGGGTCCGGGTCAAGTCCGGGTGCGCGGTGTGGCACGGTCGGTGGAACGACGCCGGGACGCTCCACTTCCCGCCGGTCGACCTCTGCCGCGCTCACCCGGGCCCGGACATCGAGGTCGCCGCGCTGCTCGTCGAGGTCAAGACCTGGCAGATCGCCGACGGCCGCCTCACGCTCGCCGCTCGCGACGGCCGCTCGCTGGGGCTGACGCCGGTCCCTCCCGGAGGCTGACAAGATGACCCCATGGCGCGCAGCGAACCCTCCTACCCGGCGTGGTTCCTCGCGCTGCGCGCCGCGATGCCGGTGTGGCCGGTGGTGCGTCGGACGCTGCTGACGATCCTCGGTCTCCAGGTCGTCCTCGCCGCCAGCCTGACCCTCGTCGACTCCTACCGACGCCGCGGCAAGAAGCCGCACCCGTTCCCCACCACCGAGCCGGGCGAGGTCCGCATCGGGGAGGGGACGGTGACGACCTACACCTTCGGGCAGCACCTGTACGACGACATGATCGCGGCCATCGACGGTGCGCGCAGCCGCATCCTGTTCGAGACCTACATCTGGAAGGGCGACGAGGTCGGCGAGCGGTTCAAGACCGCGCTCACGGCCGCGGCCGAGCGCGGCGTCGAGGTCTACGTCATCTACGACGGCTTCGCGAACCTCGTGGTCTCGCGGCGGTTCAAGCGCTTCTCCCCCGCCCTGAAGGTGCTCGAGTTCCCCGTCTACAACGCGGGCTGGCGGTTCTTCGACCTGCGCCGCTACGGCCGCGACCACCGCAAGATCCTCGTGGTGGACGACCGGGTGGGGTTCGTGGGCGGCTACAACGTCGGCTCGGCGTACGCCACGGAGTGGCGCGACACGCACTGCCGCATCACCGGCCCGGGGGTCTTCGACCTGGCCCGGACCTTCGCCGACTTCTGGAACCTCCACCGGCACCGCGCGCGCCGCGGGTCGCGCCGCCACGACCGTCCGCTGCTGCTGGAGACCGCCGCCGACTGGGAGCCGCGGATCCGGGTCCACCGCAACGTCCCGCGGATGTGGATGTTCCCCATCCGCGCGATGTACATCGAGGCGATCAACCGCGCCCAGCACCGGATCTGGATGACGCACGCGTACTTCATCCCCGACCAGGACTTCGTCGACAGCCTGCGCGACGCCGCGCAGCGCGGCGTCGACGTCCGGCTGCTCGTCCCCGCCCAGTCCAACCACGTCGTCGCCGACTGGATCTCCCGCGGCTACTTCTCGCAGCTGCTCGCGGCCGGCGTCCGGATCTTCCGCTTCACCGGGGCGATGGTGCACGCGAAGACCGCGACGATCGACGGCCGCTGGTCCACGATCGGCACCGCCAACATCGACCGGCTGAGCATGAACGGCAACTACGAGGTCAACGTCGAGTTCATCGACGACGCCATGGCTGCGGCGATGGAGTCGATCTTCCGCACCGACCTGACCAACGCCACCGAGCTGCGCCCGGGCGACTGGCGCGCCCGCGGCATCCACCGCCGCTTCACCGAGGCTGTCCTCGGCCCCCTGCGCCCGCTGCTGTGACGATCCGACCCGATCGGTGTACGCAGGCGTACACCGATCGCTAGCCTGCCGGCATGACCGCCTCCGTCCGTCGTCCCGACCTCCACGACCTGCGGGACCGCCACGTCCTGGTCACCGGCGCCGCCAGCGGCATCGGCCGCGCCACCGCCCTGCGCGCCGCACGCCAGGGCGCGCGCCTGCACCTGACCGACGTGCGTGCGGACGACCTGGCGGCGACCGCCGAGGAGTGCCGGACGGCGGGTGGACGCGTCGAGACGGTCGCCGACCTCGACATCGCCGACCACGGAGCCGTCCGCGACCTCGGCGCCGCCGTCACCGACGCCCACGGCGCGATGGACGTGGTCATGAACATCGCCGGGATCTCGACCTGGGGGACGGTCCGGTCCCTGCGCCACGAGCAGTGGCGCGCGATGGTCGAGGTCAACCTCATGGGCCCGATCCACGTCATCGAGACCTTCGTCCCGCCGATGGTCGACGCCCGCCGCGGCGGGCACCTGGTCAACGTCGCCTCCGCCGCCGGGATCATCGGGATGCCGTGGCACGCGGCGTACAGCGCCAGCAAGTTCGGGCTCCGCGGCGTCTCCGAGGTGCTGCGCTTCGACCTGCGCCCGCACGGCATCGGCGTCAGCCTCGTCTGCCCCGGCGCCGTCGCGACCGGGTTGACCGAGACGATCGACGTCGCGGGGGTCGACACCACCGCTCCCCGCTTCGAGCGCGCCCGAGGGCACTTCGTGCGGAGGGCGGTGACCCCCGACCGCGCCGCCGCGGCCATCCTGCGCGGCGTGGCCCGCGACCGGTACTGGGTCTACACCTCGGCCGACATCCGCCTCGTCCACCTCCTGCAGCGGGTCAACCCGCCGGCGTACGTCCTCGCGATGCGGGCCTTCCACCGGATCGCCAACCGGGTGCTGCCCGAGGTCGAGGCCGCGCGTCGGCCGGAGGAGACCTCGTGAGCCGGCCGCGGATCGCCCCCGGCTCGCGCCGCGACGTCGGCATCGCCGCCTGGCTCTTCGCCCGGGCCGCCGGTCGGGTGATGGGCACCGAGCCGCCGGCGGTGTTCCTGACGCTCGGGCGCACCCGCCGGCTGTTCTGGGGATGGCTGCTCTTCGCCGGCGGCCTGATGCCGGGCGGGACGCTCCCCCGGCGCGACACCGAGCTGGTCGTCCTGCGGGTCGCCCACGTCCGCGACTGCGCGTACGAGCGCGCCCACCACGAGCGCCTGGGACGTCGGGTCGGGCTGAGCGCGGCGGAGATCGCCCGCGTGGCCGACGGCCCCGGAGCACCGGGATGGACCGACCGTCAACGCGCCCTGCTCACGGTCACCGACGAGCTCCTCGGCGCGCGACGCCTCGGCGACGCCGGGTGGGACAGCCTGCGGGCCCATCTCGACGAGCGCGGGTGTGTCGAGCTGCTGCTGCTCGTCGGGCACTACGACATGCTCGCCACGACGCTGCTGAGCCTGGACGTCGCCCCCGACGCGCCACGGCGACACCGGTGAGCCCGCTCCCCCGCGGGCGCCACGACCTGACGCCCGACCAGGTCGTCGAGGACCAGCGGCGCCGCCTGCTAGCGGCGTGCCTCGCGGTGGTCGGCGAGGAGGGGTACGCCCGGGCGACCGTCGCCCGGATCGTCGCCCGCGCCGGGGTGTCCCGCCAGACCTTCTACGCCGCCTTCGACTCGCGCGAGGACTGCTTCCTGGCGGCGTTCGACGACCTGGCGGACGGACTGATCGCGGTGGTCCGCGACCGGGCCGCGCGTGGTGACACCGTCCGCGACCTGCTCGGCGGATACCTCGAGGCGCTGGCGGCCGACCCGGCGCTCACCCGCGTCCTCCTGGTCGAGGTCTACGCCGCCGGCCCGGCCGCCGTGCACCGCCGCGCGCGCGTCCAGGCCCGCTTCGCCGCGCTCGCCCGCGACGTCCTCCCCGGTCCCGCCGACGCACCGGCCCTCCTCGCGCTGGAGCTGCTCGTCGGCGGCGTGGGCGGCCACGTCAGCGGCCTCCTCGCCGATCCCGCCCTCGACGACGCGGCGGTCGCCGCGCGCATCCGTGCCCTCGCCGACCCACTCCACGCGGTGGTCGAGCGGCTCCCCGGCGCTCAGTCGCGGTAGGACACCGGCCCGGGCGCGTGCTGGGCGCCACGCTTCGTGACCGGGCTGTCGACCGGACACCGCCCGTCGCGCTTGAGCGGCTCCCGCTTCGTGGACCGCGGATCCCGCTCCACCACCCCGGCGTAGTCACACTGCTCGATGCCCTGGATGTTGAGGTTGATCTGGAGGTAGCCGTCCCGGAAGGCCGACGCGAAGCGCTCGACCCCGTACGGCAGGGCTCCCAACAGCTCCTCGACGTGCGGATCCCGGGCGGCGAGGAGGTCGGTGGCCTCGACCAGGTTCGCCAGGAACGGTGGCAGGACCGAGCGCAGGTCGCGCACGAGGCCCTGGACGACGGCGAGTCTGGCCGGCGACTGCGCCAGCACGTCCCGCAGCGTCGGGTCGAACTCCGCGAGGAACGCCGCGAAGAGCTTCGCGGACCGGCTCAGGCTGATCAGCTCGGCGCTCGACCCCGCCAGCGTGCGCAGCGTCGTCCGACCGTTGACGAGCAGTCGCTCGGTGGCCGGCCACGCCTCGTCGAGCGCGGCGGTCAGCTCCTCGGTCGAGTCCAGGAGGGTCGCCAGCTCGTCCTGGGTGCCGGTCGTGGCGGCCGCGAGCTCGGTGAGCAGGATCCCGACGTCGTCGGCGTCGACCTGGTCGAGCACCGCGTCGAGGGCGTCGGCCGCCGACGCCAGCGAGACCGGGACGTCGACCGCCGTCCCGGAGATCCGGTCGCCGTCGGTGAGGTACGGCGGACCCTCCGAGCGCGGTCGGAGGTCGAGGAACTGCTCGCCGATCGGCGACAGGCTCCGGACGCGGGCGACCGCGTCCCGCGGGATCGGCCGGGAGTCGGTGATCCGCAGGAAGGCCTCGGCCCCGTCGTCGGTGAGCCGGATCCGCGAGACGCGGCCCACGCGCAGTCCGCGATAGGTCACCGCCGACCCCTCGAAGAGTCCTCCGGTGCGCTCGAGCTCCACCCGGATGGTGTCGGGACGGGACGTGACGGGCGTCTGGAGCACCTCGAGGCTCAGGTAGACCAGGCACAGCACGAGCGCGGTCGCCAGGCCGGCCAGGCTCAGCACGTTGCGCGAGATCCGGCGACTCATCGGCGTCCTCCCCCCAGCAGGGGGCCGAGCCCGAGCTGGTCGAGCAGACCCGGCACCACCGGCAGCTCGGGGAGCGCGGGGAGCTCGAGCTCGGGCGAGCCCGGCAGGTCGGGCAGACCGAGTGTCCCGCGACCCTCCTGGATGAAGCGCAGGTTGAGGTAGTCGCCGGGAACCGCAGCGTCGAAGCGCCGCGCGAAGAGGGTGACCGCGTCGAGGCCGGGCCCCCCGAGGTCCTCGATCTCGATCAGCTCGTCGAGGATCGGGTGCAG
>Ga0172375_10009547_pt1 | contig 12776 bp, 23 predicted proteins | sample LakKiv1m_FD_114537 | JGI IMG/M metagenome (GOLD analysis project Ga0172375, IMG submission 114537) | Freshwater microbial communities from Kabuno Bay, South-Kivu, Congo - kab_092012_11.1m | ecosystem: Environmental > Aquatic > Freshwater > Lake | place: Democratic Republic of the Congo... | reverse complement strand
TTGGAGTGCCTTTATCGAGGGGGAAACACCCGTTCCCATTCCGAATACGGCCGTTAAGCCCCTCAGAGCCGATGGTAGTGTGTTCGTAAGGACATGTGAGAGTAGGTCGGTGCTCCTTTAAATCAAATAAAAAACCGCTATGGTTAATTCTGTAGCGGTTTTTTATTTGTCCTTGGCGATACCAAAAGTATTTATACAGGTTTGAGCCAAGGATGCCCCACACTCCCGAAGATCCTTGCGCAAAAAGCGCGCAAGGACTTAATTCGTGGACGCCCTTCGGGCTACAACTTATGTTCGCTTTGCTCCATAAGTTGTCCACTCATTAAGGTAGGTCGGTGTCTACTTCTAGGGAGTTTTGGACGAGACTAAGGATATAATTTAGTTAGATTTCTCAATCAATTACGTCTATTGCTGCAGAAGGGTAACCTTCATTCGTACCCCCTCGTAACATAAATGGATAATGTTCCTCCATGACTAAGAGGGCAATGTGGGTTCGAATCCCGCCGAGGGGGTAACGATACGGGTACAGTTAGCCCCAGGAGGATAACTGTACCCGGTTTTTCTTGACAACCGGTCTTTAGTCGGCTATACTTTAATTACTCTTAGTCAAAGAAGGAACATTTGTGTTACGAGGAAAGGCCGTTGAGCAATCAACGGCCTTTTTGTTTTCTGGCGGGTCCTGGCTTGGGTATTTTCTTGCGCTTTACGCGCTGCGAAAACACCCCAGCCACCCGCCCAATATGACTAAATTTGGGGGTATTTTGGTTGACAAGCATATAGAGAGGGGTAGAATATAGTCAAAATATCTTGACTAAATCTCAGTCCAAATTCTACGAATAATTGTGAAAATAGAATTATCCTTTTGTTAGTTTAATTGGACGTAGTATATTTATATTATATTGGATAGTTTTTTAAGGAGCCCAACATGCTTGATGATGCGAAAATAATTTTATTAAAAAAAGAGTTTGAAGAAAAAGGTGCTGGAAAAGTAAAAATTGAGCTAGTAAGTGGTAGATATGGAAATCCCGAAGAGCATACTTACCCTAAAGCATGTTATGCAAAAATTTGGCTTGAAGAAAATGAGAAGTTAGAACAAAAGAAAGCGATTAATAAGAATTTAATAGTCAGTAGGCAACTAGTTATAGCTACCCGGTGGCTAGCTATTATAACTGCTATATTGACGATAGCAACTTTTCTTAAGAAATGAATTGTTGTTTAATATTTCTTTATTTGGCTGGGGAACTGTAATCTGTTCGTGTTAGATATCTTATTGTTGCAGTATCGTTAATGCTTATATCAATCCGCGACAAAGTGAATTTATTATTAATTCTTCTTGGTTTCTCAGTACTTATTTACTTATGGAAATTTATATATAAACATATGAAAAAAGATTTTAGGGTGAATTTAGAAAAGTTTTTCGATTCGTATGTATTGAAAGAAGTATGCTTGAAAGTGTTTAATGTTTTTTACAATTATAGACTTTCCTCTATTATAAACAAAAAAGTTAACCCTAAAGATAAAATAGAAATAGAGGGCAATTATATTGTAAGTTTTTGGATTCTTTCCTGCTCTCTTCTCTTAACCTGTACTTGGTATAGAGATTCTTGGTTTTTATATATTATTCTCGGGATTGCGCTTTATAGATTAGGAGAGATAATTATCAGTCATCTTGGGAATATAATTAATGAACAATATAATGGGGTAATAAGAGAACACCCGGCCAAATACATGGTTTATGGCATGATTAATTTTGTTGAGATTATTATTAATTTTTCAATTGTGAGAATAGTCTTAGAAAAGAAGGGATGGGTTAAGTTTTCAGCGCCGATAGTTCATTATTGTGCCGATTCACTATATTATAGTATCGCTGCCTTAGGCTTTGGTGATATTAAGATAGAAGATGCCACGGAAAAGTTTTTTGTTATTTTTCAATTAGGGTATTTTGCTTTATTTCTATTCTTTATTTTTCCCATTGTTTGTTCCGGTATTAAAATAGGACAGGATAAAAATAATAGTACCAAGAAAACATAGGGACCGTTTTCTTATAGCTTTTGTATTGTATATATACCTGTAGGAACCGTTCCTTATCTCTTAATCTCAAATTTGAACCTTATTCGCTCGTCTTCACAAGAGTTGCGTTAAGGAAAACTTTAAGATGTTTGATTTAACGATATAATATAAAGGGATGGCAATGGATTGTATAAATAAAAAGCGAAATACCACCGAATGTATCTGCAGCTACTCCGGTTGCCCCCGGCATGGGATATGCTGTGAATGCCTGATTTATCACCGTTCAAATAACGAGTTACCCGCGTGCTATTTTGATAAAAAAACCGAACGCACCTATGACCGCTCGGTTAGTAATTTCATCAGCATGAAAAAAGGAGGGTAGATGGAGACTAAGAATACGTGTATGTGTCATACGGTTTTGATAGGGGCGGGGATATTGCTGCTTTTGGCTGCGGCTTTTGATATCTTACCTTTACCTGATAATACGGTTATTTTCATCGCGCTTGCATGTTTTGTGGTCAGCGGACTGATCAAAAAAATCACCAAAGAAAAGAGTAGCTGTTGTAAATAATAATAAGCGCACGTAAATAAGGAGGTGTCATATGGCAAAGTTTTTCATGTATGGCAAGTACACCAAGGATGCGTTGTCGGATATTTCAAAGGACAGGACTGCTAGGGCGCTTGAGGTAATCGCTAAGGCCGGCGGAAAAGTTAACTCCATGTACGCGCTTTTGGGTAAATACGACATTGTGTTGATTACGGATTTTCCGGAAGTATCGAATGTAATGAAAGCCTCGATTTCTTTGAATAAACTGACTGGTATTGCTTTCACCAGTTTCCCGGCAATCACCATTGAAGAATTTGATAAAATGATTGCATTATAAGGAGACAGGGATGAGTAAAATATCGATTATTCTTTTGGCGGCTGTGGTTTTTGGTATTTTTTTCTGCGGTGTGACGGAAGCAAGCAGAATTTATGATAAAAAATTAGCTCCGGAAAATGTAGCTATAGTTAATAATGGCATCAGGTATATACCTAATTCTGTCTATGATCCTCAGAAAGGCAGAGAATATTATATTGAAGCCTGGGATGATAAAACCAGAGTAAAGCTTTGGGAGCAGAAAATCTATGAAATTCTCTATGACCTGAATATGGAGCAAGATGTACAGGATAGGGATATTACTGATTTGCATGTGGTTGATGGAAAGCTGATGATTGCTAATGAAAATAACGATGAATATGTGCTTGACTTGGACACCAAAGAAGTAATGAAAATTACCGCTCCTAAATCAAATGAGTAGTTAAGAGGTGATTAAGTGTTTTCTCTGGAAAGTATTGGGAAGATGTTGGTATTTCTCGGGCTCTTTATAATTTTATTTGGGTTAATTTTTATGCTCGCCGGAAAAATTCCTTTTCTAGGCAAGCTTCCCGGAGATATTGCTATACACACAAAAAAAGTCCATTTCTATTTTCCCTTAGCTACTTCTTTAATTATTAGCTTGCTGCTTACCATCCTGGTCAATATATTTTTAAGACATAAATAAAATATTTTTGCTGGGCTTGATTTTTTACGGATTTTAGTGTATAATTCATATTGTTGGTGATTTGCCACGGAAAGGCGAGTGTATCTGGCCGAATCCGTGGCTTTTTTTTGGAAGGAGCATCTTTGAATTACCAATACCGACATCCCTATCTTTCCGACCAGCGTAAATTCCAGCGTTACCAGTGTAATCTTTCGGTATTTTATAAAGTATGGGAACCGCCTGAAGTGCGGCTCCTTTTCTCCGGCCGGGAAATGGAGGGAGTCGTGCTTAATGTATGCGAAGCAGGCGTAGGCATGTTGGCTGATCAGTATATACCGAAGCACGCCTTAATTAGCCTTACCATTGAAATGTTTAAGGGAAATTCTTCGGGAGAGGTAAGAGGAGAAAGGCCTTTTCAGATCATCGGCAAGGTCTGCTATAGTAAGCCTTCCGGAGAAGGCCATATGTACCGGCTAGGCGTATGTTTTACTCAATTTCCTACCGAATATAAATCCAGGCTCATCGAATTCTTTACTGCTCCGGCATAGCTTCAAATCCCAATAAAAAACACCCTCACAAGCAAAAGCCTAAATATTATGGCGCATCTTTTCCCGGTTTAAATCATCTAAATATTAAAGGAATAGTGGAAAAAGGTCTAAAAAAAGGAGAGCAGGGCTCTTTCTTATGCCGGCTGCTCTTGTTAAAATACCTAAAACAAGGAGGTTTAAGATGAGAAAAGAATATTGTATTGGAGAAAAGTTCTTCCATTTCGCGCACGCCATCTTAGAGAACCGGGAAGAGATAGGATTATCCGAAGAGGATGCCCGGAGGATCAGGGACCTTAAGATTAAAACTAAAAAGGAGATAATTAAAAGCACCGCGGACATGGAAATTATAGGGGTGGATATTTTTTCCAAGCTTATGGAGGAAAAAGTTGACTTAACGGAAATGGATAAATTAATTGACAAGAAGTTCGATTTAAAGAAGGAGGGGGCTAAAAAGCTGATTCTGGCTTTTGTCACGATCAAGGGAATGCTGAAGAAGGAGCAGCTTAAGAAATTAAAAAATATCTGTAAGGGGGATAAAACTCATGAAGAAACGCAAGCGAGTTGCTGTAGGTAAAAATGCCTATAGAAGGCCGAGGGTATTTTTGAGTAACGAAAGCTGGAAACGGTATGAAAATAAAGATCACTATAGGTAAGCTGGCGGTATTTGCCGAGCTAAACGGTTCGCGGACCGCGAAGTGGATTTGGAATTGCCTGCCGGTCGTATCTAAGACCCAACTCTGGGGAGAGGAGGTTTATTTTAATATTACTCCTAAAATTGAAATCGAAAAAGGATGCGCCCGAGACATAGTAGAACCCGGGGATGTGGCTTATTGGCCGCAGGGACCCTGTATGTGCCTGTTTTTCGGTATGACCCCGCACAGTAAGCCCGGAGAAATTAAACCCGCCAGTACCGTAAATGTTTTTGGAAAAATCGAGGGGGATCCGCATATTTTATCGACTGTCAAAGAAGGGGAGTTGGTAAAGGTCCAGCGGGCAGCGCATGGTTAAGGATAGCGCTGGGTGCAAAATGGCAAGGAATAGCATTGTTTTCTTAGTAATTGTTGGGTTGATTGTTTTTCCGGGGTGCGTGTATCTTGGACATTTGCACCAAGCAATGCTGGTTAAGAATTTAGAAGCGGAACAGAAACAGATGGAAGCCGAATTAGAGAAAGAAGAAAGATTATATGATATGCTAAAGGCGGATATCAATAACAATAATTTGGATAAAGATCAAAAAAAACAGGATATCCTGCGCCGCTATGGGGAACCGAGCTTATGCCGGCAAGAGTCGGCTGATAGCGGGCAAACCTGTATTTATCTGCGGCCGAAGGGAGGCCTAATGGCGGAATTGATTCTGCTTAGATTTGACAACAAGGCCAAGCTGTATTCCTGGCAGATTCAAACTCCGGGCAAGTAGGTAATTTTAATATGCGCTATTACGCGTTGATCGGTTTGTTTTTATTTTTAGGGTTAGGAGGACATGCGGCAACGGTAAGGCAGTACCCGAAAGAGGGCCTGGCTTCCTGGTATGATCCTTTAACCGTGGCCACGGGCGAAAAATATGCCGTTGACGGATTGACCTGCGCATTGAGAATGCGGGAGTTTGGGGAAGAGTACCTGGTCTGCAACCGGGAAAATAATAAATGTATGGTAGTCAGGCACAATGATTTTGGCCCTTCGCGGGAGTTATTTAATCAAGGCAGGATCATCGATTTAAGCAGGTATGCTTTTTCCAAGATCGCGGATTTAAAGAAAGGGCTGATCAGGGTGCGTATCGGACAGATCCATCAGGGAAAAGTGGATTAGCCTCAAATTGCAAAGAAGAGCAAGGCCGGATTTTTAGTTTCTCATTGACAAGCGTAAAATAAGTGCTATTAATATTTTAATTTGTTTATTTATTTTTCGATAAGCAAATAAAATATAATGAAGGGAGGTGAATCAAAGATGAAGAAGATACTTTTAGTAGCAATAGCTCTTTGCTTTGTAACCTCTTTAGCTCTAGCTCAAGAGGCCAAACAGCCTGTTGCCGCCAGCCCCGCTGCTGCCACAACCGATACCGTGGTGTTCAATGGGGTAGTCATTGATAATATGTGCGCAGGCGCAAACAAAGATACTTTGGCTAATTTTATCACCACGCATACCAAGGAGTGCGCTTTAAAGCCGGGATGTATAGATAGCGGTTACTCTATCTATGTGGATGGCAAGCTGTATGCTTTTGATAAGGATTCCAATGCTAAAGTAGGAGAGTTTCTTAAAAAAGCTGACAGCAAGTTACAGGTAACCATTACTGCCAAGCAGGTTGGCGATAAGTTGAGCTTAGTCTCAATCGAAAACCAGAAATAATACTTTCTTTATATCCATAAAAGGCCTCTTCTGGTTAACGAAGGGGCCTTTTATATTTTTACGATTAAGACAAAGAATAAAGTTCCGCAAGCAGGAGTTTCTATTTGACAAGAAAAGGGAAGGGTTGTAAAATTTTTTTGTTCAACTCTTATTTTAGTTTAAGGCACGGAGGAATTTATGCGTTTTAGGTATGTGGCCAGCAAGATCTTTATCTTTTGCGGCGTGGTGATATTATGCGGATCCGCTTATGCCGCAGAAAATGACTTGCGCCAGACCCCTGTGGTCAAAGTGGTCAGGGATACCGCGGATGCGGTGGTAAATATCAGTACTGAAAAAATCATTCTCCTGCGCCAGAACCCTTTTTGGGGAGGCTATGGTAATGATTTCGATGCCTTCTATAACCAGTTTTCCGCTTTTCACGGCATGGCTTCGGCGCTAAAATTAAAAAGCGTGGGTTCCGGCGTCATTGTGGAAAAGGGAGGATTAATTGCGACTAACGCGCATGTGGTGAATATGGCCAGCAGTGTTTTTGTGATCTTCAATGACGGTAAACAAGTGCCGGGCCAGGTCGTTTATGAGAACCGGGAGGATGATCTGGCGTTTATTAAGATCGATCCTCCGAAACCTCTGCTTGAGGCAGTGTTGGGCCAGACTGCTGATTTGATGTTGGGAGAAACGGTTGTGGCGATCGGTAATCCTCTGGGATTAGAGAATACGGTAACCTCCGGGATCGTCAGCGGTAAAAACAGGCAATTTTATTCCGCGCAAGGTAATTTTATGATGGGGAATATGATTCAAATCGATGCGCCGATTAATCCCGGGAACAGCGGGGGCGCGTTATTTAATCTCAACGGCAAGCTGATCGGTATAAATGTGGCGGTAGTGGAGTATTCTCAAAACATAGGCTTTGCGGTTCCGGTGGAAAAATTAAAGCAGGCCTTGGCCGAGTATAAACAAAAGGGGCCTATCCCGCCAACCTTAAAAAACACGGAAGCCCGAAATTCCCCGGATAACCAGGATAACGCAAGGCAGGCAATGGTTTTTGATGACGCTAATCTTAACCTGGAAGAACTAGCCAATGAATATCTCCTGAAGTTTGATATTTCCGGATTAGATAAAAATAAGGTCAAGGTAGAGATCAATAATAATTTTATCCGGTTAACCGATCAATATTCCAGCAGCTTAACGCAGAAGTCTTCCGCGAATTCCAGCAGCGCGCAGGCTTTTGGTTCGTTTATAAAAATGATACCTTTGCCCTCTGACGCTGATTCCCGCAGTGTGAATACGGAGGCTAAGGATGATATGCTCCTTATCCATATTCCCAAGAAGAATAGCCAGCTTCCAGCAACAAAATAATTATGTATTAATCGCTGTTAATTAGCGGTATAATGTGAATAGTCTTGACAGACTAAAAATGGAGGTGTGGCATGATGAGTTTGGGATTATTCGGCCAGATTGTGTTGTTGATTGTCATCTATGCTTTTGTTAAAACCGCGGTTAAGTGTTTACATAATAGTTATTGCCCGAAATGTAAGAAGTAACAGTAAACGGCAGCAAATAATCCCAGGTGCTTAATTGTGCTTGGGATTATTGTTTTCTTGGAGTAAAATAAGCTGGTTAGGATGATTCTATTGACGGCATGAATTTGAATGGATGCGGCAGGAGGCAGGCATGAAAAAATCTATCGGCGCAAAAACCATTGTTTTCCCTACTCCGGTTTTTATCGTGGCGACATATGACCAGAACTCTAGGCCTAATGCTATGGCCGTTGCCTGGGGAGGGATATGTTGTTCTGCTCCTCCATGTGTGAGTGTATCTTTAAGAGAGGCCACCTATAGTTATGCTAATATCCTAAAACGAAAAGCCTTTACCGTGAATATTCCTTCGGAGAAATATATTAAAGAAGCCGATTACTGCGGTATTGTTTCCGGCCGCAACACTGATAAATTTGTAACATGCGGTTTGACGCCGGTCAAAAGCGAATTAGTCGATGCCCCGTATATCAAGGAATTTCCTTTTAATCTGGAATGTACGTTGCTGCAAAGTATTAAAGTAGGGCTGCATACGATTTTTGTCGGCCAGATTCAGGATATAAAAGCAGATGCCGCGGTGATCGCTAAGGAAGGGTGCCCGGATATCGAAAAGATCCAGCCGTTTATTTTTAATCCGGCTGACCGCGCTTATTACGGAACAGGTAAATTTTTGGGTGAAGCTTTTTCAATCGGAAAAAGATAAAATAACTAATAAGGCGAGTTTTATGATTGGTAAGAAAACGCAACACATCATGATTTGGTTTTTACCGCTGATTGTTATCGGTGGGTTGTTTTTTCCCGTATTAGGGTATCTGATGGTTGCGATGATGGCGTTTTTTCTGACCCTGGCATTCTTTAAAGCCAGGTATTGGTGTTGGAACCTTTGCCCGCGGGGAGCTTTTCTGGATATCGTTATGTCGGGGTTTAGTTCAAATAAACCGTTACCCGTTTTCTTCGCGAAAAACTGGTTTCGCCTGGCAATATTTATTTTGCTTATGGGCATTTTGACTCTACGGTTAATCCGCTCCGGAGGCAACCTGTTGGTTATCGGAGCTATTTTTGTAAGTATCTGCCTGGTGACGACGATTATCTCGATTATCCTGGCAGTTTTTACCAAGCACAGGGGTTGGTGCGTAATTTGCCCCATGGGTTTTCTTCAGGAAAAAATCGGCAAAGTTAAACAGAGGGACGCGGATGCGAAGAAATAGTCCGGAGCAAAGGATATTTAGCGCATCAGAGGCCAAGGCTCTGGATAAAAAAGCAGAGGATAAATTCGGTGTTCCCACGCTTTTATTGATGGAGAATGCCGGAAGCCAGGTTAGCCAAGAGGCGTTAAAGATCCTTCGTAATAGACCGGGTAAGGTTGCAATATTCTGCGGCACGGGTAATAACGGTGGAGACGGGTTTTGTGTTGCCAGGCATTTGTTGGTTGCCGGCATTAAACCTGATGTTTATCTGGCGGGCAAAAAAGGCAATTTGAAGGATGAAACAAAGGTTAATATGGACATTCTTTTACGGCTAGGGCAGAAGATCCGTGAGGTTAGTCTTGCAAATATTCCTTTCATCCGCAGTGGAATAAAAAAACACCGTTTGATTATCGATGCTTTGTTGGGGGTAGGGCTTAAAGGAGAGATCAGGCCTTTATATCTGCAGCTTATCGAGTCGATTAATGTTTCGGGAGCGTATATTTTATCAGTAGATATTCCTTCGGGATTAGACGCTACTTCCGGAAGTTTGCATGGCGCTTGCGTTAAAGCAGATTTAACCGTTACTTTTGTCGGGAAAAAGCGCGGGATGATCTCTAATATAGGTAAGAGGAATTGTGGCAGGGTTTTAGTCAGGAGTATAGGGATTGTATTATAAAAGAGTAGTTTTAATAACCGCGGTTCTAATTTTACTGGCCAGCCAGTCAGGTCTAGCCGGAACAGTGGATTTAACCTTAGGCAGCGGCTCTCTAGATACTTTCCCAGCGCCAAGATTACGCTATCCGATTAACGAAACCGCTGTTTTAACCGGTAATGACCCTTTAGAGTTTAAATGGTGGAATGATTTTACCGAAGCAAGCGGGTATACGTTTAAGTTGTACCAAGGTTACAACATGTATGCGGCAAACCTGATTTATAGGGAGGATTTACCGGCTGATGTATCCTCCGTAAAGGTGAGCTCCGATCTATTCAAGGATGGCCAGGTTTATACCTGGTCGTTGATCCGTATTTCCTTCAGAGGGTATAAAAGCGACCGGAGTTTTAATTCTTTCCGGGTGATCAGGAGATAATCTATGAAAATAAAGTGGCTGTTTCTAAAAAGCTTTTACGCAAAGGTGACCTTTTCATTTATCATTTCTTTGCTCTGCGTGGCTTTGCTGGGTAACTTTATTCTTTTGAAGTATAGCCTGGATTCGCAATTCAACCAATTAAGGGATAAATTGAAGATAATCGCCAAAACCGCCATACTCTCGATAAATGCTGCGCAACTAAAAGATGTTCCTTTAGATCCTTCTGGAGTAAATACCCTGGCATTTAGAAAAATAGCCTTTCAGCTGCTTCGGATCAAGGAAGCTAATCCCATGATCCGGTATATTTACATTATGGCGAAAACCCAGGAGCACGGTATTTATCAGTTCGTGGTTGATCCTGATGCCCTGATGGGGCAGGGGGGTAAATTTAAGACCCGCTCTTCCCCGGGTGATAAATATAATGCTCAGCGTTTTCCGGAAATGCTTAAGGCTTTTGACACTCCGAGCGCAGATAATCGGCTGGTTTTTGATGAATGGGGCAATATGCTTTCAGGTTATGCCCCTATTCGCGACGCGAATAATCAGCCGATTGCCATATTGGGGGTTGATATTGACGCTACCGATGTGTATCTGGCCGAACAGGACCTATGGTCCAGAGGAATAAGTGTGGTGTTATTAGGTGTGATTTTTTCGCTTCTTCTCGGTTCGTTACTATCCGGAAAGATAATTTCTCCGATAAAAAAATTAATCGAGGGCACCAAGCGTATTTCTGGCGGCGATTTGGCGCACCGTGTAGAGGTTCCCTCTCAGGATGAGATTGGGCAGCTGGCGATTTCTTTTAACGCGATGATTACAAGCTTGTCGGAGGCCCGGGAAAAATTACAGGATTATTTTTACCGGGTGGTCCAATCCATGGTGCGTAGTTTAGAGGCCAAGGATCATTATACCCGCGGCCATTCGGACCGGGTGAGTGATTACGCCCATGCGATTGCCATCGAAATGGGCATTGACAATAAAAAAGCGGAATTACTAAAGAAGGCAGCGCAGCTGCATGATATCGGTAAACTGGGGATTCACGAGGATATTTTGAATAAGACCGGCCCGCTTTCGGATAGTGAGTGGGATATTGTGCGCAAGCACCCGGAAGTAGGAGAGGAGATACTGCGTCCGGTTTTTGTCGATTCCGAAATGCTTTCGGTAGTTCGTTCACACCATGAACGTTATGATGGTAAAGGTTATCCGGATGGGTTAAGCTCAGGTCAGGCGGGTATTTATTCCCAGATAGTTTCCGTGGCTGATGCCTATGATGCGATGTCTTCCTCCCGGTCGTACCGCCAGGCCTTGGCCAGGGAGGTTGCGATAGCCAAGTTAAAAGAAGGATCAGGCACGCAGTTTAACCCCGCGGTGGTGGATGCTTTTATGAAGGTGTTGCATAAAACCGTATATTAATGGATAAAGAAGCTTATTTAGCAAAACAAAAGAAAAAGGAAGCAGAGTATGAAATGCGCTGCAAAAGGTGCGGTGCCTGCTGCGGGTCGCTTGGGCCTGATCCATGTGTGCATTTAGCTAAAGATGAAGCCGGCAAATATTATTGCCGGGTTTATGCCACGCGGATAGGTAGACAGGTGACGGTTTCGGGTAAAGAGTTCTCCTGCGTATTGATCCGTTATCTGCGGCCGAATTTACCCTTTAAGGATTGCGCGTATTACTAATATGGCTAGACTAAAAGTTGATTTACACGATATCTATAACGATGGGAAAAGAATCGAACAAGCGCTGGAAGATGTAATCAAGCAGGCGGTGGCCAAAAGGATTACCGAAGTCGAGATTATCCCGGGCAAGGGCAGCGGGCAATTAAAAAAGCATGTGCTGCGTTTTCTTGAGCAGCCTAAGATAAAGCAGCTTTATCATCGCCTGGAAAAGGATGATAAGAATTTTGGCAGGGTGTTTGTACATTTTAGGTATTGAATCTCGATTCCGGGAAGCTGCAGGTGTTAGTTTATATATTGAAGGGTTGATTTTTTAGGTTTAAGGTATATAATCTATCCTATGTCTAAAAAAATAAAGAAACGCAAAATTGATTGCCAGCAATGTAAAACCCAGTCAGACTGCTGCCGGTTAGGCGCCTGGATTGACCTGGAGGAAGCGAAAAAGATCATCGCACTTAAGATCGGGGGGGATTTTTTTCATCTAGAGCAGGACAGTGATTTTCCTTCCGGTTATAAGGTGGGCACAAGCTATGAAGATGAGACATGTGCTTTTTTAGATCCGGACGGGCTTTGCAGGGTGCACAAGGTGGATTACTCTTTTAAACCGGAAACCTGCAAAGAATTCCCTTATGAGAACAACCGCCTTGCCCCGATTGCTAAAGTTCTCTGCACCTTGCATAAAACCAGGGTACGCAACGCTAAAAGAAAGAAATAGGTAGCCTTAGTGGATAATCCGCAAAAGGAAAAGTGGTATTTTCAAACTTCAGAAGAAAAACCCTTCCTAAATTACCCTGGGTATATTGCATTTAGCCCTCTATTTAACCGTTAAGTACAGCAACATAATAATCCATTAACGACTTTATCGATTTCAGGA
>Ga0172375_10009545_pt1 | contig 12777 bp, 14 predicted proteins | sample LakKiv1m_FD_114537 | JGI IMG/M metagenome (GOLD analysis project Ga0172375, IMG submission 114537) | Freshwater microbial communities from Kabuno Bay, South-Kivu, Congo - kab_092012_11.1m | ecosystem: Environmental > Aquatic > Freshwater > Lake | place: Democratic Republic of the Congo... | reverse complement strand
CGATTTTGTTGCCCGCGACCTCCCGCCGCGCACCTGTAGGCCACTCGCCGGGGTAACGCCGTTTTCGACTCCCGCTTCTCACCCGCTCCCCTCGCGCTCCCCCTCAACAGCGCAACCGGCTTGAAAGCCTGCTATGTTGTTGGATATGACGCACTTGACCAAGGTGACCGCTTCAGCCCCCGCTCCTCGCGCATAGGCCTGATTGCCCACGATGACACAGTTCGACACCACGCTGGCGGCACCGTTGCCGAGAACCCCGGCGCCGTATTCCGTGGCTCCAGCCAATGCCGCGTTCTGAATCGTGAACCCGGCCAGCAGGGCGTTGCTCGCCACATACGCCCCGCGCACTTCCCAGGTGGGCCAGAAAGCGTCGATCGTGGTATACGCCGGGCCATTGATGCTGATGACCCGGATGGTATTGGTGATACAAACGCGGTTGGTGACCCCGGCGAAGAAATCTCCCCCACTGTTGTAGGTGCCGTTTGTTACCCACACCGTATCCCCGGGCGCCGCCACATTGATGGCGTTCTGGATGCTCCTGGCCGCAATAGCCCAGTTGTCGAACGGTGACTCCTCATTCTCGATGGGATTGCTCGCATTCACGTAGTGGTCGGGCGTGGCATCCGCCATCGCCACCCCCGCCGCGACCAGCAGCAGGGCGGCGCCCATCTTCGTTGAACGGCGGCGTTTCATCCCTCGGCCTCCTGCCGCTTGAAGCTCCTGGCAATCCGGCGCGAAAGCTCTTCGCCGGGGTTGTTGACGATTTTCTCGGAAATACAGAAGCTGGCTTTGCCGGTGTTGCGGGAAATCAGTTTCAGGCCGTACTCCAGGTCGTGAAAACGCGCGGCACAGAAAGCGGAGACCGTCTGGTTCGCGGCCATGGCGCCGGCGAGGATCGCGTCGACAGCCCCGTTCGTGAACGCCAACCTGATCCCCTGTTCCGCCTGGAACCGATCGGCGAACCCTTTGACCTCGTCCTTCATCGCGGCTCGACGGAACTGCTCTCCGTTCTTCAGCAGATTTCCGAGCTCCGCCTCCGGATTCTCCACGACCTTTTCGTTGAGCTCAAAGGACTTGGTCGGTGTGGACGGAAGCTCGTATTTGTAGTTCCTGAGCACACGCTCCAGCACGGTCATCAGGCCGCGGGCGCCGGTCTTCTCCCCGTAGGCCCTGTTGGCGATGGCCTTGACGGCCGCCGGGGTCATGCCGAGCTTGATTCCGTACCCCTCGAAGTCGGCCCGGTATTGCGACAGGATGCTGCCCTCGGAATGCTGCATCACCTGTTCCAGATCCTCGGCACTCAACGGATCGCACACGACGCGAATCGGCAGCCGGCCGATAAACTCCGGTTCGAACCCGTAGTCGATGAAATCGCGGGTCAGGGCGATCCGAAGATATTCCGTCTCCTGCCGTTCCCGGCCGCCTTCCGGCGTGAACCCGATCTGGCTCGTGTCGACGCGGTGCTTGACCTGCTCGGACAGCTTGTCGAAGGCGCCGCTTACAATGAAGAGAATGTGGCGGGTATTGATCGTACGCTTCGCGGGGCTCTTCCCGCGTTGCATATCCATCACGGCCTGCATCTGGCCCAGGAGATCGGTCTGGCTGAACAGGCTGACGTCGGTTTCTTCCATCAGTTTGAGCAGATTGATCTGTACGCCCCGGCCCGACACGTCCCGGCCAGCCGCCGCGGGCTGCGCCGCGATCTTGTCGATCTCATCGAGGTAGACGATTCCATACTGGGCGAGATCAATGTCGTTGTCAGCGGCCTTGACCAGATCCCGCACGAGATCCTCGACGTCGTGCCCCACGTAGCCGGTCTCGGAGAACTTCGTGGCATCGGCTTTGACGAACGGGACCTTGATCAGTTTGGCGATGCACCGCATCAGGTACGTTTTACCGACGCCGGTGGGTCCCAGCAGAATGATGTTGTGCTTGGCGTACTCCGCCTCCTGCAGTTTGGGATCTTCGAGACAGCGCCTGACGTGGTTGTAATGGTCGCAGATGGCCACGGAGAGGACTTTCTTGGCGTCCTCCTGGCGAACCACAAAGCGGTCAAGGTAGTCGCGAATGTCGCGCGGCTTGAAGTTGAATTCGCGGATGGGCTTGAGCCGGGAATCCTTGTCCTCCGGTTTTGCCTCGGGTTCAGGGGCGGCGTGCGAAACCCCGGCCTGGGGCATCATGAAGGATACATTGGCCTTGCGGAACATGTCCCGCAACTGCTCCTCGAGCCCCCCCGTCGTTTTGTCGGGTTCCTTCTCTGTCATAGTACCGCCAGTGTACCAAAAAAGAATGGCCGCTGCACGAAAGTACAGCGGCCATCCCGTCTTTTCTACAACTATCCGAAGTTGAGCTAGCCCTTGAGAACCGCGTCTTTGGCAGCCTTGGCAATACGGAACTTCAACACGGTCTTGGCGGGGATCGAAATGGCTTCGCCCGTCGCCGGATTGCGCCCCATGCGGGCCTTCCGGTTGACCTTCACCAGCTTGCCGAGTCCGGGAATCGTGAATCCGTTTTTGGCATTCTTGTACGCCATCGTAACCAAAGCTTCGATACCGGCCTTGGCCTGCTTCTTCGAGACGCCCTGCTTCTCCGCGACTTCAGCAATAATCTGGCTCTTCGTCTTCGCGTTACCCATGATGTAACTCCTTTCGGTTTGTTAGATATAAAACTTCTGACAACGGAGGCGATACTGGCGGAAACGTTTTTGAAAAGCAACCCAATATTGCACAATTTCTCAATATTTTGGGGTTTCCGCAAAACCCCACCCCCTCACCCCGGGGTATTGACCGATGACGACTCGCGGCGATATACTGCTGCCGACCATCAGGAAAAGTGTCCGTGAAAATCCACGGGAGTGATGAACGATGCCCATCTACGAGTACCAGGCCAGGAACGAATCCTCGAGTTGCCCACACTGCGCGCGCCCGTTCGAGTGTCTTCAGCGCATGGCCGAACCGCCACTGGATAAATGCCCCGAGTGCGGAGCGCCGGTTTCCAGAATCATCTCCCGGCCCTCTGTGGGGAGTTCCAAGTCCGGTCTGGACCAGCGTGCGAAAGCGGCAGGCTTCACCAAGCTGCAGCGCCTGGGCAAAGGCGAGTACGAGAAGAAGTACTAGCCTTTCGGGGCCAACACCTTAAGCGCGCCCGGCATGACCTCCACCTCGATGTCCTTGGACGCATCCACCCGTTCGCCATCCACCTGGAGGGGCGCCGGCCGTTCACGGTGAATGGTCATGCGCTTGAACGTGCGGGAGATAACTTCCGGGATTCCCTGGATGGTGCCATCGAATAGCCGGCCGATATTCGCAACCAGTTTGGGCATGTCCTGGCGAAGCACGACCACCAGTTCCAGGCACCCGTCGTCCGCCCGGGCACGCGGCGCAATGCGGGCGCCGCCCCCGTACTGCGTCAGGTTGGCGATCGTGAACACCATCGGATTCTTCAGGCGAAGCTCCTCGCCTGAATCGAGTGTGACGCGGATCGACTGTGGCTTGTACTCAAAAAACTCCGATACACCGGCAAACACGTAGGGAAGAATTCCGCGGACCGGCATGTGATCGAACGCCTTCGCGAACGAGGCATCCCACGCCATGCTGCAGGTGACCAGGAACGGAATGCCATGCACCACCCCGACATCGATCCGCGTCGACGGCGCGTGCGCCAGCACCTGAACGGCCCGCCCCGGCGATAGCGGAATTCCGAAATGGCGGGCAAAGCCATTCCCGCTGCCGACGGGCACGGCGCCCAGCGACACGTCCGTGTTCACCAGCATCCGCCCGATGGAACTGATCGTGCCATCGCCGCCCGTGGCCAGGACCGTGTCCACGCCAGCGTCGACCGCCCGCCTCACCTTGGCGATACTGTCGTCCACGCTCTGGCAGAATTGATAGGAGAGATCGATGCCCGGAACATCCCAGTATCGGTCCATTTCGCGCCGCATGGCGCTGAACGACCAGTGCAGCCCCGGCCCGGACTTGGGGTTCACGAGCGCCAATACGCGTCGGTTCTTTTCCACGGTTGCGGTGGGGTGTTGGGATTACGGCAGAGATGTGCTTACATAGGGACTGATATCGAGCACTTTGACATACCCGGCCTTTTTCAGGGAATCGATCCAGGCGTCATACAAGGCGGAGGCCTCTTCCTGCCTCAGATCCTGTTCAATCTTGGCCTGGACTTCCTCGAATGAAGGAACGGCTCCCTCTTTCCGTCCTTCCAGCTTGATGATGTACAAATCATCCTTGGTCTCGATGACGCCGCTGATGTCGGACGGCTTCATGGCAGCGGCCGCCGTGGCCAACTCGGGCCTCAGCATCCGCGGGGCCATCCAGCCCAGGTCCCCGCCGTTCTCGGCCTTGCTGCCCTCCGACTTGGCCTTGGCCACAGCCGCAAAATCCTCGCCCGCGTCCAGCTGCTTCTTGATTTCGTCGGCGGCTTTCCGCTTCGCCGCGGCATCCTCCGCCGATGCTCCGTGTTTCAAGGCAATCAGGCGAAGCCACACGGTGTCGGGCGTCCGGTACTTGGTCTGGTTCTGGTCGTAGGCCTTCCGTATGGCGTCAGGGGTAACCCGCGTATGCCGTTCCACCCGTTCTCCCCGCATGGCGGACACCACGATGTGCCCTTTCACCTGGGTTCGCCACTCCTCGAAGGTCATCTTGCCCTTGGTCAAGGCCGTCATGAGATTGGCCCGGTCGTCATTGAACGAATCCCGGATGATCTCGTTGATCCGCTGATCGATCGCCCAGTCCGGAATCTTCTGCTCCATCTTCTCATAGGCGTCGATAATCAGGTGCCGCTCGACCAGGGAGTTCAAAGCGTCCTCGTACACCTTCTTGATCTTGGCTTGCCGATCCTCGCCCTTGTATGCGCTCAGCAACTGCGGAAGGATCGGTTGAACCGCCTCGATGACGTCGCCGCCCGTAATCACGTGTTCATTCACATAGGCGACCACGCCGTCCACCGCCTGCGTCTCCGCATGGGCCCCGGAGCCGAGGCAGAGCATCACCGTCAAACACATCACCGACCTGAAACCACTCTTCATGTTCACTGCGCTCCCGAATAAGACATCCGGACTCTACCCCATCGGTCCCCGCGAATCAATAGCCCTGCATGGTTATGTGGACCCCGCCATTTGTCGTCTATTGACAACAAAAGACGATCACGATAGCCTCGTCATTCATGAACAACATCGTGAAGCTCTGTTGCACCGGTTTGGTTGCCTTGGCGTTGGGCATCGCATGGGTCGGCTGCGAAACGCAGCCCGTCGCATCGAACGTAACGGTCGACCCCCCTTCCGCCACCGTGGGGATGGGGCAATCGGTCACCTTCACGGCCTCCGGCGGATTTGACTACACGTGGGGCCTTTCGGACCATACGCTGGGAACACTTTCGACGACCACCGGCGACACGACGACTTACACCAGCCTCTCCTCCCCGGCCGAAGGGAGTACGGCTGTCCAGGTTCTGACCGTCGTTTCCTCCATCGAAGGCTCTGCAAACGGTTCGAACGCCGTTCCCGACGAGTGGACAACCGAAGTTTACATTACCCACATCTAGAGCTTCATGACGGGCGACGCACTGTCTATCTCCAGTCTCAGCAATCCACGTGTCAAGACCGTCGTGCGACTGCGCCAGCGTTCCCACCGCGATGAACTGGGCCTCATGCTTATCGAGGGCTACCGGGAGATCAAGCGCGCCCTCGATAATCGGCATTTTCCCGTCGAGCTTTTCGTCTGCCGCGAGCTGTTCCAGGGCGAGAACGAAGGCGCGCTCATTCAGCGCTGTCGGGACGCCAAGGCCGAGATCCTGGAGTGTACCCCGCCGGTGTTCACAAAGATGACGTACCGGGAGCGACCGGAAGGGCTGCTCGCCGTGGCGCCGCAGGTCAAACGCAGCCTGGATTCCCTCACGCCGCCTTCCCCGTCCCTGCTCGTGGTGGCGGAGTCCATCGAGAAGCCCGGCAATCTCGGGACCATCCTGCGTTCGGCGGATGCGGCCGGTGTCCACGCCGTCATCGTCTGCGACCGCTGCACCGACATCAACAATCCGAACGTCGTGCGCGCCAGCATCGGCACTCTGTTCTCCCTGCCGGTCGTGGAGACGACCTCGGCCGAAGCCCTGGTGTGGCTGGAGAAACACAAGGTGCAGATTATCGCTGCCACGCCGCATGCCGAGAAGGTCTACACGCAGGTGGACTTCCGAAAGAGCTCGGCCCTCGTCCTCGGCACGGAGCAATACGGGTTGAGTCCGAAATGGCTGGAACAGGCCAAGGAGAAGGTGCGGATTCCGATGCTGGGCCAGTCCGACTCGCTCAACGTGGCCTCTGCCGCCACCATCCTGCTCTACGAAGCCGTTCGGCAGCGGGGCAAGTGAAGCTCCCCGTGGTGCCTGCCCGCATTGCTGCGCAAAGCGCTGCAGGCGGGAACCATCGGACTTCCTGGCGAAGGCGAGTGACGTTCACCGGACACGACCCAACTCCGCCTTCACATTCGTTACTCATCGCTTCCAGTCTCCAGCTGGTTCCTTCTTGAAGCAGGCGGAAGAAAACTGTCGCCCGTAACCACCTGTTTTCCGGTCTTCTGCTCCAGCTCCCGGCGCGCGTTTCTGGCGATCCCCCCGCCTTTCTTGCCGGCCTCCGCATTCTCGACCATACCGGCGGCTTGGACGCTTTCGGCGATCTGGCGGGTGGACATTTCTGCCAGTGCCGTAAAGATCAGTTCCGCCTCGCTCATGTGGTCGCGCAGATTCTGCGTCTTCAGGCCCTTGATCGCCTTGTGCTGTTTGACTGAAACCCCGCTCCACTCCTGGTGAATGATGTTGGTCAGAACGGCATACTCGTCTTCGCCCTTGATGTCGTGGCCCTTCCAGTAGTCCGTCAGCTTGTTGCGGGTTTCCTGCCCCATCATCCGTTGCTGAATCCACTTCTCGCTGCGTCCGCGCTGACGCCAGTAGTCGCGGGCCCGATCGAGCGAGCGGGCCGGATCGCTCATATCCTGAATACGCTCATAGCCCACCTTGGCCAACCAGAGCTTGATCGGCTCCGCTTTGGGGCTGGGAACCGATTGGACTATCCGCAGAAGTGTCTCAGGATCAGCCACATCCGTAGAACGCATCTTCCCGTCGTCGGCGGGGAGTTTCAACTGGTGACAGTTTGTCACCGATTGACTTCCCTCCTTCACGAGCCGTTCTTTGAGCTTGTTCCAGTACTTTCGCGCTGTCTGGTAATCCGGCTGCTGGATCAATGCCGCGACAATGTCCACCACCGAGAAATACCAGATCTCTGCTTTTTCGTCGTACACTCGGCGGATCCTGAAATCCTCGAATACGGCAAGCGCGTGTTCCTTATTCATCGTTCGCCCCCTCGCCAGCCTTCTGATCATCGGCAGTTGCTTCACGCAGTCGTGCTCCAGCGGCCCGTGGAAGGTGCAGCTCAGGCTTCTTCTCTTCCGGCTTCTTTTCGAATTTCCCGCAGGAGTCCGTGGCCTGGATGATCTTGTTGTTGAGTGCGCAACGCTGCGTGAAAGGATTGACGAGGTAGTTGGCACAGTACCGGCAGATCCGGCCCTTCTCGTCGGCCCGGAAGACATCGATCTTCTTGATCCGGTCGGCCTCGGTAAAGACAGACTGCTTCTTCTGCTCTTTAAAGGGAACGTCGGTCTCGGAGGCGTATTCGTGACCGCACGCCGAGCAGAGGAACCGGTCGCCGGTCTTCTTGAACCCCTCGTACTTCGGCTCGCGCTTGACCAGCGTGTCGGCCCCGCACGCTGTACAGACAATCTCCACCAACTTCGCCGCCATAGCGATGGGCCCTCGCTTTGTTTGACCTCCGGCCTCTACTCCAACACAGCGCGGATACGGCGGACGCCGGCGCTGGACGACTCTTCCTTGACGATACGGAACTTGCCGAGATCGCCCGTGTTCTGCACGTGGGGCCCACCACAGACTTCCTTGGAGAAATCGCCCATCGTGTAGACCTTGACCTGTTCGCCGTACTTACCGGTGAACAGCGCCATGGCACCCGCCGCCTTGGCGTCCTCGATCGTCATCGTCTCCAGGGTCACCGGCAGCTTCCGCTGGATGGCCTGGTTCACCAGGTCTTCCACCTTCTTGATTTGCTCCGGCGTCATCTTCTCGCTGTGCTGGAAGTCGAAGCGGAGACGCTCCGCGGTGATGTTGGAGCCCTTCTGCTTCACATGGTCGCCCAGCACGATCTGGAGCGCCTTCTGCAGAAGATGCGTGGCCGTGTGATACTTGGTGGTCTGCTCGGAATGGTCCACCAGTCCGCCCTTGAACGCCTTGTCCACGCCCTGCTTGGAAATCTCCTTGTGCGCGTCAAAGGCCTTGTCGAAGCCCGCCTTGTCCACCGTGAGCCCCTGCTCCCGGCAGATTTCCTCGGTAAACTCCAGGGGGAAACCGTAGGTATCATACAGCCGGAATGCCAGGCGGCCCGACACCTGCGTCTGGTTGTGCGTCTTGAGCTGAACCAGCACCTTGTCCAGCTCCGCAGTGCCGTGATCGAGCGTCTTCTCGAACTTGGCTTCTTCGCCCGCCAGCTCATCCACGATGCGCTTCCGGTTAACGTCCAATTCCGGATACACATGCTTGTAGCTGTCCACGACGCACTCCGCCAACGGCTTGAGAAAACCCTCCTTCAGCCCCAGCTGCTTCGCATAGCGCACGGCCCGGCGAATCAGCCGCCGCAGCACATAACCCTGGCCCAGGTTGCTGGGGACCGAGCCCTGCTCGTCTCCCAGGATGAAGACCGAACTCCGCGTATGATCCGCGAGCACCCGGAAGGACCGACCGACCTCGACGCTCTCGTCCATCTTCCGGCCGCACTGGTCGGAAATGGCCGCGATCAGCGAAGTAAACAATTCCGTCTCGAACACCGACTTCTTTCCCTGCAGCATGGCAATGGTGCGCTCCACACCCATTCCGGTGTCCACGTTGTTCTGCTTCAGCGGAATGTACTGTCCTTCCTTGGTCTTCTCGTACTGCATGAAGACGTCGTTCCAGATCTCGAAGTACTTTCCACAGGAGCAGCCGGGCCGGCAGGCGGGGCCGCACGCGGCCTTGCCCGTATCGATGAACATCTCCGTATCCGGCCCGCACGGGCCGGTCTGGCCGGCGGGGCCCCACCAGTTGTCCTTCATCGGCAGCGCAAAGATACGCGCTTCAGGGATACCCAGCTTTCTCCAGATCCCCATCGCTTCCGTGTCCTTCGGCGCCGACTCGTTGCCCTCGAACACGGTCACCGACAGCTGGTTCGGGTTGAAGCCGAGGTAGTTCTTGGAGGTCAGGAACTCGTAGGACCAGGCAATGGCGTCTTCCTTGAAGTAGTCGCCAAGCGACCAGTTGCCCAGCATTTCGAAGAACGTCAGGTGCGAGGCGTCGCCCACGTCGTCGATGTCGCCGGTCCGAATGCACTTCTGGCAGTCGCACAGCCGCTTGCCGCCCGGATGCGGCTCGCCGAGCAGGTACGGAACGAGGGGATGCATTCCCGCCGTCGTAAACAGCACCGTCGGGTCGTTCTGCGGAATCAGGGAGCCGCCGGAAATGACCGTGTGCCCCTTGCTCTCAAAGAAACCGAGGTAGAGTTTTCTTAGCTCGTCGGCCGTCATTACGAAGCCTCTGTCGCCGGCGGCGCGAACACGACGCCGCCCGCCTTGACCTTTTCCTTGACCTTCTCGACGAGCTTCGCCGTCAGCTCCGGATCCTGCTCCATGCGGGCGCGGGTTCCGTCGTGGCCCTGCCCCAGCTGCTCGTCACCCAGCGAAAGCCAGGATCCACGCTTGGTCACCACGCCGTACTTGAGGGCCGAATCCAACACCGATCCCTCCCAGGAAATGCCCTGGGCGTACAGAATGTCGAACTCCGCTTCGGTAAAGGGGGGCGCGACCTTGTTCTTCACCACCTTGACTCGCGTCCGGTTCCCCATCACGCGGCCCGTGGAATCCTTGATCGCCCCGATCCTCCGCACATCCAGCCGAACCGAGGTGTAGAACTTCAACGCGCGGCCGCCCGGCGTTGTTTCCGGATTGCCGAACATGACGCCGATCTTCTCCCGAATCTGGTTGGTGAAGATGCAGAGGGTCTTGGAGGTGGAGATGGCCGCCGTCAGCTTCCGCATCGCCTGTGACATCAGCCGCGCCTGGAGCCCGACATGCGAGTCGCCCATGTCGCCTTCGAGTTCCGCCCGCGGGGTCAGCGCGGCAACCGAGTCCACGACCACCACGTCGAGCGCGTTGCTCTTCACCAGCGTCTCCGTGATGGACAGCGCCTCCTCACCGGACGCCGGCTGGGACATCAGGAGCTCGTCCAGGTTGACGCCGATCTTCTTGGCATAGGCGGGATCCATGGCGTGCTCGGCGTCGATAAAGGCGGCCTGCCCGCCCGCCTTCTGCGCGGCGGCAATCACGTGGAGCGACAGCGTTGTCTTGCCGGACGACTCGGGTCCGAAAATCTCCACGACGCGGCCGCGCGGCAGCCCGCCCACGCCCAGCGCCATATCCAGCGAGAAAGAGCCGGTGGAAATGGTGGCGATGTCTTTCAGTACCTCCGCGCCGCCCATCCGCATGATGGCACCGTCGCCAAAGCTCTTTCGAATCTGCGCCAGTACCGACTCCAGTGCGGCGGCGTGTTCCTTGTTCTTATCGTCCTTGTCGGTCGTCTTCTTAGCCATGATGTGCTCCTTTTCTGTCCAAGTACTCTTTCAACATCTTCAACGCCGCCTCGCTGGCGGCCCTCTTGATCTTCGCGCGATCCCCCCGGAACCGGAACCGCCGGACGTGCCAAGTGGTCCCGCCGGCCAATCCAATGAAAACCAGTCCCACCGGTTTCCGAGCCGTTCCGCCCAGCGGTCCGGCAACCCCCGTCACTCCGATGCCGACTGTAGCCCACAGTCGCCGGCGAACCCCATCGGCCATTTGCCGGGCCACCGGCGCGCTCACCGCGCCTTCGCGAACCAACGTTCGCCGGCTCACACCCAACTCGCGAATCTTGACCTCGTTCGAGTAGGCAATGACGCCGCCGACGAAATACTCCGAACTTCCGCTGACCGATGTCACGCGGTGGCCGATCAATCCCCCCGTGCAGGACTCCGCCACCGCCAGGGTCCACCCCTTTGCCGTCAGCCGATGCCCGACCTGCGTCTCCAGACCGAGGCGATCCCGACTAGCGCCCCTTCTTGCCGGCGCGCTTCTTGCTTTTCGCTCCATGTCGGGCTCCGCCGCTCTGGTATCCGTTCGGATGCGCCTGATGCCACTTCCAGGCGCTCTCGACAATCGTTTCCAGATCCGTGAATCGCGGCTTCCAGCCCAGCACCTGCTTCGCCTTGTCGGCGCCCGCGATCAGTCGCGCGGGATCGCCCGGCCGCCGCGGCGACACGACCGCCGGAATGGCGCGGCCCGTCACCTTGCGCGTGGTCTCAATGACTTCCTTGACCGAATAGCCGATCCCCGTGCCCAGATTGAACGGCCCCGTGTGTTCCGAGGTCAGCGCCAGGATATGGGCCTGTGCCAGGTCCACAATGTGGATGTAATCCCGGAGGCATGTGCCGTCCGGCGTGTCATAGTCATCGCCGAAGATATAAACCTTATCCCGCTTGCCCATGGCGGCCTGGATCACGATCGGAATGATGTGGGTTTCAGGATCGTGGTCCTCGCCAAACTTTTCCGTGGCGCCGCAGGCGTTGAAGTAACGCAGGTAGATCGGCTTCATTTTCCCGAGCTCCTCGTACCATTTCAGAATCTTCTCGAACGCCAGTTTGGAATCGCCGTAGGGATTGGCTGGCCGCTGAGGCATGTCTTCGGTGATGGGCACGCGGTCCGGTTGCCCGTAGGTGGCGCAGGTGGACGAGAACACGATGCGCTTCACGCCGACCTTCACCATGGCTTCCGACAGGTTCACGCATCCGACGATATTGTTCCGGAAGTAGATTTCGGGGTGCTCCATGGATTCCGGCACCAGGGCATAGGCGGCGAAGTGCATGATGGCGTCGGGCTTTACCTTCGCCATGGCGGAAGCGATGCTCTCCTGCTTCCTCAGGTCCCCCTTGATGAATGTCGCCCGCTTGTCGATCGCCTCGCGGTGCCCGCGCTCGAGATTGTCGAACACAGTCACCTTGTGTCCCGCATCCAGCAGCAGTTCCGTTGTTACGCTACCGATGTACCCGGCGCCGCCCGTCACAAGAACCTTCATACCTCTTCCTTTCCTGCTCCTTCAGATTCCTTCATGCTCGAAGACAGAGAAACGGCGCGGATTCTACGCTCACCCCGCCCATTCTCAAGCACAGATTCACCCGCTGCCGCGCCACGTTGTGCACACCCCTACTCCATTCCCTGACAGGGCTGTCAGGGGGCGGGTAGGAACGTGGGATAGCCTTGCGGGAAATCAGCGGCTGGAAGTTGCGAAGACAAGAAAACCCGACGTAACCGGTAACACTTGGGCACGTGTCTTTGCCTTGGGCATTGTTACTTGCTGGAGGGCTTGGATTTCTCCAGGTCGGACAGGCGCTGTTCCAGGTCGGCGACACGTTTCTTGAGGTGAGGCAGGCGCATGAGATGGGCGTGGGCTTCCTTGGCCTTCTCGTGCGGCATGGCCGGGTAGCCCGACACAAAGGTGGCCGGCGGGACGTCCTTCGTGACGCCCGCCTGGGCCCCAACAACCGCCCCGTCGCCCACGGAGATGTGGCCGGCCAACCCGGCTTGCCCACCCAGTTGAACGTTCTTGCCCACGGTGGTACTTCCGGAAATGCCGGTCTGGGCCGCAATCGCCGTGTTT
>Ga0172375_10009544_pt1 | contig 12778 bp, 9 predicted proteins | sample LakKiv1m_FD_114537 | JGI IMG/M metagenome (GOLD analysis project Ga0172375, IMG submission 114537) | Freshwater microbial communities from Kabuno Bay, South-Kivu, Congo - kab_092012_11.1m | ecosystem: Environmental > Aquatic > Freshwater > Lake | place: Democratic Republic of the Congo... | reverse complement strand
GGTATTGAGCACAGCAGACAAGAATGGCAAGGTCAATTCCGGGTATTTCGGCTCACCCCGCATGATCGATGAAAAAACCATATTCTTGGGGTTAGGCAAGAATCGAACTCTCGCCAATCTTCAAGAAAACCCTCATGCTTGTTTCTTGATCATGGAGCCCGGCGACAAGCTTCCTGAATGGAAAGGGGTCCGGCTATACCTGAAGATGACTGACTGCCAGACTTCCGGAGAGAAACTCGACACGATGAAAGGCCGCATCGCAGAGGCAGCCGGAGAGGGCGCTGCTAAAATGATTCACGCTGCGATAACCTTTGAGATCAGGGAGATTAGGCCGCTAGCCGACTTCGGCCAAGGCTGGGAAAAGTCCATTTGAGACCTGGGTTTTGGGTGGGACATCCCCTTGGAGGCTATGTCTCGAGTGAAAAAAGCGGTTGGATCCTTCCGCTGGTGTGTTGAGTAACAGTGCACTAGAGGGGGTCGAGTTCCTTGCCATTGGATTGCAGACGTAGGCAACTCGTAACCCCCAGTATTCACGAGATCAAATGTCCATATCGACCTTGAAAGTGTCGAAAATTATGTTGGTCCCCACCATTCGTGCTCCGTGGGCCACCGCTTCGAAAATGTCCTGATCACCCCATCCCAAGGCCCTCAATCGGTCCAAGTCATCACCAGTGACCGAATGTGGATCTTCGCAAGCCTTAAGGACGCATAAAAGCAGGGCCTTCTGTTTCTCATCCAATGGGGCCTGACCGGGATCAGCCTGCATGGCCGTTATCTGCTCCATCGTGAATCCAGATTTGTTCAGAAGACCGGTATTTAATTTCTGACAATAAGGAGATTTGCAAGCCTTGGATACCAGCAACCGTATCATGGCCAGCAGTGGGGTACTCAAGGTAGGATGTCCCATGAAGTATCCCAAGAGCTGAATTTGATTCTCCAGAATTGCAGGGCTGATCCCCAGCATTCGAGCGTTGTTCGGAACCATACCGAAAGCTTGCTCAACTTCCGCATACAGCTCGGCGAGTTTTCCTTCCGCCTTTTCCGGTGGTGTCGTTTGAATAAGTGACATGACTTTCCCTCCTTGTTTATTTTCCCTTTGTTGCCGGGACTGGCTCCAATAAATAGACCGGCCCAACAGTTCTTTGCTAAGAAATTGGGGGTAGAATATGGCTGAATATCATTTTTTCAAAAATGAGCAGCGGCTGTGTACTCTGCTCGACTTTCATGCGAAGCAGCGCCCCTTCCCAACTGTCCAAGATGAACTGGGCCAGATCATCGGGATCCAAGTGAGGATCAATATGTCCCCGAGCGCGCCCTTGCTCTATATAATCCTTGATCCTACACTGAATTGTCATAAAGACCCTCTGTAAATTAGAACGAAACGTGTCATTGAGTAGGCTCATCTCCTGGGAAAGGTTGCCAATGGGGCAACCGCTCCTCCATTCATCTTGTTCGAAAAGTGTGCGCATGCCCTGAAAAAATTTCAGAAGCTTTACCAATGGCGGGCCTTCGGCACTATCGAACAAGGAATTGGCCTTTTGACCCAAAAGTTCGGCATAGTAATTGATCAGTTCCAAGCCCAGATCATCCTTGCTCTTGAAATAGAAATAGAATGATCCTTTAGGGACGCCTGCGCTTTCCAGAATCTCTTGAATCCCAGTATGGTTGAATCCCTTCAAGCGAACCAGCCTGCCGGCATGTTCTAGAATCCTGACTTTGGTGCTTTGCTTGGTCATGGAGCCTCAATTATAAGCCTAACTCATAATAGACCGGTCGTCTATTTTATGTCAAGTCATTATGTTGAGTGTGGGATCAAATATTCACTTTGCGTGGTATTAGGGTCTCGCTGGCCGTAAGTTCCATAGTCTTTGAATGCAAATCGGAATTTTCTCCTATCCCGGTAGCCCTGGCAGCCTCGGTGTATCAATCCGTAATCGTGGCTTTCATTAGTTATATTGCATGGTTCAGCATGATACACAGGTACCCGGTTAGTCGTCTGGCTGCCTTCACGTTTCTTACTCCCCTGTTCAGGGTTCTTCTGGGCGGATTGCTCCTTGGAGAGTCCATCACAATTCTGCTGTGCATCGGTCTCGGCTTTGTCGTTACAGGGATATATTTGGTGAACCGTCCATCAGTTTCAGCGGATTCTTGATCAGGTCTCTGGTTCTTTAAGGAGTTCCAGCATGTTATATGTTTGATATCACAAAGGGAAGTTGCTTTGCAGGGCCAGAGGCGCGGGAAGCAGTCACTTCGTATGTGAAGATGCCTTAACGAAATGAGGATTGCTAACTAATTCAATAGAGTTGATCATCATGTGCCTCCTTTTCAGGGCTGGTGATGTTAGGAAAAACCAGCCGTCAAATTAAGAGCATGAACCCCGTAAGACCATGTGGGATCTTAGTCCCAGAAAAGAAACACGATGGTTTGTAACAAATTAACGATGGATTCGGTCCTGACCACTCAACATAGGTCTGTACCTTTGAAGATGCCAATCAAAATCTTGTACGCGTGGTGTACGCAAACATAGAGACCTTGAGGGTCTCATAGGGATCAAAAGGTCTTCATACGGATTGAAATGATTGGGGTTTCTGCCTACGTTATTGATTTTATTGCGGGTGCTACCAACCTTTCACGCCGGCAGCAGGGGTTCGAATCCCCTTGGGGACGCCATTACGCCTGCCAATACGATCCGCCGAGTGAGGCCGCCGTGACTTATTTCGGCGCCTCAAACACTAGTCGCCGTTTTCAAAGAAACAAAGATATCCCGCTCGTTATAGGCGAAGTGAGATGCAGCCGGCTAGCGTCCATCCAGACTCACAGCGTCGTGGCATGACATGCTATAGCGATTCGCGAAGGTAAACGCGAATTGCATGCATGATTCTGTCTGTCATTCCCGTGAAAAAAGGAATCCAGGAATTTTGGATGCCCGATCACGTAGGGCATTACAAGGCTTGACCTGAAGCGCTAATACAGTAGAATGCCAACGTACGCGAGGTCACTTGAACGGCCATGACAGTACACGCAAACAATTTCCCTAATTGAAAGCTGCCCTATGCCTTTCTTGCGGAAGCGTAAGTTGCAAGTTGTCTGTTAGAGCAGGCTCGATACGCCGACGGCGGCGAATCGTATGGCTTGTAGCCCGATACATACTCTGAAGGGGTCACGTGGATACTCAACAATTCATAAATCTCATTGCTTCCAACGAAAACTGGCTCATGGAACGTGTTCTAGCCTATGCAAAGAAACACGGATACACCAAATACACTTCTACTCTAGCAGAGGCATGGCGAACCTCGATCGTGGGTATGTCGGAAACGATCCTCCAGAAGCTGGCTTTGGGCACCGAGCCGCCTGAACTAGATCCGGATGAAGATTATTCAAAGGATCCAGTGGCCTTGTTTGGAAAGATCGAAGCCCAGAGACACAGGGGAAGAGGGGTCTCCATATCGATGTTTCTGGGGCTCATGAAGTATTACCGGCAGAGTTACATAGACCTTATAATTGAGTCTGAACTGCCGCAAGAATACCAATATTGGGCCGTGAATTTCGTAAACCGTGTTTACGACCGGGTAGAACTGGGTTTCATTGAGGAATGGGCAGATGAATCAAGAGACAGGCTCGTGGGAGAGCTGCAAGCCGCAAACCGCGCTGCCTCGAACGAAAAAACCAAGTACATGACTATCCTCGAAAGCCTCGCAAACCCAATTTTCGTACTGAACGCGGAAAATGAAATCGAATATATGAATCATGAGGCGTTATCATTGTTTCATGAATCAAACAGTCCTGGGACATACTATTACGGTCAAAAACCAGAAAAGAATGCGGTAAAATGGCTCGATCCGTTGCTTGACACCTTTCTGTCTCAATCCGAACTCGAGACCTCTTTTGAAACTAGCGTTGCAACGCGCGGGGGCGATAGATTTCTTGAAATCAGAATGAAAAGGATGCTGGATGTAAGCGGGAAATTCAAAGGCACTGTGTTTACTATCAGCGACATTTCCGCGCGAAAGGCAATCGAAAATCAGCTAAAAACATCTCTGTTCGGGATGAGCCAGATTATCGAATTCCTGCCTGATCCCACCTTTGTCATAGATAATGCCGGTATAGTCACTGCATGGAACAAGGCTATGGTAGAGCTTACAGGTGTTATGGCAGAGGACATGATCGGGAAAGGAAACTATGAATATGCCATTCCATTTTACGGTGAGCGGCGACCCGTGCTAATGGATATGGCTCTGTCTGGCGACGAGAGCTGCATAGATAGATACCTATCTGTTGTGAGGCTCGACAACAACGTTCTAGTCAGCCAGTCCTTTCATCCCCTTTTGAAGGGAGGAGTTTTCCTCTCGGGTACGGCCCGACTACTTTACGATACTGAAGGCAACCCTATTGGGGCGATCGAATCGCTGCGTGACATCACATCCCAAAAAGTAGGCGAGAAAAGTGTACAAGACAGTCAACGACAGCTTGCGCAAATTATAGAATTCCTCCCCGATGCGACCATGGTGATCAACCCTCAAGGACAGATAATAGCTTGGAACAGGGCCATCAGTGACCTCACAGGCGTAAAAGCCTCTGAAATCATGGGGAAGGGCAATTACGAGTATGCAATCCCATTCTATGGTTGTAGAAGGCCTGTCTTGATCGACCTAGTTATAAACAGCGACGAGCAAGTTGCTAGTAAGTATCTCTACGTTAGAAAAGAAGGCGACCGGCTTGTCTCTGAGACTTATCTGCCAGACTTTCGAGGTCGCGGACGAACATGGTTTTGGAATACTGCGGCCCCATTGTATGACCACGAAGGTAAGATCATCGGCGCCATAGAAGCAGTACGTGATATAACAAGCCTGAAGCTTGTCGAAGAAGAGCGATTGGCGCTGGAGAGAAGGCTTTATCAGTCCCAGAAGCTGGAGAGCCTAGGCATTATGGCGGGAGGCATAGCCCACAATTTCAACAACTTGCTTCAAGTCATCATCGGAAATTTGGAACTCACCCTGATGGAACTCCCATCTTATTCGCCGAGTCGCTCAGGTCTCCAACGAGCCTACGACGCAGCAGAGCGGGCCGCTCGAATTTCCAGCCAAATGCTCGCCTATACAGGCCACAAAATGTTCGTCCCTACAGAATTGGACATCAACCAACTTGTAAAAGATAATGTCGTAGTCCAAAAAGCACTGACTTTGGAAGGGATCACCCTGCAAAGCGAATTCGCTCCCGTTCTTCCCAATATTCTGGGCGATGAAAACCAGATTAATCAGGTAATTACAAACTTGACGAACAACGCCATAGAGTCAATCGAGGCTCTGAAAGGTGAGGTACGTATATGCACCGGGTTCAAGGACTGCGATTCTGATTACATGCGGGCAAATCTCCTCGAAGAACGCGCTGTCCCCGGGTTGTACGTTTATTTCGAAGTGACGGATACAGGAAGCGGGATGGATTCTGAAACAATAGCCAGGCTCTTCGAACCGTTCTTTACCACCAAATTCACAGGGCGCGGCCTCGGATTGGCTGCAGTGTACGGGATTATGACCGCCCATAAGGGCGCTGTTATGATTGAAAGCGAACCCGGAGCAGGAACTAAGATTCGCGTGCTATTTCCCGTGACAGAGGAAGCTCGCCTAGCCCTTAAGGAGAGGCTTGCTACAACTGAGACTCAGCAAGTTCAACAAAGTCCTATATCCAAAGGGCTTGTGCTAGTAGTTGACGACGAAGAATGGATAAGGGATTTGGCAGTAACAAGACTCGAACACCTCGGTTATGGAGCCCTGGAAGCTAAGGACGGAGACGAGGCAGTTGAGATTTTCAAGGAAAGATGGAGAGACATTTCTTGCGTCTTGTTGGACTTGACTATGCCCAACAAAGGCGGCGGTCAAGTCTTTTCAGAGATGCGATATATCTGTCCAGATGTGAAGGTACTGCTGGCCAGTGGGTACAATGAGGAAGAAGCCTTGCGCCGCTTTGGAGACTTATCGCCTGCCGATTTCATCCATAAGCCCCACGACCTCAACACTTTGGAGGAAAAGCTGGAACGTCTCTTGAGAAAAGCCTAAACTTGACGGATTGCCGGGGCAGACCCTTTGTATCTAGACTCCCTGGATAGACGAACAAATGATAGGATGGACAGACGATGTTATGGCCTGATGATCGGGAAGGAGAAAATTATGAGTCAACTGGATCTCGCAACCTCACTATCTCGACCCAATGATACCAAAATGGTCTTACTGGTGATGGATGGACTCGGAGGCCTACCTGCACGCGCCGGCGGCCTGACTGAGCTTGAAACTGCCCGCACGCCTCATCTGGACGCTCTCGCTCGTACCGGCATGGTTGGCCTGATGCACCCGGTTGGGATCGGAATCACACCCGGCAGCGGTCCGGGTCACCTGGGGCTGTTCGGATACGACCCACTAAAGTATCTCATCGGCCGAGGCGTCTTGGAAGCAGTGGGGATAGGAGAGAAGCTCACCGACAAAGATGTGGCTGCACGAGGCAATTTCTGCACGGTGGACGAAAACGGAACAATTACGGACCGACGTGCCGGAAGGATTTCCACCCAAGAATGCGCACGCATGGTTGAGATGATTCGTGACATATCTTTGCCGCACGTCGAAGTAATAGTGAAACCCGTCCGAGAGTATCGGTTCGCATTGATCCTGCGAGGAGAAGGATTGTCGCCAGCCCTTAACGAAACTGATCCCCAGAAAGTGGGTTTGAGGCCTCACGAGGCAGCTCCACTTGACCAATCAAAAGAAGCAAGAACGACAGCAGACTTGGTGAATCAGTGGGTATCCCAGGTTCGAGACCGAATCAAAGACCAGAAGCCCGCAAACATGGTGACTCTCAGGGGATGGGCAAAGGAACCCGGGCTCCCCACGTTCCTCGATGTATTCAAGCTACACGCCGTCGCGCTTGCAGTGTATCCCATGTACAAGGGACTAGCCGGCCTCGTGGGCATGACCGTCGTGGAAGGGATCAATGATCTTGAAAACCAATTGTCGTGCTTAGAAAGCAATTGGGACAAATTCGACTTTTTCTTCATTCACCACAAATATACGGACAGTCGGGGCGAAGACGGCGATTTTGAGGGCAAAGTAGCTGAAATCGAGAAAGTGGACAAAGTGATACCAAGAATCCTGAAGCTGGAACCAGATGTATTGGTAGTTACAGGCGACCATTCCACGCCTTCCATACTCAAGTCGCACAGTTGGCATCCCGTTCCCATCGCGTTTTGGGCAAAGAAATATGTTCGTCTTAACCCCGACGTTACGGGCTTCGGGGAAACACAGTGCCTCAGAGGATCGCTAGGGCAATTTCTCGCTACGTCGCTGATGCCACTCATCACAGCCCATGCCCTGCGCCTAGACAAATATGGGGCGTGACCAAAAAACTGCGAGGCAGCATCGGCCAACTGGCGTCAGATGAAAGCCCACGCCATGCCGGACCATGAAATCTCGCCACGGTAAAGGGTTCATGAGAACTCCCTAAATACACGCTAATAGACCCAAAATGGCTATTTCAGACGTACACCCCTTTCATGTGTTTGAGACTTGGCAAGTATGGCCCGGGTCTTATGACAACCCCTCGACGGATGGCCGGTACCCGACTCCCACTCCTCGAGACATGCTTATCGACCGGAATACGCCAATCACCTCAATGGGCTCCTGCTTTGCCCGGGAAATAAAAAAGGTGCTGCTGGCCAAGCGTTATAATTATGTTGCAGAAGAAACGAATCATCCAGCGTCCTTACATGCAGGTGCTGCCTGGGAAAGGACCTACAATACCTTTTCCATGAGGCAGATATTCGAGTACACTTTTTCTGATTGGTCTCCCCAGGTAAGGTGGTGGTTGACGCCCGTCACGAAGATGGTTCAGGACCCATATCGACGAATAATCCTCTACGACTCCATCCAGCAGGCGGAGGCTGACTTCGAACACCACAGGGAATGTTCACGCCGTGCTTTGACGGCGGCTCGCGTTTTCATCCTCACACTTGGATTAACAGAAATTTGGGAAGATGCGCACGATGGGTCTGTTATCTGTCTCCCCTCAGGTCCTTACGTCAATGAAGGGGGCGACATGAGTCGATACCGTTTTCGGGTGAGCAGGTACGATGAAAACCTGGATAATTTAGTGCGAATTCGCGAGCTGCTCTCCATGCACAACCCTCATTGCAAGATTCTCGTCACTGTATCGCCTGTGCATCTGTGGGCTACCTTCCGCCGGGACTGCGACATATTCAGCGCGAGCTGCAACTCAAAGGCAACGCTGCGCGCTGCTGCGGACGAATTGGCCTCAACCTATGACAATGTATATTATTTTCCTGCATTCGAAATAGCCAACATCTATAGGCCAATGCTGGGACTGCCAGTGTTCACAGAGGGGAGAGAGAACTTTCACGTGAACCAGGAGACTATCGATGCGATTATGAACGCGTTTTTCCGATACTACGGAACGGGCAATCCCGATGACGTGACGTAACTATCGACGAAATTCATAGAGAGCCCACGCCATCCCTAGATGCCATCGCCCTCTGAAGCCGATAAGAAGGGCTAGACCGAGCCAAATCAACATCGCCCGCGGCACTCAGGCGATTTCGCTTTCACACTAAACCTGCTGTTCGGCACAACTGTTCCCTTTGCGCCTCCCTGAGGTCTGCTACGACCATCCTTTTTACTAATTCCTTAAATCCGATTTTAGGGCTCCAACCCAACAACTCCCGAGCTTTTGTGGCGTCACCGAGAAGTTCGTGCACCTCTGTGGGCCGAAAATAGTACGGATCTACCGCCACCATAATCTGGCCTGTGTCTGAGTCGATTCCCTTTTCTTCCACTCCCTGGCCTCGCCATTCCACAGTGATGCCAACTTCTTTGAATGCAAGCTCGACGAACTCTCGCACAGAGTGGTTCTCCCCTGTGGCGATCACAAAATCATCGGGCTCATGATGCTGTAAGATGAGCCACATAGCCTCCACGTAATCTCGTGCATGCCCCCAATCCCGCTTTGCATTGAGGTTCCCCAAATAAACAGCCTTCTGCAAACCCAACTTGATCCTCGCAACCGCCCTTGTAATCTTCCTAGTCACAAAGGTTTCGCCTCTCATGGCGGACTCGTGGTTGAACAGAATGCCGTTAGATGCGAACATGCCATACGCCTCACGGTAATTTCGTACGATCCAGTATCCATAGAGCTTGGCGACGGCATAGGGGCTGCGGGGATAAAATGGTGTGCTTTCTCGTTGAGGCTTTTCTTGAGTCAGTCCGTAAAGTTCACTCGTAGAAGCCTGGTAGAACCTAACGGTATCCACCATATTCAAGATTCTGACGGCCTCGAGTACCCTCAGGGCACCCAGCGCGTCTGAATTAGCCGTGTATTCAGGCGTCTCGAAAGAAACCCTTACATGGCTTTGTGCTGCCAGGTTGTATATTTCGGTTGGCTGAAACTGCTGGATAATCCGGATAAGATTAGTGGAGTCAGTCATGTCTCCGAATTCCAGAGTGAAGTTAGTGTGGTTCTCGTGAGGATCCTTATACAGGCTGTCAATCCTTTGTGTATTGATCAGAGACGCTCGACGTTTAACGCCCTGTACGATGTACCCTTTTTTTATTAGAAAATCGGCAAGGTAGGCGCCATCTTGTCCCGTGACACCCGTGATGAGAGCCCGCTTTTCCGTCGTCATGAGTTGCTCCAATTCATGCAAATATGCGTTGCCAAAGGCGGCCGATCGTGCGATGAACCATACTGTCCAATGCCATTCCAACTGGCATTGTTTGCAGTGATTTCATGATTTCGCAAAATCATATCACACTCAGCCGTGCGACCACTACTGAAAAGAAAACTATGCAGCACTATGTTAAACGTTGGAGCAGATAGTTGAAAACAGACGAGTACAAAAAAGCGTCGGCGTCGGACTTGACTGAACGCCGCGATAGCCTTCCTTCTATTACCATAATAACAGAGTACCTGCATGCTCCGCCTATGGGAAACAAAACTCTCTGGTCGATGCAGCGTCAGCTTTATCCGGCCCATCAATTAGTGATGGTTTGCCGCAGCAGCGATCACCCAGTACATATTGGAAACAGAGAATTGTTTGCGCTGCCCCAAATGGTCTGTGAACCGGAAAAGAATAGATACACCACCCTCAACAAAGGCATTGCAATAGCAACCGAGGAAATAGTAGCTGTCCTAGATACAAATAGCTATTACGCACACGCCCGAGTACTCTGGGTAGTCGCTAGGGTTCTCTCCGACGATACAATCGATGCCTGCTATGGAGACATCGTGCTTAGGGGGGAGGATGATAGGTACATACTAAAACGATACAGGCCATTAGCCTTAGGCAAAAGCGGCCTTAACCGACCGGAATTTCCGCCTTATGCGACCCTTTTTATCAAGAGGCAAGTGTACGAAGAACTCGGAGGATTTCGCTCACAACTCGCCGGTAATGCCGAGCAGGAACTGCTGGAGCGATTCTTTTGTCGGTATAGGATCAAGGCGGTGTATGTGCCACACGCATTCCTCGTGAAAAAGTGCGACTCAGAACCTTCTGCCTGTACGTCTTTCAGGCGACAATCGGTTCCTTCGGAACCAAAGTCTTCTCCATCCTCCACAAGTTTGACGAAGACATGCAAACTCTTCAATCCCTCGTGGACCAAACATTGTCTCACATCGAGCCGTGCGGTCCCCTTCGCACCGTGGCTGGACAGAGGCTGGCCCATTCCCCGCACAAGGAATAACTCAGTGAATGGCCGAACCGAGGCACACGAATCGAAGTCGGATCAAAGGGGCAGGCAAACCCTGCGTTCACACGAGACATCACGTCGGAAAGAGGGCCTGCACGTTGTTACAGTGAACTATGAGAACGAAGCCGCGGTTGAAAACCTCATCCAGTCGCTTGAACAGTGTGACATCATTGATAAACTCATCGTAGTCGATCATTCACCCAGGCCATGCTTGAAAATACGTAAGGCATCCTTTCCTGTGGAAGTAATAGAACAACCCAACAGAGGCTATGGGGCCGGTATAAACAGGGGCCTTAGGGCCGTCGGACGGGTTGACGCCATAGCGCTCGTTTGCAATCCGGACATCGAGATCCTTACTCCGAGGGAACTTCCGGAAGCGGTAAAGGAGCTCAAGAAACATGTCCATTGGGGCTGCTTAATTCCGGCGCAACTGGACGATAACTCAACTACCATAGCCGTATGCCGCCGCTTCTATACATGGAAATCCCTCTTCCAGTCTAGGATTGGGTTCATGAGAAAGAATCCCCACGTCTATCGCCGAGAACACTTTTATCTGGACCGGGACTTGACTCAAAGCTTCGATGCGGAGTGGGCCAATGCGAGTTCCATGTTCTTTAAACTTAGCCTTTTCCCCTATCCAATATGCTTTGATGAGAGATTTTTCCTCTATTTCGAGGATGTCGATATCTGCGCCCAGATGCATATCCATGGTTACGCTGTCCGGTATTCCCCGCAAATCGTGATAAGACACCATGAGCAGCGAGAAAGCCACAGGAACCTTTCCTTTTTCGGCATGCATGTCAAAAGCCTCCTTCGCTTCCTCGTGAAATACCGAGGCCTTCCCCAAGCGATTGATTTGCAAGGCAAAACCGCGGCTCACTTGACAAGGAGCAACCCTGACGAATAATTTCCTAACAGAGTCTTCCATGAGGCGCACAAAGGTGTACACGCATGGGCATTATTGATCTGCTCCTAGTATCGATTCGTCAAGTTTCCAGGCTGCGCAGGCGATACCGCAGCGCCGTCATTGGCACTGCTCTAGGAACCGCTGGTCTCATTACCGTCATGACTGTGGGAGATTCTGTCGAGGAAAACCTCGGCAGAAATTTAGGCATACTGGGCAGCGCCACGACGGTTAAGGCAACCATCGACTATTCATATTTTCGGCACAACGATATCGAGGACGTGAGGAAGCTGCCCGGTGTGTTGGATGCCTCTCCTGCGGTCTTTCACGATGTTCGTCTGGTCTCTCATGGGAAAAAAGTCAAATACGGAGCGAGACTGGCAGGGGTCGAGGCAAACATCTTTCGGGTTGTATATCTACCCCTGGCCGAAGGCCGACCCTTGACGCGAGACGATGCGGAGAAAAGGAGCGCCGTCTGTGTCATTGGAGATGAAGTAAGAAAGGCCCTCTTTGACCCTGGCGAATCGCCCATAGGTCAGTCGGTGAACATCCTCGGCATCTCGTTTAGGGTGGTGGGCGTCCTCGCGCAACCGGAGGACCCCCTCTTTGGTCAAACGATCCTATTGCCCATTACCCTAGGTCGTTCCCAGATTCCGGATATGTTTCCCATTCGAAAACTGTACATCATTCCCAAGAATTGGTATATGACGGGAGATGTCCACAAAAGAGTGTCTGCGCTGCTCACCGGAAGACAACCGAAATACGGTCAGTCGATTACCTACGACGAAGACCGAATCGAGGTGATGAAAAAGACTGTTGATACCTTCAAGTTCTTCCTATACACTGCTATAGGCGTCACTCTAGTCCTCGGCGGTCTGGGAGTCACGAACGTCATGCTCGCTCTTGTCAAGGAACGAACAACCGAGATCGGTCTCCGAAAGGCGGTTGGCGCCACACAAGGGGCAATTGTCACGCAATTCCTCTGCGAGTCTCTCATGGTAAGCTTGATGAGCTGCGTGGTGGGCATCATAGCCGGCGGCTTCCTGGTCGAAATCATAGCCACCGCCATGATCAAAGGAAAAGTAGCCTATGGAATGTTATTTCAAAGCATCGTCCTGTCGGTGATTATCGG
>Ga0172375_10009542_pt1 | contig 12780 bp, 12 predicted proteins | sample LakKiv1m_FD_114537 | JGI IMG/M metagenome (GOLD analysis project Ga0172375, IMG submission 114537) | Freshwater microbial communities from Kabuno Bay, South-Kivu, Congo - kab_092012_11.1m | ecosystem: Environmental > Aquatic > Freshwater > Lake | place: Democratic Republic of the Congo... | reverse complement strand
TTGAACTGCTTCAATTAATCCTTGAACGAATTAATCCTTACGCTCACATTTTCATCCGCAGTGTTGCAGACGGTGGAGATTGAGAAATTCATAAAACAGCTCAACAAGGGAGTACCATAATGCTTCTCTGGCTTGGATTTGTCGTTTGTTCAATAGTAATCATCTATTCAGGCTCAAGACTTTCGAAGTATGGCGATATAATTGCTGAAAAGACGGGGCTTGGCGGCGCATGGATTGGCGTTGTTCTCATGGGGTTTGTTACATCCCTGCCTGAACTCGTTACCGGGATAAGCTCTGTTACTTATGCAGGCGTTCCGAACATTGCCGTAGGCAATGTGCTTGGCGCTTGTGTTTTCAATATGCTTACCCTTGCCTTGCTTGATGCCATCTACCGTCCGATGCCGTTATCCGCAAAGGCCCATAGCGGCCACGTCATCTCGGCGGCTTTTGGGGTGCTTCTTCTGTGTATCGTTGCTTTAAGTCTATTTCTCGGGAATCGTCTTTTCTCATTGGGCGGGATCGGCCCGTACAGTTTGTTGTTTGCCCTTATCTATTTCATGGCCATGAGGCTAATCTATTCTTACGAAAAACGACAGCAGATTGCTCGGTTTATCAACGAGCTTGCAGCAGAACTGCAATACGAAGGTATTTCTGCGAATACCGCTGTTTCCCGGTATGTTATCCATGCTGTGGTTGTCATCACTGCGGCTGCGTTTCTGCCGAAAATCGGCGAGGGGATTGCGGAAACCACCGGTCTTGGACAGACCTTTGTGGGGAGTATTCTTGTTGCCTTTTCCACAACCCTGCCGGAACTCACCGTCTCAATTTCCGCAATCAGGATTGGGGCCATAGACCTGGCAATAGGGAATCTATTTGGAAGCAAGATCTTCAATATTCTCATTCTCGCTGTTGATGATGTCTTCTTTACTAAAGGGCCTCTCCTTTCCTTTGTTGATTCTACACATATGATTTCTGCCATATTTGCCATAGTCATGACTGCCATCGCAATTATTGGATTGACCTACAAAGCAGAGAAACGGACCTTGTTTTTGGCATGGGATTCAATCGCGATACTGGTAGCGTATATTGCAAATCTTATGTTGTTGTTTATGCTGAGATGAGAGGTAAACAACTTCCCTGAAAAAAGCAGCTGGCGGTACTATATGCTGACCGGATGCCCATTTAATGAGCAACGGGAATTACCATTTACACAGAATATCGGATACCCTCACTTTTACTGCTTATACCCCACATCCACTTTTGGTTCTTCGGCAATCACAATCTGCCCGAATTTCTGTTCATACTTCTGTATGTTGTCATTAAGCGCGGCAACAATTCGCTTCATGTGCCCGGGGCTGACAATTATTCTTGAGGTGACGGCTCCTGCCGGCGGCACCACCATAAGATAATCCATCACAAACTCCTCCCTGGTGTGCGTCACGATCATGTTGTTGGCATACACCCCGCCCTGGAGCTTCTCAGGGAAGTTTACTTTTATTTCCTGCTTATCGTTTGCCATTAAGGATATTCCTTTCCCTCATTAGATTATTAAAACTCTCTGTCAAGAAATTCCCTTGGATTTAATATCTTAATTCCCATATACTCTGACACTTCAAGTAAGTCTTTATCAGCTGAGATAATATATTCATCTTTTAACGCGACAGCACATTCTATGAATTTATCATCATCCGGATTATCAATAACAACTTTTAATACAGGGGTTTTTCCGCTAAAAACTGAGTGCATCCCCCGTGCAAACAGCGAAAATATCTCTTTCAGCTCCTTCTGGTTCTCCAGTCCAATGCGATCGAGAACAGTGGTGTATTCGCTAACGATCTCCCTTGAAAGACAGAGTGTGAGCTTTCCCTGCTTCCACATATCAACGATCTTTCGCGGGTTACCGCCAAAAAACGAGGATACAAATACCTTGGTCTCTATTACTACTTTCATTTCCTTGCAGCCCGCGCTTCCCGGATAGCCTTTTGTATAGTGCCTGCGGTAACACCTTTAGACTTGAGCTTTTTACCAACGCGTGCCCACAGGTCATCAATGTAAGTTTCGATATCCCGTTCCTGAATATAATCTTCTATCAGCTCCCGTATAACCACGCTTACGCTTTTCCCTTCAGCCTTTGCAATTTTTGCAAATTTTAATTTTATTTCATCGTCTACGCGGATTATCATTTGTGTTGACATGCCGTACCTCCAGCAAAGTTATAATGTATATACAATATAACTTATCAGGCATTATTAAGTCAAGAATGTTTTCACGCTAACTATAGGAATGAAAAAGGGGACGGTTTTTTACAAAGCAAATACCCGGAAATCATTTACACCCTCTTCTCTAACTTTCTTCTGAAATAGCAAGCCCCGGCGCTGCTGCTTTCTCCGGCGTCAGGTTCCCGTCAGCTTCCCAGCCCCTGATACGGTAATAATCTGCCACCATTTTCGCTACCGGCGGCAAATGGTCCGCGGCAGGGCCGTAATTTTTCTTCACGGTGACAAAACGCTCATGCAGGCAGTCGGAAGAAGCGTCAAGGCCGAGTCTGAGATTGATCAGGTGTTTGAGATTGAAAATTTTTTCTCCCGCGCGCAGCAGGGAGGAAAAATCCTGTTCCATGCCAGTGGCAAGGTTGAGCCACTCAACCACTTCACGCGCAGTTATTCCCGGGAACCCCATCGCGGAATAGTACTGCGCATAGCCGGCATGGGAAAACGCGCACAGCGCAAGCGAGTTGAGAATGCAGGCATAGTCCTGCCCCCGGGCGACCATTTCGGGAGCGCGGTCAGCGTTAAAGCGTATCCCTGCCATGTCCATGAGATCAAAGCCCTCGACTTTCGGGTCTGCCGCGCCGGTGTGAATCGCGCCGCGCGGGTCGGTTGCATAGGCAAGAGCAAGGAAGTTGTGAGCGCGGGGATCATGGGCCGGCACCTCAAGGCCTTTGACCTCGATGGCAAACTTTTCCGCGCCGCGGCCTATTATCTGTGCCGCCCTTCTCGCTCCCTCGGCAAGTACTGCACCGAACCCCTCTTTTCTGCATACTTTTTCCAGCATGGCAAGCAGCGCGTCGCCATTGCCGAACACAAGACTGATACCATCCGTATCCTTCTCATTTATCAAGCCGGCTTCAAAGCATTCCATGGCAAATGATATAACGCCGCCTGCTGAAATCGTGTCTATGCCGTGGCAATTGCATATATCATAGGCATGCTGCACGCAGCGCATATCATTGAGGCCGCACTGGGAGCCGAGCGGTGCTATCGCCTCCCAGACGTTCTGCCGCACCCCTGCCCGTATATTTGACTCAACACACCCGGTCGGGCAGCCCGCACACTGATAGGGCCGGGACTGTTTGATATGACTTTCAATCTCGCCGAGCACTGCTTCATTGAACCCTGCGAGAGAGCTGTCGCGCCAGTTGTTCACCGCATGCCGTCCGTCATTGACAAACATGGTGAACACCGCGCTGGCTTTTCTCCAGCAGTGTTCCGGATCTTTTATGATTGGCGGCAGTGTGGCCCTGATAGATGCAACCAGTTTTCCCTTTTCCGCCACATCTGCAATCCGGTCGCCCTGCACTGCTATCGCCTTCAGATTCTTGGTCCCCATTACCGCGCCGACGCCGCAGCGGGCTGCAGTGCGCGCGGCCGCGCCATCGTGAACGATCGCGGCAAATCTGACCAGGTTCTCACCGCCCAGGCCTATTGCTGCAACCTTCACCTTCTCGCCGCATTGGCCCCGAAGAATTTTTTCTGTTTCCCGTGTATTTTTTCCTTTGAGGTTTGCGGCAGTTTCAATGGTAACTTTCTGGTTTATAATTTTGAGATAAACCGGCTGCGCCGCTTTTCCGGTTATAACAATCCCATCAAAGCCGGCCCGCTTCAGCTCTCTGCCCCAGGCGCCGCCCGCGTATGATTCCCCCCATATTCCGGTCAGCGGGGATATTGTTGCAACGCAGTGCCTGCCGCTCCAGGGAATCATTGTCCCGGTGAGCGGACCGGTCATAAAGATGAGCGGATTGCTCTCATCAAATGCGTCAGCAGCAGGCACAAGCATGTCATTGATGAGCGCCGCGGCAAGGCCTACCCCGCCGATATATTCTTCGGCAAGCTGTTCCGGCAGGGGGACCGCTTCAAATTTTCCGTCACTGAGATCTATTTTTAAAAACCTGCCGGTGTATCCCTTGTATTTCATCTGCCGGTCCTCTGACGTAACGTGGTTGGAAAGTTATGTATTGCGGCAAAGTCCCGGCCGCAGCGCATCAACGCAGACCGGAGGAGCCAGGAACGGCTCCTCCGGTATAGATAAAAAAACCTGCTGCGTTTCTCAGCCATGGTGCCTGAAAAAAGAATTCTCAGGGAAGCCCGTACACGATGGCATAAACATTTCCGCCCGCTTCTTTAATGTGCTGCCCTGTTTGATCGTCTGTCTCGCCCAGGTGCAGGTCTTCATCAACAACATCCTGCCAGGCGACCAGCATGCGGTTACTTTTTTCAGAATAGCTGAGGGAAGAGTAGCGTTGCACCCCCGGATCGTCGCAGAACACTATTTCATCGCCGAAGGCCGTGCCGTCCGCGCTCATCCACTTGCCGTAGATATCAAGATTGGTTGCTTTGCGCCAGTTGACGCTCGTATCTTCTTGATTTCTGCCGTCTTCCCAGACGATAAAATATTTTTTGAATGCCGGAACATAGACGGGATGGGGATATATCTGCGGGCCGGCCGCGTCCACGATGGTGAAAACCTCACCGGCAACTTTTCCGTCTGCTGTTATAAACCTCCCCCGCACGCCGACATTGTCCAGGGAGGGGGCCATGTCTGTCCAGCAGACGAAAAACTCGTTTCGGTCCGGGTTGTAGGCGATCTCATTGTGCCGCTGGTCGCCCTCATTTGGAGTGCCTAAATCATCAATCATCGCTATGTCATTGACCAGCACGTTGCCATCGCCGTCAAGCAGCGCGCCGTAAATATCGCCATTCTGCTCCCAGGTGGGAACGTGCCGAAAATCTTCCCAGTTGACAAGGTAGGTGTCATCGGTCGGGTTATAGACAATAAAGGGATTATACTCGTCACCCTGAACATTGTTGATGATCAACTCACTGCCGACCGGGGTCCCGGTTTCATCCACAATGACTCCTTTTATATCAGGGCTGGCAGCGGTGCTGTCCTCGCTGCTGTTGTAGGTAACAAAAAACTGGCGCTTCTGGCTGTTAAAAGCGACCCGGGAGTGCATCTGGCTTTTGGGTTTTTCTGAAACGGGAAACGGCTGCTTTATAATATTCCCGTTGCGGTCAAAGATCGAAGCGAACTCATCAAAACCGCTGCTTCCCTGTGCCATGGTATATGCCATCAGATACTGATTCGTGAACTTGTCATATTCGGGTGTCGGTATAAGCAGAATGTTCCCTGCAGGAGGACCCGCAGGGTAGAAGCTTGCGCCTATTTTCTTTCCGCGCGAGGAAAACCTCTGGGCGACAATACCATACAGAGACTTCCCCCCCGGCTCCCGCACGCCCTGCTCTGTCCACACCGCAAGGAACTCATCTTCTGTTGAATTACAGGCAGTGCGCGGGATCCACTCGGCCAGGTTGGGATTGGCTGCTATCTCAATTTTTGAACTGAGAAATTTCATGTTGTCTTCACTGCACGCGGCTAACACGCAGGCCAGGAGAACAAGTATCAGTGCTGCACGTTTTCGCTGTTTCATGGGACCTCCCTGTGAGAATAAATGGTATGAACAGTTTTTTACGGGCTGCGCGCAGCACATCCTGCGCTCCCTCCGCTCGCTCATCTTCACTGCTTTATTATTAATGCCCGAACTGTTGTGTGTCAAGTTTTTTGGCTGCGGCGCTCCGGGGGGACGGCACCCAAAGGCTGCTGCACGCAATTGCATTGCTCATGTGCCCGCAAAACGCGCGGACCCAATTTTCATTGACATGCGGGCTCTTTACTCTCTATACTTCATGAAAAAAAAGTGACGTTACCTGCAAGAGCATTAACAGGGAACAAAACATTCCGGCGCTATGACACAGGATGCTCCTTTGTAAAACATGAAGATAAAAGCGGATTGGTTCACATGCCCCATGTAATGGTTGAAAACCACGACTGCTACTATGCTCTCTCCAGGCGTGCTCCGGAAAAGGGTCCTGCGGCGGTTTGCCTGCACGGCTCGGGCGCGGACGGCATTGTCTGGTCATATCAGCTGAGCAGGCTGAGCAGTAAGTACCGGATAATTGTTCCCGACCTGCCGGGGCATGGCAGGTCCGGGGGGCAGCCGCTTGACTCTGCGCACGCATATGTCGGGTGGCTTGAAAACTTCTGCCGCGTGCTGGATCTTTCCTCTTTTTTTCTCCTGGGCCACTCCTTTGGCGGAGCCATCGTCCAGGAATATGCCCGCTGCCAACCGCACAGGGTCAGGGGCATGGTGCTGGCAGACACGGGAACGCACTTTATGTTGTCACGCACCTACCGCGACCTCTGCGAGCGCGGTGTGGCGCCTGGTGCAGATGGCAATGCCGTATCTGAATCACTACCAGAGTCTTTAAAAAGCAGCTATCAACTGCTGCGCAGTCAGAGCAGCGCGGCACTGCATGCGGACCTGTTCGCAGCGGCGCAATTTGACAGCTCAGACTGGGTCGGCTCGCTCAAAATACCGGCCTTGGTCATATGGGGAAGCAGGGATGAAATAACCCCGCGCGAGCTCCCTGAAGAACTTGCCGGGAAACTGCTTGCGGCCCGGCTGCATATCATTAACGGGGCCGGGCATGTTGTCATGATTGATGCGCGAAATGAGTTTAACCGGGCAGTTGCTGATTTTATAGAGCAGACTATGGCGACAGCGGATATATGACCTCTTCGGCGCCCGTGCAGCTGTCTATTCAGAGCCTGTTTCCCGGCTGTGTTGCCACCGCGTGCAGCAGGATTTCTGACGCAAACGCCAAACCGGACCCTGAAGAATATGCCGGCATTGAACGCGCGGTTGCCAGGCGGCAGCAGGAATTTATTGCGGGCCGGATATGCGCCCGGAAGGCTCTCAAGCATCTGGGCATCACCACCGGCCCCCTGCGCAAACTTCCCGATGGTTCAATCGCATGGCCCGAAGGCATTATTGGAGCCGTGTCCCACAGCGAAACATGGTGCGGTGCAGCGGTCGCCCGGCGCTCGGATGTGGCCGGCATCGGGCTTGACATTGAAACCGTCACGCGCGTGAAAGAAAATCTCTGGCGCCGGATACTGACGCAGGAAGAACGCGTTTGGCTCGAAGGCCGGCCTGCCGCGGAGGCTCCACAATGGGCAGCTCTTATCTTCAGCGCCAAGGAGGCTCTCTACAAGTGCATAGCTTCGCTGCTGCAGAGCCGGATTGGGTTTATGGACGCCGTCATTGTCCCGAATCCGCACCAGGGCTTTTTTGCAGTACGCCTGAATGAGGCGGTCACTGCGCAACTTCCCCGGGGCCTGCGCCTGCAGGGGCGTTTCTTCTTTTTTTCCGCAGAGGTCTTCACCGGTCTGGTGCTTGCCTGACGCGCGCAGCGGCGAGCTTTTCAGTTGACAATTCAGGGGCGCTATCTTACATTAAGCCCCTGGTATGCACAGGCAATTCGTGGCTAATTATAATGTTAATGGGAGGTAGATACGATGGCAAAATGGGCTTTTCTTTTCCCCGGACAGGGTTCTCAGTATGTGGGCATGGGCAAGGATCTCAAAGAAAATTTCAAGGTAGCCGCTGATATTTTTGCAGAGGCTGATGAAGCCCTGCACGAGGATCTGACAAAACTCTGCTTTGAAGGTCCTGAGGATGACCTGAAGCTGACCCGCAACACGCAACCGGCAATCCTTACGGTCAGCATTGCCGCGCTGCGGGTTCTGCAGCAGGAAACCGGCCTTGTGCCGGCCATGACAGCCGGGCACAGCCTGGGTGAGTACAGCGCTCTGGTGGCATCAGGAGCACTGCGGTTTGCAGACGCAGTGACTATTGTGCGCAAGCGCGGAACATTCATGCAGGAGGCGGTCCCGGTCGGTGTGGGCGGCATGGCAGCGGTACTGGGCATGGAGACTGATGCGCTGGAGAAGATCTGCCGGGAAAGCGCTGAGGGCCAGGCCGTGGCGCCGGCCAATTACAACTGCCCCGGCCAGATCGTGATTTCCGGACATATGGAGGCGGTCAAGCGCGCGGCTGCCAGAGCCGAAGCCGCAGGAGCCAAGAAAGTGGTCATGCTGCCGGTCAGCGCCCCGTTCCATAGTTCGCTGATGAAGCCGGCAGCAGAGAAGCTGGGCAAAACGCTGGAGGCTGTCACTGTTCAGGAGCTTAAGATACCGGTGCTGTCAAATGTTGAGGCCGACTTCTATCCGGGCAAAGATGATGTTAAGCGCCTGCTGACCGAGCAGGTTGATCATCCGGTGCGCTGGATCGAGGAGATGGAAAAAATGGTCAGGGAGGGTGTGGACAAATGCGTTGAAATCGGGCCCGGCAAGGTGCTGAACGGCCTGGTGCGCAAAATCAGCCGCGAGACCGCCATGCAGAGCATTGAAAATCCTGACAGCATCAAGGAGTTTATCGCCGGATTATAAACGAATAACGCAGCTTGGGTTAAGCATTTCAGTTCAAACAAAAAAACCGGCCCTGGACAAAGGGTCGGTTTTTTTGTTTCCGGTATCAACCGCTTTTTACTACTGTTCAGAGATCATCTTCATGACCAGGTCAACCGCCTGATTGAAGGTTTCGACCTTGTCCTGCTCATCTTCATCAAAGAACAGGGCCCACTCGTCTTCGCACATGGTAAAGAATTCAAGCCTGCCGGATGAGCTTAAGCCCTGATCGCGCATCGGGACATCCGGCTTTATTTCTGCCGCCTTGTTGGCCAGGGCCCTTTTGAGGAACACCGTCATTTTATCCGCTAATTCCTGTCGTTCCATTGCTGTCTCCTTGTTTGTTAATGATTATCCAGGCTCTGCGAAAAATCTTTCTTACTGCCCGTATTTATCCCAGTAGGATTTAAATATTCTGCTCTCATCAGGCTTGTTTTCCGGGATCGGTGAGGAAACCCAGGTATAGTTGACCATGTGTTTCCACGTGATGTTCTCATTGGAAATGTTGTTGCCCTAGGTGCCGCAGCTCAGGGACATGGTAAAGGGCATGCCGTTGGTGAACGAACCGCTGTTGGCAAGGCACTGCGGCTGCCGGACCATAATGCGGCTGACATGGGCCATTTCGGAGAGCTCTTTGATCCGTTCCTCGTTCATACTGTGAATGCTGCAGCAGTGGCCTTCTCCGCGGACTGACAGGATTTGCTTGAGGTAATTCAATGCCTCGCTGAAGGCGGAAAATTTCCACAGCGTCATGGTCGGTGACAGCTTTTCGTCGGCAAACTTTTCCGTGCTGACCGGATCTTCACCCAGGACCATGAGAAACCTGGTATTCTCAGGGACCGCGATGCCGGCAATTTCTGCAATCACTTTTGCTGACCGGGCCACGACCTTCTGGTTGATGTGTTCCCCATCAGGCCAGAGGGCTTCTTTCAGCTTGGCTTTCTCCTCAGGCGAGCACAGATAACCGCCCCGCGCCTTGAAGCCGGCCAGCATGCCATCCCACTTTGAGGCATGGATAACCGCCGAGTTTTCTGCCGAACACGAGGTGGCGTTGTCGAAGGTCTTGCTCAGGAATATCTTTTCAGCGGCATCTTCCACATCCGCGGTCTCATCAACAATGCTTACCGAGTTGCCGGCCCCGACACCATAGGCAGGCTTGCCGCTTGAATAAGCGGCCTTCACCGACTGGGTTCCGCCGGTTGAGATTACCAGGTCAGCGGCAGCCATCAGTGCCTGAATATCCTCAATGTAGGGCCGTTCCATGATCTGCAGCAGGTCTGCCGGCGCGCCCACTTTTTCCAGACCCTTGCGCATGAAATCAACGGCCAGCGTGCTGCAGCGCCGCGCGATCATGTGGGGGGCAAAGATCATGGCGTTGCGTGTCTTCAGGGAATAGATTCCCTTGACCACCGGTGTGGCGGTGGGGTTGGTGCAGGGGGTTGGCGCAAAGATGACGCCGACAGGCTTAATGACCTTGAAAATGCCCCTGGCCCTGTCCTCATCAACAATGCCGGTGGTTTTAACGCCGACCATGTCCCGCAACGCGCCCAGGGCTTTGTTGCGGTGCTTGGCCAGCTTGTTTTCATAGACCCCCATCTTGGTTTCCTTGACCGCCATATCCGCGCATTTGGCGGCATTTTCGGGCTTGATGGCCTCCCAGGCAGCAGCCAAAACCATTTCATCAACTTTTTCCTGGGACCAGTGTTCCACGACAGCCTGCGCCTTGCGCGCCTTGTCAAGCAGTTGTTGCAGTTCTTCCTTCATGATGCCTCCATACCTGTTAGAATGTTCTTGTAGAGCAGCACGCAAATTCCTCTTGCAGCGCCGGTGTCTATCACCATCCGCTGCGCTGCTCTTTCCCCGTGGATCAGGAATTATCGTTCACTATAATATTTTTCAGGACATCGGGAACCTGCGGGGATGTCCTGTTCGCAACTCGTATCGCGTCGAAACGGTGTCTGTGGGGAGGGTAAAAGCACGTAGTTTTGGTCTTAAAGATGAGATATGTTTGGAAGATGGCGCACTGCAGTGGTACCGCCCTTGTCCATCAGTTGCGTATGCTTTTTACTTCTCCCGGCGCAATAAGACGCTAAATCATGAGTTTACTTTGTTTTTATATATACGCTGGGACATAATATGTCAAGAATTAAAAGGCGCCCGGGTGCGGTATATTTAAATCTTGACCGTATATGGTAAACTATTTATATATATATACGTTTTGAGGAATCTGCTGCAGATATCCGCAAGGCTCTGCCGTGGAAAGATGAAAGGAGAAGAACGTGTTCAAAATTTTAGAAACAAGCGAGATGGCGCAGGGCACCGTATTCCGGTTTACGGTGGCTGCCCCGCTCATTGCCCGGAAGGCCCTGCCGGGCCAGTTTGTGCTGCTGCGGGTGAATGATACCGGGGAGCGCATGCCATTGACCATCGCGGACCGGGACCCGGCCGCAGGCTCCATTACCCTGATATTTCAGGTAGTGGGTAAAACCACGGCCCTGATGAGCACCCTGAAGGCGGGGGACTTCCTGTCTGACGTGGTCGGCCCGTTGGGAAAGCCCACCCATATTGAACGTCTGGGGACCGTCGCATGTGTCGGCGGCGGAACCGGCATTGCGGTGCTCTACCCGATAACAAGGGCCTTTAAGGAGAGCGGCAATCATGTCATTGCCATACTGGGTGCGCGTACGAAAGGGCTGCTGATCCTTGAAGAAGAGATGCGCGCGGTCAGCCATGAGCTCCTGATCACCACCGATGACGGCAGCTACGGCGGGCACGGGTTTGTGACTGATGTGCTGCGCGGGCTGCTTACCGAGCGCAGCGACATAAAGCTTATTACCGCAACCGGGCCGGTGCCGATGATGAAAGCTGTTTCCCTGCTGGCGGGAGAATTCAAGGTGCCGTCCATGGCCAGCCTGAACTCAATCATGGTTGACGGAACCGGCATGTGCGGGGCGTGCCGCGTTACCGTGGGCGGAAAGACCAGATTCGCCTGCGTGGACGGGCCGGAGTTCGACGGCGCGTGCATTGACTATGATGAACTGATAAAACGGCAACGCGCCTATCACACTGAAGAGCAGACATCTATGCAGAACTTCCAGCTGAGTGCCCTGAAAGGTGCAGACCATGAGTGAGCAGAAGATAAAAGATAAAATTCCCCGGCAGAAAATGCCGGAACAGGAGCCTGCGGTGCGGGCGCATAACTTTGCCGAGGTTCCCTGCGGGTACACGCCGGATCTTGCGCAGCTGGAGGCGCGCCGCTGCCTGCAGTGCAAAAAACCAAAATGCCGCGAAGGGTGCCCGGTTGAAATTGAAATCCCCGCTTTCATCGCGCTGATTGCCAGGGGCGATTTTGCCGGAGCCGCGCGCCGGCTTAAAGAACGCAACAGCCTGCCGGCCGTATGCGGCAGGGTTTGCCCGCAGGAAGACCAGTGTGAAAAGCTCTGCGTCGTGGGGAAAAAGGACGAGCCGGTTGCCATCGGCAGGCTGGAGCGCTTTGCCGCTGACTGGGAGCGGGAGCAGGGCAGCCTCTTTATTCCTCCCCGGGCAGCTCCCACGGGGAAAAAAGTTGCGGTTGTGGGAGCAGGCCCCGCGGGACTGACGGTAGCAGGTGACCTTATCCTGCAGGGCCATGGCGTGACCATTTTTGAAGCGCTGCACCAGGCGGGCGGCGTGCTGGTGTATGGCATACCGGAATTCCGTCTGCCGAAAAGAATTGTTCAATATGAGATTGATTGCCTGCGGAAACTCGGCGTCGAGCTCAGGCTCAATCATGTGATCGGAAAAATAATCAGCATCGATGAACTGCTCCGGGAATTTGATGCTGCCTTTCTCGGACTGGGCGCTGGTCTGCCGCAATTCATGAACATTCCGGGAGAAAACCTGTGCAACATCTATTCTGCCAATGAATATCTGACGCGGTCAAACCTGATGAAGGCCTACCGGTTTCCGGAATACGACACCCCGATTGCCCGCGGCAGGCAGGTTGCGGTCATCGGCGCGGGAAATGTTGCCATGGATGCGGCCCGCACCGCGCTGCGTATGGGCGCTGAACAGGTACGCATCGTGTACCGCCGCTCACGGACTGAAATGCCGGCACGCCTCGAGGAGATCCATCATGCGGAGGAGGAAGGTATCCAGTTTCATTTTCTCACGGCTCCCGTGAAATGTCTCGGCAATGAGCAGGGCTGGGTGACC
>Ga0172375_10009540_pt1 | contig 12781 bp, 11 predicted proteins | sample LakKiv1m_FD_114537 | JGI IMG/M metagenome (GOLD analysis project Ga0172375, IMG submission 114537) | Freshwater microbial communities from Kabuno Bay, South-Kivu, Congo - kab_092012_11.1m | ecosystem: Environmental > Aquatic > Freshwater > Lake | place: Democratic Republic of the Congo... | reverse complement strand
GGATTCGCGGCAGGTAATGCGGAATTTAAAGAAGGAGGCTATGCGGGGAAAGTAGGCGATCTGGCGATGTTACTCAGACTTCAATTGTGTTGTTCTCCCAAGAGTCCTGACTTGTTTTCTGTGATGAAGGTCATGGGGAAGGATAGGGTAGTGAGTAGGTTGAATACGTTGATATAACTTTTTGAATCCCCTGAGAAGGGGATTTTTTTTGAAATTTAAAAGAAAACACCATGGGAAATGCCGATGGTGTTTATATCTTGCGCTCTTACTGCCTTTGTTTTTGTTTTTACCCCATGTTATTATATCGAACAAGTACCGGGCTCGGTTTCATACAACCGATATGAATATCTGGCTGAGCCGGATGTTCTTATAGATTTTATAAGACTCCGGTACTTGATCTGGTTCTATCCGATCCTATGGGGTATAGGCTCTAGATAGATTTTAAGGAGGAAATACCTCCAACACTGCTACCTACTTAATAAGGATGTGTAGTAAAGCCCTTACGATAAGTGACTGTGTTATCTTAATTATAGTCTAGAAACCGAAAATAGCAAAAAAACCTGCTTTCGCTGGTTCTTTTTCTTGGTATTTTGTCTGTTTTGTGATATAATCAGTTATTTCTCGGGTGCTTGATAGCTATCGGTTAGCTTATTTCTTTCCGATTGGCTCAGAATTCTTCTCCATAATAGATCTGGAATTCAAATTCCTTGAAAAATTTGCTGAATTCGTGCGATTCTATCTCTGCCTTCCGGAGGAGATGGGTGACGAATTCCTGCGGATCCGATAATTCTTCCCGGACTGAGGGTAAAAAGGTCGCCTGTCTATAGCCGAACTTGATTACGAGTCCGCAGCGTTCTTTGTCTAGGAAGGTGAGAAGCTCTTCAGCATCTTTGAATTCTTTGCTTTGCATGGGCGAGAGGATGGTGATGCCTATATGAAAGTCATTGTTTTCTATTTCATCTAGCGTGACTGGCGGGAATCTCGGATCTTCAAAAGCTGCATATCGACCATTCATCCTGATATCTTCTCCGAGCGGTCTATGAGGTATGATGGTGCCGATGCATCCTCTGAGTTCATCATTTTTTTTGAGCGTGACAAAACATGCGCCCTCTTTTTGGAATTCCGGCTCAGAAAGATCGATGTCTGAAGCCTTTGCCTTATCGAATTCTTCTAGGATGGAGGCTTTGGCGAGCTGGAGGCAGATTTTTTGGAAGCTATTCATGGGTGGTCTATGAATGGTAAATGACTGATCCGTAGCCTACTACGCGTGATTTCTCGCCCGCGGTGTCTCCGCTATTGAGATATTTGATGAGTTCGGGTTTTCGATGTCAGAGTATGGCTATTTCTGTCAATGTAAGTCGTGGATGGATGCCGCAGGCTTCTGCCTCATCGGCAATCTTTTGCAAGTCTTTTTCGATGAATCGATGGAGGGTATCTTCGTCAGTCTGGACTGCATTTTCGTATTGCATAAAGTGGCTGAGGTCGGAACTGACGATAAAAAAGACATTTTCTTTCTGGCTGAGTTCGTAGAGGATGTTTCAGACTTCTATTGGATCCGTATTGCCGAAGATCATAGGCAATAATTTTAAATTTTGGATTCTAGATTCTAAATTGTGGAAGATGTACTGTAAGAATGGGAGCTGGACTTCGAGTGCATGCTCTTGCTCGTAGGCGGCTTCGTTGAAGGAAAAATATTTGGGATGGGAGTCTATCAATTTTTTGCCTAGTTCCTTATCAACCGAAATCCTGCCCAATGGGGTTTCAAACGCATCATAAAGTCCTATGGAAACGCCCTCAAAATATTCATAATGACTAGGTGCCATGATGACAAAGGTTATGTCTTTATCTTTTATCTCTTCCAGATGTTCTTTGAGTACTTGATAGGAATACGCAGCTACCTGTCCAGAATAGATATAACCTGCATGTGGCGCAACGATAGCTTTCAGATTCTTAAACTTTTTTTCTTTTTTTATGTTGGCGAAAAACCCATCCAGCATCTGTGTGAGTTGTTGCTTATCTCCTGGGTAAAATTGGTCTGCGACATTAGGTGATTTGATCATAAAATTCTAAATTTTAGATTTTAAATTTTAAATTTATCGTCTTCCTGCTATTTTGGTCTGACATTTGGGGCAGACACCCTCTTTGAAATCTGGATGTACGGTGATGGAGAATCCGATTCTGGAGATTATCTCTGTATTACAATTTGGACAGTTGGTGTGTTCGTGTCCGTTGTTCCGGATGTTGCCGATATAGATATGTCTGAGTCAGACTTGTTTGCCTATGTCATAGGCTTTGGTCAGTATCTCTAGGGATGTGGGTGAGATGTCGGTCATTTTGTAGGTAGGGGAGAAGGCGGAGAGATGCCGAGGGATATCCGGTGAAACCGAATGAAGGAATTCTGCTATCTGCCTGAGTTCTTCTTCACTATCATTTTTCCCTGGGATGATGAGGGTCGTCACTTCCTGTCGGATTTTGTTGTATCGGAGTCGTTTGATATTTTCGAGTATAGGCTGCAATCTCGCTCCGCAGGTATTGCGATAGAATTCATCGCTGAATGCTTTGAGATCGATATTGATGGCGTCGAGATATTTTTTCATTTTTTCGAGTGCTTGGAGCGACATGAATCCGTTACTGACCCGGACATTTTTGATACCTGCCTTGTGGGCGAGTTTCATCGTGTCGAAGGCATATTCGAAGAAGACGGTCGGTTCGGTGTAGGTATAAGCGATGCTCGGAATATTATTTTCTCTACAATGTTGGACTACTTCTTTGGGACTTAATTTCTTTCCTTGCTTGAGAATCTTGGGCGTCGCTTTCGCTTGTGAAATAGATCGGTTTTGACAAAAATCGCAATGAAAATTGCATCCAACGGTGGCGATGGAAAGAATGTTTGAACCTGGCAGAAAATGGTAGAGCGGCTTCTTTTCTATGGGATCGATGCTTTCGCTGATGGCTTTCCCATAGGTGAGTAATTTCAGTTTTCAATTCCTATTTTGACGTATGCCGCAGATACCGGTCTGATTTTCCGGGATGACACAATAGTGATTGCATGCAGTGCATTGCACTGCGTTATCCGGCAGGATTTTGAAAAGGGTGCATGTTTTCATTTCTTGAAATTTAGAAAATGAAAATATGATTTGCTGATGAGAGTGTAGTCAATTCCGCGCTGTTTTCAATATAGAAAAAAAACTACGAATGTAGTTTTTTTCAAACCAGGGCCGGCAAGACTCGAACTCGCGACGCGGAGCTTTGGAGACTCCCGCTCTACCTCTGAGCTACGGCCCTAAATTTATTATCCAAATAGTAAGCCTGATTCTGTTTTACGTACAATGTATCTAAACCTGCTTAGAGCAAGTATTGTGCACTTCCCTCCCGAATGGTCGGGAGATAAGCTTACACCAGGTATGGTTTACCACTCGAAAGACTATCAGTCTGACTGAGCAGAAGTAGCAGATTACTCCGCATCTTCACGTTGCACCTTTCCCCCGTAGTACTACGGGGTAGTTTTCGTCTCTGTGGCACTTTCATTTGGCCTTGCGGCATCCAGCATCCGTTAGATGCTACCTTTTTTATGGTGTCAGGACTTTCCTCCCCACATTTCTGCAGGGTAATACGCATTTGGACGGATAGCTTGTAATGAATTGCTTGGAGAATTCAATCTTAATTGATTTAAATGTCGAAAACCTTATCATATTTCTATGAAATCACGTCTCCTATTATTATTCTTTCTTCTTGTATTGGTTTGATGTAAATCGGATTTTTCTGATGTTGAAACAAAAACCATCATCAATACGGGAAGGTTTTTGGATGATGTGATCGTGGTCGCTCATGTCTGAGCTCCGTACGAAGCTACCTACAATTCACTTGAATGATTTACCTTGGCAAAAAACTACTGAGCGGATGCTGTGGAATTTGACGTCTCTTTGACCAAAGATGATCAAAATATCGTGATGCATGGACCGAGCATGGAAATGAATTCTAGCTGTCAGCATACGATGAAAAATGTCGCTGACTACACTTTGGCAGAGATCAAAGAAGACTGTACGCTGAACAACGGTGAGCCTATCAGAACTTTGGATGAAGTCTTGTCTGAGATTGGCTGACGGTTTGCGTATTACTTCATCGAATTGAAATCGTATGACCAAAATAAGATCACCATACAGGCTGACGATATCATAAAGACTATCAAAAAATATGGATTGGAATCCAAAGCCATCGTTACGAGTTATGATCATCCTGCTTTGCAGAAAGTGGTAGAGCAATGAATCATGTGATGACGAGATACCTATACGCCGAGTGAATTCACTCGCTTGAATTCGTCTGCATATGAATATTTTTTGACTGACTTCCGTGTCTTGGATAATGCAATCGTGGACTACGTCCTTCATACTGATAGAAAATTAGTCGCCTATACGGCTTCTGATGTGACACAATTCAAACAGATCTATGATATGTGAGTGAGGATCATCATGACTGATGATATCAAAAATACTATGCACTATGTCCTTTCTGGAAGTAATTAATTCTTAAATGTTTTTTTGAGTAGTTTCTCTGTGAAATTCCCCGAGAGATAATTTTCTGATGTTTTGAAAAGAGATTTCCGATTGTCATATTGAAAACGTTTGTAGGCGTTGATATATGCTTTGATGTACGTTTCGCCACTCTCTATGCCATATCCCTCTTTCTGTCCTTTCATGATGACGTAGCCATTGTCGTTCAAAAAATAACGGCAATAGCGGATAGTCCGATCTCTATTTTGTGTGTCCGTGAAAGCATCGTTGTACTTGTTTCGGGTCAGGATATCTTTTTTTCATATGAGTTTCTTAAGAGAGTAGTAGAAGTCGATGTGTTGTATCGGGAGATTGTATTTCACTCATTTTGGGATTCATTTTCCTATCACGGTCCCAAGGACTCTTGATGGCATCGTCTTGCCGTATTTCTCTTTTTCTTTCTTGCCGGCGATATCTATTTTTCTGTGATCTGCGAGGATGATGAGGATGCCATTATCGAAAAATTTTTCTTTCACCAATCCTTGATAGAAATCGTAGATGCTCTTGTCTGCATATTTCAAAGCAGCCGCTTCTCCTTCGCCGTCCGGAGTGGAATATGGTTCGTGCGAAGATATGGTCTGCATGGCGAGGAAATATGGTGAGGATTGTTTTTTGCTTAGTTCTATCGCTTTCGCATAGAGTATCGCATCTGGCGCCGCTCCGAAGGTGTACGTTTTCTCTCCTTTGAATGTCTCATCTCCATAGATGGTCTGGAATCACATATCCTGTAAGAATCTTTTCTGATTCAAAAAATCCAAGGTGACCGTACTGAGAAAGGTGGTCGTGTATCCATTGCTTTCCAAGAATTTCGGTAGGGGAGGGTTGAGAGATGCGTATTCGCTATAGGCATTTTTTTTGGTCATGGAAGGATGTTCTCGTGGCTCCACTCATTGGAGCGTCGCGATATGTGTCGTTTCAGACGTGCATCCATTGGCTAGGAAATTAGTGTACGTGATACCTTGTTCCTGGATTTTATCGAAGAGCGGCATATTGTCGTAGAGTCATTCTACTCTCTTAGAATCGACCGCTGAAAATGATTCAGCATAGATGAGAATGATATTCGGCTTCTCTCCTTTGCCCTTCTGGAGCGTGAAGAAGTCTTGATATTGCAGTCATGTATTGGTCTGCACATCTCTGAGGAATTCGTATTTGCCTTGCAGGAAATTGATATTGTATCTGATGATATCCAATTGCGCTTTCGTCTTTTCGCGGTCCGTTCCTGGTATCAGATAGAGACATCATAGTCCCACTATCCGGAGGATGAGGCAAAATATCTTGGTGCGCTTTCAGAATCTTATCTTGCCGGCGATTTTTTGTGTGATCAAGAATATGATGCTCATGAATATGAAGAATCCGATCAGACAATACAGCATGTACATGTAAAAGAAGGGGCTGTGCATGTTGTTCAAGAATTGACGCATTTCAAATATCGATAATCTGCTCTGGAATGCATAGATGATGATCATATCGATGGTGAAAATCCCCAAGAGCAGTGCGTTTGCGATATTGAGCAGTATCTTTATGGAGCGGTATATCGTCAGGCTGTTTATGCTCACCAGGATCAGGACGATCATCACGAGAAACATGTCGTTGGTCAATGCGTAGCCGTCAAATCAGAGTATCTGTTTGATGATGATCAAAATGAGGATAGCGCCTACGAAGGTCTTCCCGTAAAAATCTGACTGTCTGATATGTTGGAGTAGTTTTTTCATGTCTGAAATATTAAGGAAAAAATCCCGGATTTCTACACCATTAGGTATTGATTTTGTTCTTGAGTATCATTATATAAGGCGTATGTCAGTAGATATCGACTCAATACAGATAGACCAATCCCGGAAGGAAGTGCTCAAGGATGAATTCCAGAAGCCTTATTTTTCTCAGATCAAAGAATTTTTGACGCAGGAAAGGAATAATGGAAAGATTATTTTTCCTAAATGATCAGATATCTTCAATGCTTTCAACCAAACTCCTTTTGATACGGTGAAAGTAGTCATACTTGGACAAGATCCCTATCATGGGGTAGGTGAGGCACATGGCCTCTGTTTTTCTGTCCAAAAATGAATAAGAAACCCACCTTCACTCCAGAATATCTTCAAAGAAATAGAATCTGACCTCTGAATTCCCGTTCCTAAGGCCTGAGATCTCACGAAATGGGCGCAACAAGGTGTCTTTTTGCTTAATGCCAGTCTTACGGTGAGAAAAGATGAGGCAAATTCCCATAAGGATATCGGTCGGCAACAGTTCACGGATGCAGTCATCAAGAAGCTCTCCGACCAGAAGTCAGGATTGGTGTTTTTGCTGTGGTGAGCATATGCCCAGAGTAAGGAAGTGTTGATAGATAAAAGCAAACATACGGTCCTCAAAGCGGTCCATCCTTCGCCATTGTCGGCGCATAGGGGATTTTTTGGATGTAAACATTTCTCTAAGGCTAATGAAGTACTTAAAAAACAGCATCAATCTCCTATAAACTGGGATTTAAACTAATTTTTTTTCCTGCGGAGCGATACTTTCACTCATTGCCGTGAAAGTATCCAAAGTGGCTAGTTCTTTGCATGCCTCGCTATATCGTTCAGTTTGCTTTTTGAGAATGTAATCCAGCTCAGACAATATGCAAAGAACCAAAGGGGTTGACTTGTCTTTTCGATCTTTTTCGTGGAAATGTCAACCTCAATTGGTCCAGAATTTTGCAATTTTTGGGTGTTTGGAATATAATATACGTATAACGGGTAAAGTATAACGTATAACGCCGTTTCCCGTTTCCCATTTACCGTTCATCGTATATGTATGGATAGCGTTGCGACAGCAGCTCAGAATGTGTGACAGGGTGCTTTGGATACCTGACTTTCTCTGTTGCAAAAATTATATGACAATCCTTTTGTCCACGGTCTGATTGCCTTGTTGATCGCCATCTTTTTGTCGATCGTCTTGATCATCGTCTCCAGGATAGCTTCCGTTATCATCAGGAACAGGATCTCTAAGACCTTTGTGGTGACTCAAGGAGAGAACATGAAAAAAATGGGTGTCTTGATATGAGATATCGTTTTCTATGCTATGTCATTCCTTTCTGTGTATATCTCTTTCAGCGTCGCGGGTATCGACATAGGATTGCTGATGTGAGGAATCACAATCTGAGTGGGTTTCGCCTTCAGACAGACGCTCACGAATATGATCTCCGGTATGGTGATTTTCAGTACAGAAGAATATAAGCTCGGAAATATTGTGGAATTGAAGATGTGAGGTGATCTTTTCTATGGTATCATAGAAGAGGTGAATATGAAAAATGTTATCGTAAGAGCTTTCGATATGAGAAAGGTCGTCATCCCTAATGAAAAATTCCTTCAGCAGGCAACGAAGACATATCGTCCGGAAGAGGATTTCTTGAGGATTGAGATCATCGCCCCTGTAGAGACTAGTCTAGATATCAATGCGGTTCTCCAACAGACTCTAGCTCTGTTAAATACCTACCAATTCATCGCCAAAAAAGAATATAATCAGGCCTTGGTTGATAGTTTTGATGATAAACACGCCAAACTCAAGGTGACCTTTTTCTACAACCCAAGTGCATGATATCCTGCAGAAGTCTTGAAATCTGTTGTCCAGGCTAATCTTCTAGACTTGTACAAGAAGATGACGCATGATGCTAAAAAGAGTGAACAACTAACAACTAAAAACTAACAGTTTCTTTGCACTATTTCATTTCTTCCTAAACACAAGCGATATGCTTGTGTTTTCTGTCAAAAAAAGATTTGACAAAGCTAGGTGAAAATATATATACGAGTTATGATAGATTTAAAATCATTACTCAAAACCACTCCCAAATATGTTTCCCTGCTCGCCAAGAATGGAATTGTGACGGCGCAGGATCTTTTGCAGTACTTCCCTAGGGCCTATGAAGATAGGTCAACTATCAGAAATCTCAATGAGCTGATCTTCAATGAAAAATGAGTGACGGCTACTAAGGGGAAAGTGACGTCTAAGACTATCTTTCAGAGGGGTGGCAGAAAAATCTACACTATCAAATTCATCGATCCTGCCGGAAATACATGAGTCATTTCTTTGTTCAATTCCGGTTTTATGGCGGCAAGATTGGTGGAAGGACATCGATATGTCATTGTCGGAAAACCTACCATGAGGGCTGGGAAGATGACCTTCTCTCATCCTGATGTGGTGGAAACTGCTGCGCCTGAAGAACATGATGAAAAAGACGAACAAGGAGAAAATGACAAAAGCTTATCACTCTCTATGGCTACTGTCACTCTGAGTGAAACGAAGAGTCTAGATCCTTCAATTCTTTCAGGATGACAGACTCATCAAACATATAACAGCTGAAGGATTTATCCCATTTATCCTGAGCTCAACGGCATCAGCCCATGATGGTTCGCCAAAAAAACTCGGGACTTGGTACCGCATGTCGATGCGTATTTTAGCGAATATCTTCCGGACCAGTTCATCAAAGAATTCCATCTCATGTGAGTGGTCGATACGATAAAAAACATGCATTACCCTGAAAGCATGGAACTCCAGCAGAAAGCCATCCAGAGGATTTTCTTCGATAGATTGCTTAGGGTCCAACTCCATGCTCTGATGAATAAGGCTTCCTATCAGGCGCATTATGTCGCCGGCTGAGTCTTGCAGCAAAATCGGGATGTCGTCAAAGATATCATCGCTTCGCTCCCTTTCACGTTGACCAATGCCCAGAAAAAAGTCATCAAACACGTGATAGATAATATGCATGACATCAAACCTATGTTGAGACTATTACAAGGAGATGTGGGTAGTGGAAAGACCGTTGTCGCTGCTATTTCCGCGTATTATTCTTTCAAGGTATTCCAGGGTCAGTCTGTGTTTTTGGCGCCTTTGGAAGTCTTGGCCAATCAACATCACAAAACTTTAGCAAAATTACTTTTGCCTCTTGGTTTGCGTGTAGAACTCCTTACTTGATCTCTTACCAAAGGGGAAAAAGATAAGATAAAGTCTGACCTCAAACAAGGGAAAGTCCACGTATTGATAGGTACGCACGCGGTTTTGCAAGAGGACGTAGATTTCCAAAATCTCAAATTTGTAGTGATAGACGAACAGCATAAATTCGGCGTCAGGCAGAGAGCATTTTTCAAAAAATTCGCCAGTCCGCATATCTTGCAGATGTCGGCTACGCCGATACCAAGGTCTATGGCCTTGGCCTTTTTCGGGGAATTTGACGTCAGCATCATCGATGAATTGCCGGTCGGCAGGAAACCGATCTCGACCAAGATGATTTCCGGAAAGGAATATATCTGACTCAAGCCTCGGATTCTCCAGAAGATCGAGCAAGGACAGAAAGTCTTTATCGTGACTCCGCTCATCGAGGAGTCTGAGAAAATGGAGGAGCTCAAGGCGGCTACGGTGGAATTTCAAGAAGTTCAGGCCTTACTTCCTGAGCTCAGATGAAAGATCTGACTCCTTCATGGAAGGATGAGATCCAGTGAAAAAGAAGAGGTCATGCAGGATTTTAAATCGTGAAAACTGTCTATATTGGTGTCTACAACTGTCATAGAAGTCGGTGTAGATATCCCTGAAGCCACCATCATGATTATCAAAAATTCCGAGAGATTCTGACTCTCTCAGCTCCATCAGTTGAGATGAAGGATTGGTAGGTCAGACCTTCAATCCTATTGCTTCCTCGAGACCAAAAATAAGTCCTGAGAAAGTGCAAAAAGGCTCAAAGCTATGGAAGAAACCAATGATGGATTTAAACTTGCCGAGCTGGATTTGCAAACTCGTGGGGCAGGGGAGATTTTGGGGACTATACAATCTGGAGAAAGTGATATCCCCTTACATATCTTGTCAGATTTGAAATTTCTGGAGAAGGTCCAGGATGGAGCTATCCGGCTCCTGGAGAAGTATCCAAACCTTAAAGGCCTACCCGGTCTGAAGAAGTATCTGGAGGAAAAGATGGGTGATGTAATGGCGTAATGAAAGGACGAAAAGGAGAAAAAGGTCTAAAAGGACGAAAGTTTTCTCTTATATTCTTAATTGCATTTGGATTGTAATTTCATATAAGTAATTCTCGCTAAAACCTACAATTTTATTTGTATCTCAAAATATGAAAAAAGGAATATGGTTTTTTATCGTGTTTGTGCTCTTGGTTACCGTAGGTATGCAATTTTTCGATAATAAGACGGTCCGTGATGATACTATCCAAGTCATCCGCGAGACGAAAGAAGTCTCTTTAAATGATTTCTTGAAGTCATACGACCAAGGGAAGTTCGCTAAGATTGATCTGGAAGATGAGACTACGCTCAAATGATATCAATTTCTCTGAACCGGCGACACGACGTCATTGATGTCGCTCAACAAGAAATTGGTGGAGGTTTCTTATGACGTATTTGAGACCAAGAAGCCTATCGGCACTTCGCTCAAGGATCTCGGCATCGACGTGACCTGAAAGACTATCGTGGATGTAAAATTCAATGAAAAATGATTTATGCAAAATATGGCTGAACAGGTATGACCATTGCTCTTAGTCTTGGTCCTCTTGTTCTTCGCGATGAGATTCCTCTTGCCTAAGGGTGGCGGCATGCCATTTTCTATCAAAGCATGAAAACTCAATTCAAATAAGACCATCACTACCAGATTTGCTGATGTTGCATGAATGGAAGAGGTGAAGATGGAACTTTCTGAGATCGTCGATTATCTCAGACACCCCGACAAATATCACAAAGTGGGCGCAAGACATCCGAAGGGAGTGTTGCTGTATGGAGAACCTGGTTCCGGAAAAACCTTGTTGGCGAGAGCCGTTGCCGGTGAATCTAATGTGCCGTTCTTCTCTGTGTCCGGTTCGGAATTCATGGAAATGCTCGTAGGTATGTGAGCGGCTAAAGTAAGGGAACTATTCGGCAAAGCGAAAGCGGTAGGCAGAGCCATCATCTTCATCGATGAAATCGATGCCATAGGAAAGAAAAGAGGCGTCGGTTATACCGGCGGTCATCAGGAACAAGAACAGACCTTGAATCAAATCCTGACCGAGATGGATGGATTCGATAACAAGACCAATATCATCGTTATCGCAGCCACCAATAGGCCTGATATATTAGATCCTGCCCTGATGAGAGCCGGAAGATTCGATAGGAAAGTAATGGTCAGCAGACCTACTTTCGAAGAAAGGATTCTGATCTTCAATTATTATATCAGGAACAAGAAAATCGATCCGAAAGTGAATATAGAATCTCTAGCCAAAAGGACAAGCTGACTTGTCGGTGCCGATATCGAGAATATCGTCAACGAGGCATCTCTGCAAGTAGCCAAAGACGGCAGACTGATTCTCTTGCCGACTGATTTCGAATACGCACTAGAGAAGGTCGTCATGTGACCGGAAAAGAAAGTGAAATCTATCAGAGAGAGCGAGAAAAAAATAATAGCATTCCATGAACTCGGTCATGCCGTCACTTCATATTTCCTCCCTAATGCTGATCCGGTAGAAAAAATCTCTATCGTACGTAGAGGGCAGGCGCTCGGAGTCACGTGGATGATGCCCAATGAAGATAAATATCTTTATTCGAGAGCTAAATTCCTCGACGAGGTAGTTTCACTTCTCGGCGGAAGAGCCTCTGAAGAGATTTTCTTCGGAGAAGACGAAATCACGACGTGAGCATCCAATGACTTTGAAAAGGCTACGGAGATCATCACCAATATGGTCGTCAAATATGGGATGGATAAAGAGATCGGGCCTATCTTGTATGCCGATAAGGCCAATGATGAATATAAGATGTATAAGGCATATAGCGAAAAGACAGCTGAACTGATCGACAAGAAAATCAAAGAATATATCATAGACTGCTACGAAAAATCTAAAGCACTCGTCAAGAAAAACAAGAATCTGATCGAACAGATGTCGAAAGTATTGCTCGAAAAAGAATATCTTACCAAAGAAGAATTCGTAGCTATGATCGAAGATATCGGCAAGGTGGATGAATTTATGAAAGAGATGGCCGACAACAAAATCCAATTCGCCAAAGAAACATCCAAGACTGAGAAGAAAGGAAAGAAGACAGCTTAATCTTTATCTATGTAAGTAATCGTTTATGGAAAAGGTGTATGTGCTAGATCGGTATACAAGCAAAAATCTTGAAATAGAAGGAATGACTCCTGAAGCTTTCGCTGCGCTCAAAGTCTGAGATAAGATCGTCTATAGTGCCCAAGATCAGACCGGTGTCAACAAGCTTTCTGCAGGTACCTATATCGGACATTCTATC
>Ga0172375_10009538_pt1 | contig 12786 bp, 17 predicted proteins | sample LakKiv1m_FD_114537 | JGI IMG/M metagenome (GOLD analysis project Ga0172375, IMG submission 114537) | Freshwater microbial communities from Kabuno Bay, South-Kivu, Congo - kab_092012_11.1m | ecosystem: Environmental > Aquatic > Freshwater > Lake | place: Democratic Republic of the Congo... | reverse complement strand
TGATCCAGGCGGCCAAGGCCAAAGCCAGGGGCTATCGCTCCAGCAAAAACTTCATCACCATGGTCTACCTCATCGCTGGGCAACTTGATTTCCAGCTTACCCACACCAAATAGCGAAGAGGCACATTTATATAATAAATATAGTCACCTAATGGGTTAAATAGATAATTAAATACAATAATTATATAATAATATTAAGCTCTAAACTCGTTAAACTAAAACCTAAGAGGCCAGAGATGGATAATCCCCTTGCATCCGATGGAAGCCCTCCGATTGACCCCGGCGACCTGATTATCACCCACCGGGTCCGGGAGATGGTTGAGACTGGGAACCTGAACCAGGAAAAACTCGCTCACGAGCTGGGCCTGTCGCAGCCTCACGTCTGCCGCCTCCTCAAGGGGAAGACCCCGTGCCGGAAGAAGTATCTCCAGCGGATTGCAACCCTCTATAACACCACCGTAAACGCCCTGCTCCTCGAGGTCGAAGAGGTCCCGATCGTCTCGGCGATTACCGATGACCAGGGCTTCCCTTATACCGCCACCGACGATCGGCAGGCCTGGGTCGGGATGGCCCTCGCCCCCCCGGGAGAACCGAATCTCGAAGGATTATATTGTCTCCAAATCGCCGGAGACTTCTTTAAACCCTTTCTCAGTCCGGGGAGCTTGATTTATGCCCGCCGGGATAGCGGAAACATTCGAGAGGATGGCCTGGTAATTTACTCGGATGAGGCGGGACGGGGCCTGCTGCGGCAGGTCAAATTTGTCAACGACACCATTATCCTGAAAAGCCTGTCTCCTTCGGGGCAATATATTATCCGGCCGAAGACCCATCTTAAGCTCTTGGACAAGGTTGAATGGATTAAAATTTAAAGTTTTTCTATTGCACCGCAATCAGATCTTTTAACCCGGATTATTCACGAAAAGTTCTTAAAAACGGTTGAGAAGGAGTCTCATAAAGAGTAAAGGGGCACCTTTTCCCATCCCTTCAGCCTGGTCCTCTGCACCCAAAACTTCCGGAATGCCTAGTTTTCATAAGAACAATTTCCTTGGGGGAAAAGTGGTGGTTTAGAGGTGGAACTCCGAGAAAGCTCCCGGATTATCCCGGGTTAGATTGGGAGCAGAACATAGGATATCGGTTCTGGGCCGAAGGGAGATAGCCAGGTAATCGAAAATGTGTCAGTAATTATTCCCGCACACAATGAAGGCACGCGGATTGGCGGCATCATACAGGAGGCCCTCATCCAGGCGCCGGAGGTACCGATTTCCCTCCGGAGGATTGATAAGCCCAGGGGGATAGCCTGGCATCACGGTATCCAAATCTACCTGGTGCTGAAAATGCTCCATAGACTAAGTGCCCTGTTCGTCATCCCTGCCTGGGGGGTGATCCAAACCGCGTGGGGCAGGTCACCTCATCTATATTGACGCAGAGGGACAGCGAGCAAACGTCAAGGAGACTTACCCATGCTGGTCGTGACGAGGAAAGAAGGACAGACGTTGTTCATCGGGGAGAATATTCAGGTTATGATTGTGGAGGTACGGGGTAAGCAGGTGCGGTTAGGGATCAAAGCCCCGCCCAACCTTCTCGTGCTCCGTGAGGAGAGCTTGCACCGAAAAAGTGAAAGCCCGTGCGGAGAGGAAGCCTGAAACAAGGGGGCATCTTAACCTCCGGTTTTTGTTCCTATAGTAACTGGAAGGTTTCCAACTGGGCTTCCGTCAATTTGTGCCGGGCCCTTCAGGAGAAACCCTCTCAACCGTCCTCCTCTGGACTCGAAGGGCGCCCCTGAGCCGACAATACTCTAAGTATGGGCAATCAAACCATGGTTCCATCTCTCCATGGTGCCAAAATTTGCGTAACCATGGTCGATATTCACTCCCATATACTGCCAGGCATAGATGATGGCGCCGAGTCCATGGAGGAGGCCCTGGAGATGGCCCGCTTGGCCGTGGCGGACGGCATCCGGGTAATGGTGGCTACACCCCATCTTTTCAAGCACAAGTCTGTGGACCTTGCCGCCATCAATGAGAAGAGGGTCATCCTGGAGCACATCAATATTTTCAGGGATAGGTTGGCGGCCGAGGGCATTGCCCTGGAAATCTTGCCTGGCTGCGAAGTTCCCTTGAGCGTGGAAGCCTTGAATCTCCTGGCAGAGGACCGGGTGCTGACCGTCAATGACGGGAAACGCTATATTTTGCTGGAATTGCCCCATTTTTCCATGCCACCCTCCCTGGAGGATATCTGTTTTCGCCTGCAATCCCGGGGGCTCACCCCCATCATCACCCATCCCGAGAGGCAGCCGTTCATTCAGGAGAGGCCAAACAGACTGGGACGGCTGATAGACCTGGGGTGCCTGATACAGCTGACCGCCGGCAGCCTGACGGGTGGTTTCGGGCGTCAGGTTGCCAGGGTTTCCCGGCAAATGGTGAAGAACGGATATATTCATTTGCTGGCCTCCGATGCCCATAACACTCGGGGGCGACCGCCGATGCTCAGCAAAGCGGTGAAGGAACTTTCCAAGCTGGTTGGCCCCGAGCGGGCTCGGGCCATGGTCACCCAGATCCCTGAGAAGATTATCAAGGGAGAAGCGTATGGAAATGTTAATCAGGGGTGACTATTTTGGGCCTATACCGGAGCCCAAGGGGTATATGGAGGCCGCACGGCCAAACCCTGATTTTGGTAAAAGTGCAGTTGCCCGAGAGCTTGTGACATTCCTTCGTGTGGTTAAAATTAACAGTCATTGACCCAAGCCTTGAGGGGCAGCCCATTGTGCATCCTGTCCTTCATGGATTCACCTTGCTGAACCCGACCTTTTCGACTGTCTTGCTCGAGGACATAGTCAGAATGTGATCCAAGAGGTCCTTGCGCTTGCGCTTCTTAAGGCCGCGCTCCAGGCTGGTTTTAGTGATGTTGAGCATGGGCCAGACGGTATCCCGCTCCAGTCCCGCCTCCAGCAGGAACTGCATCACCGCCTGGGGGTCCAAGTCATAAGTGACTGCCTGGGAGGGACCGTAAACCATGTCGCCCACTTGGACCGCGCCATATTCCCGGACGTAATCCTTGAGCCGAGCGGCCAGTTCCTTTTCCAGGTTTTGCAAGGTCAGGAGTAAAGACGCGGCTTTCTCCGCCTGCTCCCGGGTGGCCGGGGCCAAGACCTCTACCGGCACCAGGGCTTGGGCCATAACGGGGCAATGGGGCGTGACGCCGCACCAGCCACAGAAAGACCCGGGGGTGGGGGTGAAGGTGTGATCCGCCTCGATCACCTCGATATGGGCCTTCAGTTCGTCCGGCACCCCCGCCAAGTCCTGTGGGGTGAGCAGCACCTCCCGCTCCCGGCCATAGCGCAGAAAGTGCAGGCGCAGGAGTATCTCGTCAACGTCGGGATAGAGGGCCTGCTTGAGGCCCCAGCCGTAGGTCCTGAGTTGCAGATCTTTCTCCACCGTCTCCGGCATCGACCTGTTAGTTTTCCAATCAGTGACGACGGCCAGGGGCCCTTGGCGGAAATGGAAGTCGATAACCATCCTGAAGTAAGCCGCCTCGGAGAAGAAGTCGCAGGGTTGCCAGTTGGCATCGAAGGCCAACTTGTGTTCGACGCCCGGGGCCTCCAGGGCCGGGGGCAGGGTGAAGTTGGCCACAAAGTTCTGCACGATCTCCACCACCTCCGGGTGTTCCGAGGGGGTAAGCAGGCCTTGAGCCCACTCCCAGTCGGTCACCTGCCCGGTGTTGATTAGCCGGGAGAGATAGTCCCCCACGTGTTTATGGGTATCGGTCCCGATTTTCAGGGCCTCACTTTCAGCCCGGGGGATTTTGTCGATGTGAACCGTCTTGTACGCCCAGGGGCAGCGTTCGTATAAATCCAGCCTGGAAAAGGAATACTGCCGTTTCTTGGTCGCCATAGCTCTCTCCAGTTTTTAAGGGGTTTAGGGGGAGGTGAGGGGAAAAAGGGGCTCTGTACGCCCCATAGGGACCCGGTCCCCCCCCGTAAGGGTTTATGGTGGGGGTTAAAATAGGGACTTCTTGCTCTCGCCGTCGGCCTGGACCGGCTTGAGGTGAGTCTTTTTACCCTTGGGGGTAGATTGTGGCTGCTCCGGTTCCTCCGGCCCGATCTTCACCTGCATCACCCCGTTGCGGTCCGAGGGGTGTTTGGAGACTCGCAAGTCGGCGCCGGCAGCTTGTTCTCCATAACCCGAGGAGACGCCTTCTTCCCCCAGAACCTTGACGGCGATTCCGGCCTCCTGGAATGACTTTTTGATCATCGCAAGGGTCAGGCCCTCCGTCACTTCTTCCAGGTCATTCACCAACTCCAAGGTGATCTGCATCTCGCCAGCCAGGTTCACGGCATAATCCTGCCACCAGCCGATGGCCACCCCTTTGGTGGTCACCAGGGGAACCGGGAAATTGCTCAGGGCCTCAGGCGATTTCTTGACCCGCTCCATAAGAGTTGGGAGGGTGATCGCCTCCTGGGGTTCGGGGCTGGCCTGCTTGGTTTCCTGGGGGATGGTATAGACCTGTTCTGCTTTCGTTCCCTGCCCGTTCCCGCCTTCGGTTCCGGCTGCCGCTCCTTCGGGGAAGAACTCCGCCGCGGTCTCCTCCTGGTCCTGGGGCGGTTCCTGGTGCGGAGCCACCAGCAGTTTCCGGGCCTGCTCCTCGATGGCCTCCATCCTGACCCGGTGCTCCATCCGGCGCTTGGCCAACTCATACCCCAATTCGGCCAATTCCTTTTCCGGGCCCCGGTACTCCAAGCTCACCACAAATACCACCATGTTCTGCCCGGTGGTGGGTATGGTCACCGTTTTGGGGGAGAGCACCATAACCAACGGGATGCCCGCCAGGGGGCCGCCGGTGATGGTCTTGATCAGGGCCAGGCTGGAGAGGATGGCGTTCACCGTGTTCCAACTGGTGGTGCGAAATTTCCACACCCCCCCGATACGGTCCACTCCCTCGATGAGCACTTGCAGGGTGCCCAGGGATTTGCACTTGTCGTTCCCCTGGTAAAGGGGGTCCTGTCGCTCACAAGGGCAGGGGACCTCCTGGTATTTACCGTTCTGGCCGGTGAGCCGGGCCGCCACCTCCCCGTCCCCGGAGCACCAACAGCGGTTGCCCACATAGCACGAATACCGGGTCAGGAAATTCAGATCGAGGTCGTCATACAGCAGGCGCACCGGGATTTCCACCAGCTTCTTCCCTTCCGGGTTAATTCGGCCCATGAGGGCCGTATCCGGCATGAGGCGCCCGGCCGCATCGCGCTGCATGGTGGTTATTACGAAATGATCCAGTTTCCGGGGCTGGGAAAACTGCTTACCGCCTTGGGAGGTTTTCGTCTCCCCGCGCTCCCCAATTTTAATTTTCCCACGTTCCGCTAACTGCGGGGTCAAGCCCTTGATCGGCATAAGTTATTTCCCTCCTTCTTTTTTGGTCTTTTTCTTAAAGGTGTCCCAACAAGCCTTGCACATGCGCTTCTTCTTCTGGCCGGTTTCCGGCCCGGTGTAGACCACCACGGCCGGCTCCCGTTTGTGAACGTCGCAGTGCCCGCATGGGGTGTCTTCAGCCATCTCTTACCTCCTGCATTTGGGGAAGATGTAAGGCCGGTAAATGTTCCATTGGTAAAGCCGGGTCCAGGAAGCGGAGCCCGGTTGATAGACGTAAGGGTTGCGGGGCGGGTTACTGCCCCGAATCTTGTAGTATCTGCCCGAGGCGTAATCAAGCCTCAGATAATAAAACCCCTCTGCGTCTTCATAGGGGGCTCCCGGCCCCCTGGTCTTTTCATACCAGCAGAACCGGGGGGCGCAGCCGCACAGCACCAGAACGATGGCCAGCACTACAACCCTAATCACTCTCATCACGTTTTCTCCTGCGGGCAGATGGTTTTCTCAGCACTCGCCATATCAGAAGGCCTCAAAGAAGCCAGCCGGCGTAAACCCGACCAACAGCAGTACAATGTCAGCCATAAGCCACCGCCATTCAGTAGAACGGCGCCAGGCCCCAGGCCAGCACATAGATAGCCGCCAAGCCGCCGCATAATAAAGTCAGATACCCAAAGGCAACCAGGCGTTCTTTCCAGGTGCCGCCCTTCAAGGGCCACAGCCAAGGATCTTCCATAAGTCCCTCCCCAACAAAAAAGGGGAGGCGACCTGACGTGCCGCCTCCCCCGGCATGGCCTGTCCTGCCCCTCTAATAAACGTCCATGGGCATGACAAGAGAGAAGAAAGTATCGTCCCCCGCCGCCCTGATCTTAAAGGGGCGCTTGGGGTCAAAGGCAGCCAGCTCCACGGTTTCGGCCGTCATGACCGCCAGGGGGTCCAGGAGATACTTGATATTGAAGCCAAAGGCCGAAAAGTCCGGGGGCACTTCCGGCTCCGCCTCCGGGGCCGGGGCTTTATCCTGATCCTGGGTTTGCTGTTCTTCCCCTGGCTGAGGGGCCGGGGGCGTCCCCTTTTCTTCGGCCCAGGGAACGATTTCCAGTCCGTGCCCGACATCGGGGTTTTCGGATTTCAACACCACCCGGCCTTCCTCGGGATTGAAGATCACCCCCTTGAACCGGTCGGTGCTCAAAAGGGCCAGCCGCCTGAGGGCCTGGAACATTTCCACCCGGTTGAAAGTCCATTTCACCGCAAACCAGGTGGGCAGAAGCCGCCGGTAGTCCGGGAACCGCTTGTCAAGGAGCCTGATCGTCATAGTCCGGTCGCCGGACTTGGCGATCAAGACCTGCTCATGAACCGCCAGGCTGACAGTTTCGGCATGTTCCGCAAACCGTAGGAGTTCATACATCCCCTTTCTCGGAACCTGGATTCCGGTTTCTCCCATCAGCAAACCCATGAGCGGGAAGGCATGTTCGGCTAAGCTCAGCCGGTGGCCGTCAGTGGATACCATTCGCAAGGCTTCACCGTTAATGCTTTCCAAAAGCACCGAGGAAAGATGGTACTGCAGATCATCCAGGCTGGTGGCGAAGATGACCCGCTTGATCATCTCCTTGAACACCGCCGCGGGGATTTCCACGAACCCCACCCCCTCTTCCAGCCCCGGCAGGGGCGGGAACTGTTCCGGGTTCAGGCCGTGGATCCGGTACTTCATCTCCCCTTGCGCCAACCTGAGGCCGTGGTTTTCGGTGACCTCAACCTCAACGTCGCCCTGGGGTATGTCTTTGATCAGGGTGGCCAACTGGTGGGCCGGCACCGTGACCGCGCCTTGAGCCTTGATCCGGGCCGGGCAAAAGCCCTGGTAGCTGATCTCCAGGTCCGTGGCCGAGACCTTGATAACCCCGTTCCCGTTGGCCTCCAACAGAGCGTGCCCCAAGATGGGCATGGCGCATTTCCGGTCCACCACCCCGAGAACCGCGGCAATGGATTTATAAAACTCGTTCTTCTCAATACTCGCTTGCATGGTCTTTGTCCTCCTCATAGAAATTTTTTCTGTCGCACCTTTCCCAGGCCGGGTGCGGCAATAAAGGCAGTGGTTATTACCCGTAAAGAAGCAACGGCGGGTAACCTCTTGGATCACCCGCCGCGGTTGGTTCAATAATAGGCTGGCTGCCGTTATGTCGGTATGGAACACGCCGTGCATGTTTCTTTCCCTTGGTTTCCCTGGGCCATGCGCATCACTTCCTGGCGGCCGGCGTTCTCCAACATGGCCTTCTTGACCAGGTTCAGATGTTTGATGACCAAATCGATCTTGGCCAGGTTCACCTGGGTGTTCCCCTGGTACACTTTGGCCAGGACCCGGCAGTCTTCCGGGGCAAAGGATTTGACAACGAGGCCGGTAACCGCGTCCAGGGCCTTCTCCCAGCGGGAGACTAACTCCAGGTCCTCCTTCATGGGCAGGGCAAACAAGGCGGTCTGCTTCTTGGCGTCTAGCAGTGCATTGACGAACCGGCGGATATGGTTGTAAGTAGGGAGTTCCCCGGCCTTGACCTTCTGGAAGACCAGCTCCTGCTCTTCGGGAGCAGGCAACCGGCTCATTTCGAAGGCCTGGGAGGGGGAGATGATCCCGTGGGCCATGGCCTCCTGGTACTTGGGGGCCAGGTTCAGGAGGCTTAACCTTTCGTCAACCCGCCAGGCCTGCTTGAAGCCCAGCTTCCGGGCCAACTCTTCTCTGGTGTAGCCGGAGTCAATCATGGACTGAAAGGCCCGGGCCTCCTCCAGGGGTGTCAGGTCCTGGCGCTGCAGGTTTTCCACCAGGGCCATTTCGGCGATCTGCCGGTCATCCGCTTTAAGAATCCGCACCGGCACCTTCTCCAGGCCGGCCATCTGGCAGGCCCGCCAGCGCCGTTCCCCGGCGATGAGCATGAATTTTTCCTCCCGGGCCACCACTACCAGGGGCTCGATCAACCCCTGCTCCTTGATGGACAGGGCCAGTTCTTCCAGGGCCTCCCGCGGAAAAAACTTGCGGGGTTGGCCGGAATTGGGGTAGATTAAAGACAGGTTGACTTCGCAGCTCCCGTCAGACGGGGTCTGGGAAGCGGTTTCGGGGGCCTGTGTGGGCAGGCCCCTTTCCTTTTGCGCAGCTTTCCCAACTTTCGCAGCACCCTTAATGGGGTCCTTGGGTTTCGGGTGCACGCACAGGCCTTCTGGCCTAGTGCATTTGCCGGTGCCCCCGGGGATCAGTTTTCCCTTGATCCTGCTGTTCTTCATCTTCCAGAACGGGCACGTGGCGCAGTCGCCGGTTGCTTTGGGTTTTGCCTTTGGCATCACTCCTCCTCGCTTTCTATGGGATCAGTCAAGTCCTGAATTCCTTCAAGTAGATTTACAATGCCGTCCCTCTCCGGGCTGCTGATCCCCAACCCCGCCAGCCAGCTAATTTGCCGGGGAGAGCAGGTCCAGATCGACGGTGATAGTCCCGTATTCAGACCGGTCACCATGCATCAGGGTTGCAGTTCTCGTGGTCATTGGGTAACCTCCTCCCTTTAGTCGTTCAACAGCACCGCGTCATCATGGGCGCACTCCCGGCAGAGCTTGGCAAAGGAGTTTTCCTTGGCAAAGAACTCCCCGCCCGGCACCGGAAACCCGCAGTTCTCACATCTGGGGCAATCCCGAGCCGCTTGAATTTCCGCAGACAGGTCAGGGGAAACCTCTTCCGAAAGTATCTCCCACTCCCTTAAAAGGGTGGGGGTTTCACCCCAGAGGACAAAAGCATCCCCGTCGTAATCCCGGGGGTCGAGGTATTTATCGTTTTCCAGGATGATCACCCGACAGGGCCGGTCTGCGCTTACATCCTCGATGACGCCGTTGTAAATGGAAATCAGGATGGTGGGGATGATCTTGCTTTCATCGACAGCCTGAATCATCGCCCTGGCCGTTATCGACCTTGCTTCCTCGCCGTTCATGCTCGCTGCCTCCTTAGCAAAAGGTTTTTATTTAAAGAGCGCCGGTTGTCGAAGAGTGACCTCATACTCAGGCACCTCTATCCCCAAGTGCGATTCCAGCCATGCCGCCACCAGGCGCCGGTGGCAGAATTTGCCGGGGGGCTCCCAGCAGAGGAGAATCGCGTCCGGCCCCAGATCCTCGAAGACCTTCCGGGGGTTCAGGCGGTCCAGGATTTTTTGGAACTCCACCCGGTAGGACGCTTCATCCATCTTGAGCATGGTTCGCCTGGGGGCCAGGGCCGGATAACGCCGCCGCCCCTTGTACCAGCCGGGGGCCCACAGGGCAATGGAGACCAGCCGGGGCTCGTCCGGAGTGTCCTTGAAATGCCAGAAGTTGCTGGTGTGCATCAGTCTTCCCCCTGATGCATGACTGTGGCGTTTTCACAATTCCAATAGCCGTAGTATTCATTGCTCTGGGCGATGGTGCGGTAATCCTCGCCGTCAAAGACTTCCAGAAGTCCGGGGGCCGGGTCGCCGGGCACATCGTCCAGCAAAAGGGCCTCCCCGAGCATGGCTTCCGTGATATTCAGCCCCCACCATTCCATAAGCCAGTCCCATTTGTCCCTGGCGCCCCACTCGTGCCAGCCGTCGGGTATTTGGTTGTTGGGAATGGTGAGGATCCCCTGGGCCAGGAATCTTACTTTTACCTTCTTCACCCTTGCACCTCCTTTCCTTCGGCCTTGGCTACCGCGTCGGCCATGGCGTTAAAGATGGTGTCGTCGGCGGCCTCTCCCGCCAGGGCCAACTTGCAAGCCGCCAGCAGGTCTTTGTGGGCGTTGACCGCACGCACGATAAGGCGAGTCCGGGCCAGCCGTTCCGGTTTGGGCGGGATAGGTCTTCGGTAACCCACGAACATCAGCCGCCCGTCTGCCTCAATGGCCCCCAGGGTCACCACTTTCCATTCGGTTGTCATGCGTCAACCCTCCTTTAACTGAGGTCGATGTGCCTCTTGTAATGCCCCGAGATTATGCTTACATCATCCAGCTTCCCCGCCGCCGCGGCCACCTGGTCTGCCAGGCCCGCCAACTGCTGCTTGAGGGCCTCGTTGTCCTTCAGGTCCTCGTAGTCAGTGCCGTTGATGGCCGCCCGGAGTTGGGTCAGGGATTCCTCCACCTGCTTGTCACCGAAGATGTTAAGGTCCTTGAACCAGTCCTCTACCCGCCGGACGCTATCCAGGGTGTCATTGCGGACGATGCGGCCGTCCTTCAGGCGGCTGGACAGGTTTTGCACCGTCTCCACCACTTTTTTGCGGAGATATACCACCGCCTCTTCCACCATCTCCTGGTAGCGTTCCTGAAGCTCAGTCCGGGCCTGTTCATAGGCTGCGATGATCTCCGGGGCGCTGCCCTCCTGCACCTGGGCGCCCCTGATCTCAAAGACGGTCCAGAAAAAATCGAATTTGCGCCGTAGTTGGCTACAGGTGGGATAGTGCGGAGCCAGCCGGTCCCAGATGTCCGGGTATTTTCCCCGCCATTCCGCCTTGATAGCCTCGTAGTGGGTCACAAACTCGTCAGCCTTGGTGAGGTATTCGGTCTTCAACTCTTCCAGCCGTTTCATCACCCGGGCCAGGTTCCGCTTCGGGATGGCCCGCACGTACTCCATGACAAACGGGTACGAATTGTCGTTCAAGTAGCTCCGGGCCCGATTGCCCAACTGGCCGAACACTTGCCGCCATTCGTCTGGGTAGAGCCGCTTGCTGCCCAGCCGGAAGATTTCCGGGACTTCGGACTCCTCCAGCCCCAGGTCCGCGGCGCTCAACTTGGCCTGGCCGGGCCAGGACCGGGTGTTCAACTGAACCGCCACCATTTCCTCAAAGCCGTTCCTTTTCATTGCCTTGCCTCCTCTAACAAATTTAAGGCCGGTCAATGCCGGCCTTTCTGAGAAACATCATATTCTCATCCCAAACCAGGAACAAAAGCCCATGGGCTGGGTGAAGAAATGAGATTTTTACTTATAGGGTTATCCTGGAATGGCCAGAAATTGAACTGACACCCTCTCTTCCCTTTGCACCGTTCCCCCCACTTGGGGGTTCAGTTTTCGATGCACAAAGGGGGTAGGTTTTGGTTGTAAATATGCACAATATATGTTAAGCATTTGTAAAATAACGTGAATATGAAGCTCAACATATTAATAAGATCGTATCCTTAACACAATGCTGCAGCCGACCGCTGAAAAGAGCAGCGGCTGAGCAGCAAAACGTTAGTCCTGAATATGGATAAACGATGACAACTCTGCGTTACACTTCTGGTGATGAGATTCGTCCAGGCGACAAGGTAGAGTGCCCCGACGGTACGCAAGGAGAAGTCGTATTCACCTTGGACCCCGGAGAGGCAAACCTTCCAAATCCTCAAATAGAACACTTGTCCCGAGGCTTCGTGGTAAGAAAATGTGATGGCACGTTAATTCACTATCAACCATCCGATCCAAGCGTTCGATTGTTGTCACATTTAGGGCTAATGACCTCAAAGACTATGAACGCTACCATCAAGAAGGTCGAGTTCCTTCAACTCTTGGAAGATCTTGGTTCGCATTCTCTCTACTACCCTGAGCCTTTGTTGAAGCTTTTAACTGATTGCGGTCTTTCAGCGGGTATGGCACCCGATGGCCAAAGCATCATCCTTGAGGGCCAAGTAATTACCGTCTCGACGCCCGAGAGGGGAGAACCGGGGATCTCCCCTTTGTCTGTCCTTTGTGTGGTGTATGAGATCGCTACTGGCGAAAAGCCGGATTCCCAAATGACTGGCAGGGGCTTTAGGTATAAAGACGTGATGAACAAGCTCGCAAGTTACTGGGGTCTAGATGCGAAGTACTTATAGGCATCACATCACATCTATTTTAGCGGCGAGCCTAACCTCAGTATCGAAGGGACGGCCTGTAAGTGGCCTTGCCGCTTCCATCACACCCCTCATACCGGAGGTTCACCGTCTCTTTTCCTTTCGCTCCACAATCACGGAATCCTCTTGCACTTGGAATGGTTAATATATGGAACCCAATTCCCATCAGATTGTAAATTATTTTCCATTTCACAGTTAACCACACCAGGGATTTTCATTGATCCCCTCATACCCCGGGGCCGGAGGCCCCAGGGCGGAGAGGATTTCATCGGCTTCCGGTGTCCACCACCAAGTGGCGGCGGCGCCCTCCGGGGTGATCTCCAATTCGATTTCAACGGCCCTTGATTCTGATATTTCCCTTCGCCTCCGTCCGGAAGTATTCGGATTTGTTTTTACGGTTAGACACCACGCCCAGGGCTTTCTCGAAATGGCCCATGGCCGCGTCGCAGCTCTTGCTCTGGAAGCCCTTGCCTTCCACGCTGACCTGCCCGTCAGACAGAAAGTCGATGATGATCTCGCTCATAGGTCGTCTCCTTCATTTTTTTGACCGCCGCCAAGTTATTGAACAGTCGTTTTACCTTAAGGTGGTCCGTGGCAATCG